>Ga0163217_1094631_pt1 | contig 13598 bp, 9 predicted proteins | sample SynspAceP_FD_185933 | JGI IMG/M metagenome (GOLD analysis project Ga0163217, IMG submission 185933) | Saline lake microbial communities from Ace Lake in Antarctica - Synechococcus sp. Ace-P (PacBio error correction) | ecosystem: Environmental > Aquatic > Non-marine Saline and Alkaline > Saline ... | reverse complement strand
CCGTGGCCGCTTCCAGTGTGGCGGCACATACACAGCCGAGCCGACCAAAACGTGTTCGGCGTGGACCTCAAACCCGGTGGGCGGATGGAGCTGGCGGAAGGTTGAGCCTCTGCTCAACAGGCATCTTCACGCCCGAAAATGGCCGGGCGTTCATTCCCCTGTTCAGCAAACAACTGGTGTGCGAACCTCCGATCGGTGCCCGACGTCAGATTCTATCGGCTGAAGAGCTGGCACAGCACCACTCGCAAGCGCCCGGCCCCGCAGGCTCTGGCCCAGGAGCCACGCCCCGGAGGAAACTGGCCTGGGATTGCAGAAGCTCACCTCCAGCGAGGATCGGGATTCTTCCACTCTCCTTGCTGCCGATCCAGGCAATGGCCGCCTATGGCGACAGGTGATCAAGGAGTGGGGAAAACCAGAGGCTATCGAGCGCTGGCAAACGCTGGAACAAGGCGTTGTGCGGCGAGGGTGTTTCACCGCAAGCGCAGATTTCCCACCTGCTGCGGCTCAGCAAGCTGAGGACTCACTGATGCAGGACTGGGGCCCAGCAACTGGCCCAGCTGCGCCACGCGCACACCGACCCGCTTGCCGGGTGGAGGAGCAGGAGTTCAGGAGCCCAGCGGCAGCAGCCGATTGCCGCCTGGATCCGCTGCAGCTTAAAGACCGCATCCAGGAGCAGGAGGTGGCGGGGCCGTGACGTGGCCACACCAATGCACGGTACGGCTGAAGGGGCGATAGACTACTGGTGTGCGCTTCTGGTTTTGGCCGATCAAGCAGTGCGGTATTTCATTGCCGAGCCGGGATAGCTGGCTGGCGTGGAGCTGAGCATGATCCTGGGGGCGATCTGAGAGCAGGGCGTATCGCCAGAACCTGGCCAGGGAACATCTGTTTGCCGACACGCAACGGTTGGCGCTGGCGGTGGATTTTTCCGACCGCCACGGCTTTCGTGGACGTGCAGAAGCTCAAAGAAGAGTGGTCGAACGGCCTGCGGCAAGGTTGGAGGCGTGATCGGCCCGCATCCGGCCACTGCATTGGGATCTGGAGTTCGCGACCTTACTGCGGGCGGTGGCTTTGATCTGATCGTGCGGCAACCGCCCTGGCTAAAGGTGGAGTTGGGAAGAGAAGGGCGTTATCGGCGATGCCGACCCCGATTGGTGCTGATCCGCAAGGTGAGCGCCAGCGGCCAGCTGGCCAAGCGGGCTGGGGGGAGGCAGTGGCTTGTGACACCAAGATCTGCGGGCGCCTACCTGGAGGAGTTTGAGGGGGCAAGAACGGCAGCCAGGCGTCTTCTCAATGCGGGGCGCAACTATCCGTAACTTAGGGCAGCCAGACCAACCTCTTACAAGTGCTCCTACCCAAGCCTGGCGAGTGGCTTTCAGATTCAGGGGGTGGCAGGGGTTCCTGCATCCGGAAGGGGTCTATGACGACCCGGGAAGGGCGGTGAGGTTGGCGGGAGGTGCTTTATCGATTGGTGCGGTGGGACACTCCCAATTCGAGGAATGAGTACAAAACTTCTTTGCCGAGATCATAACCGTTAATACAGCATCAACGTGTATCAAAGCAAGCAGCAGGATCAAACCCAGATCAGATTTGTTTTCTCTTGCCAATCTCTTGCGGCATTCATCCTCTTCTGAATGCTTTAACTCTGAAGGTTGGTGGTCTAGTCCACGGCATCAAGGACACAAAGAGCGCTGGGGAGCTTAAAGGCCATCCACAAAGAGTGAATTTCGTTGTGAGCAAACCCTTCGGCTTTTCGCCCGCCTCTATGACGAACCAGGGACCCCGCCAATCGAGGCCCGTTTGCCGCACCCATTCTCAGCAAACTTCTGAATGTGCTAGGAGAAGTTCGCCGCATGTGCCACCGAAACGGCTGGGCGATTTGCAGGGTGAGTACATTGCCTTAGAGATTGTGGGCATGAAACCAACGCCCGAAAGACGGCACAATCACGCCGCGGGAAACCAGCTTTCCGCCAGATCCATTCAGAGCGCTGATCCTTCGGTCCCCTATTCAATGTTAGCCAAACCCTCTCTATCAAACCCCAAAAGCGATCTGCCAATACAAACAGAGCTTACGAACTTGCCTCGATTCTCACACCCTGCCGATGACTACTGCCCCGCACAACTACCGGCGGATGTGTCGCCTGCTGGAATACCGTGCTCGCAGCCACGGGTGCCGTGGGGGAGAAGTCATCCGGTGACGGAGTTTTTTAACGGGTGCCCATCGCAAATCCTTAGGTCAGTCAGGGCGAAAGGACTCTTATCCGTCGATGCTTCCTCCCAGACTGGCCACGGGATCAGGTGGAGTGACCACTGTCTTGCCGAGCAGATCAAGGCTATTGACTTTCTGTGCACTGCTGCACAAGGTCAATTCTCTTGACTTCTATTTGAAATCAACGGGAAGTCGGATCTGGACAGCTGGCGGACATATGCAGTTATTTTCCTTCTTTTCAGGGCCACAAGTAATCGAAACAGCTGCGTCTCGAACCCTCATCCCTTAACTGCCTCACCACCCCACTACGCCGATCTCTTGGAGCGAGTGCTGGGATGATGCCTTCCCGTCAGCAAACGCTGGGCAAAAAACGATTCCCGCCTGTCTAACAGCTTTCTTCACCAACCTCCACCCCCACCTCGGCAACGCGATGCGCCCTTGCGCACCGGATTAATGCGCGGCCAAGCGGCGGTGGAAATCGACGTGCTCGTGGCAGGCCCGGCCTTCACCCTCGATTTGAACTCATCACGATCTACCGGGTGCAATATTCCCGGTGATGCAGGCCCAATACGAAACGCGACACCTGTACGACCAGAACGGCCGTCATCGTCTTCACTGCCAGCAAGGGGCTCACAGGCTGGCTTCCCACGCAAGGGGCTCAGGCCGCGGACGCCAAACAAAACCACCGGCTAGGGGAAGACATTAGTGGAAATGACTCCGGCACAGTGTCACGCACGATCATCGATGACACGCTGCCCGGTGGGCCGGGGAGCGCTACGATTACCTATTTTTGAAGCCCCGTTTGATCGGTGCGGATCGGGTTGGGGGATTACCGGGTGGCTGGCGTTTTTTTGAGCAGCACCGCGTGGGGCTCATTTGGACATCTATGAAGACACCAACTCCAAGCCCCCTGCTCGATTCTATTGGATCGGGTCCACACCGGCGATGATGGTGTTGCCGATTTTCCAGCGCGATTTCGTTCTGGAGAGCCCAGTGCTACAGGGCGCTGATCGTCTCCGATCGCAAACAACTCCCCCGCCGGCAGTATTCCTGCGATGGCGTTGCGTTTGTCAGTCAGAGAGCTTTCTCCAGCCGCCGAGTTTTGAAGGAGCTCCTGCAGCCAACACGAGCACACGTTCTTAGTGCTCGATGGGCCAGGCAAGCGACTCACCTCCTCTTACCAGGCTTTTCTATGGGTGTTGGCCGATCACCGCTACTACCTCGACATCCGCGCCCTGATTCGACGGTGCGATTTCGAAGACGCCATTGGCTATCTGCGCCACAACAGAAAAGCCGTAGCCAGCGAGAGGCGTTCTCGGAGCTGCAGGCCGAGCAGTTCCTGCTTTCCACTCTCCCTATCAATAAGGGCAGGCACAGGTTTTTTTCCAAGTGGGGCAATTCAGGTTGGCCCGTACCGCCAGTGAATTGAGCTGCGACCAATTGGAGGATCAGCTTCAGGATCTGGAAGCTCAGTGGATCAACCGCATGACCAATACGGTCTTCCCAGTTCGTCACCCTTTCCGCGCAGGAGGACGAGCCGCGGGCCCTCTGCACGTATCTTCGAAACGCTGAACCGCACCGGCGTGAAGCTCAGGGCGTGTTTTGAGCTTGTCCTCAACGCCCGCTTCTGGAGCGAGACCCAAGGCTGCGCGAGTTGGAGCAGGCCACAGCATCCCCCTTGATCGGTTTCAGTTCGATGTCGGACCACTTACACGTTGCTGATGGCCATCGCCCTAGGCTGGCGGCAAACCCCCAGCTGCAAACGTCGGCGACGTGTCAACCTCAGATGCCGAAGCAGGTCACCACCTGGGTGGGAGCCCTGTGGGACCCGTGCCCTGGCGCTTCTCGGTCTACGATTCCTCCACGGACGACATGCTGGGGTGCTCCAGCCCAGTTGCTCCCCTACAACCCATGCTTCGCGCGATGGCTGCTGCCCTGCTCGTGGCCGGTGCGGGCAAGGGCGAGCTGTGGGTTGCCCAGCGCGAGCAGATCAAGCGCTGGTTCTGGTGCTCGGTGTTTCAGTCAGGCCTACGAGAGTCACCAAACACCAGAGCGGCCGCGACGTGAGTGAGCTGATCCCTGGCTAAGTAAGCCAACTTTTTGCGGCCAGCGCCAGAAAGAACGTACGCAGCTTTCCGTATTCAACCCGACCAGCTCAGGGATGTGACTCCCCGCCAGCCGCTTCTCTCTACGTGCCACGATCTGCCTGATCCTCCGCCAGTGGCGTCGCCCACTCGACTTTCAGCAGCCGTTGCCGTGCTCAACGATCAGCTGCTCGCCTAGCAAACGGCATCGACGACCCCACATCTTCCCTGCCAAGTTCCTAGATGACCGTGGCAATCGACTCTTCGCCTCGCGGACTGCTGTGCTCAACCGCTGCTTAATCGGACAGTGCCCAAACCAGCGCATCAGCTGCAGTGCCCCTTCCACCTACCATGGGCAGAACTGCGCGACGAAACCCGGCTTCCCTACTGCGGGCCGTTGCTCAGCAGCCATTTGATTCCCCATGGGACTCGGAGTCAGGGCTGTGGAACGGAACGACTACAAGCGATTTCCTGCAGCAGCGGCTGGAGCTCATTGCCTCAGCAATCAGCCAGAGTTGGAGGCCTGACTATCCACTGACGGATAGGCTCTGCTGCACCTCTTGCAAGGACCGTCTGGATTCATCACAGCCATCTACTCGATCAGACCCATGACAGATCAAACTTCCCATCCGTTAGTCGACCTTCCTGAAGAGCTAGGATCGCTTACGTCTCTCTGCTGAGGAGCTGTGCTACGGTAGATCGTCCACTCGCAGAGCATGAGCGCAAAGCTACTCGATGAGCAGATTGGAGGCAGCTTGCAAATTCACGATCAGGGCAAAGCCTCGGGATACGCCGCCTGTCATATGTTGATTTGAGGGACTCCCCATGTGACGCAATCCATTGCTGGGCATCCAAGCCCTTTCGACTCGGAATCTGCGTTTCACGCTGAATTTGCTGTTTATTCTGATGGCCCTTGCTACGGTTCCATTCTCTGTTGGAAGAGCAAGGAGTACCGTTGCTTATGTTCTCGGCCGACAGCTGGAGGTACGGGATGAACAAATCGAGGCGATTCAAGCAGGGTGCAGTTCACCTATGGGCAGATAGGAATACGCCCAAGCGACTCAGACTCCTTTAACAGACTTATCAAGGAAAGCGCTTTCTAGCCCTTCGCTGGTTGCTGGTGTTTCCCATTGCTGCTATTCCGCCGCTCGGGCTCAGTTTTCGGCCTCAGCGCTTGCTGGCATCACCTCTGGCTAGCCGCCCTTGGGCGCCATTGGTCGGCGGCGGCATGTTGGCTGGCACAGTTTTGGTCGTCGCGGCCATTTGGCCGCAGGTTTCCTCTGGGGCGTGAAAAGCACTTGTGGACCTTGTCCTCAAGAGGACTGAAGCACTCGACACTTCCTTCATCCTAAGCACCCCAGTGCCATTGACAAGATTCGTCATTCACACCCTATGAGTCGATGGCAACTTAGCTCCATAATTTGCCAAGGCTTGGTCGAGAACCTGCCACGTCCATCACTCGACGGCTTTAAGTCATCTCATGCCTCGCGACGCAAAGAAGATGCCTCGAGAGGCGCTCAGGCTCGCTGTTGCAGAGCTTCAGATCATATTAGCCAGAAACTTCAGCCACCCCTAGTTCAGGGCCTGGACGGAACCTTTCCAGGAATGAGGGGGCTGAATGAAGACAACAATAAGCCATGTTCGGAGATTATATTCGCAGTCTGTTTGAACCTGTTCGCCTTCGCCTCCGGGAACTTCCAGTGCTTTTTTTCCGATTTCATGATTTCGCTTGAGTCACAGCATGTGGGGGGATCAATTCTTGTTCGTCCGTCGGCCAAATCCTAGGTAGAGTGGCGTGCCTGAAGGATATCTTGTCCCGGGTAATCACGGAGCCCCAAGATTCATTCCGCGGACAAGATCATTGTTTGTTGTTCGCGAACCAATGTCTTGCCATGGCCAAAATCATGGTGCGCATCAGTTGCTCAGCAGGACAAAGACTCTGTATACATGATTCTGAAGCGGGGATTAGGTGAACCAAGCTGGTCGGAGGAGAATTGGCAGCAGGATCATTTTTCAGGTTATTGACTTTTCTCTATTGATTTGAGGGACAAGGCGTCATGGGAAGACATTCCGCAATCTTGAGATTCCTATGATATGGGGGCATTCCCAGCCTTATCTGCGCGGATTGTGGTCGTGAACGACTGAGCCATGCAGAAGCGCCGCTTTGATGCATTTTGCGCTTCAAGGGCTTTAGGATATGACGCAAAAGCAACAGAGCCATGCCCGTCGTTGATTCGCGGCCCCAACCGCTCCCCCAGTAGCGGCCTCGCTATCCGATGCCCAGTTATGCTTGCAGCAGGCAGTGCTCCGCACGGCCGACCAGCTGGATCTGAGCCGCAGGAACCTGGGCCAGGGTTCTGGGGAAAGATCGTTCCACGCTCACCGGTGCCAGGGCATTGACCAGGTCCAAAACCGGTGAACTTGGCGCTGATGTCTGATACAGATACTGTACCGCAGCTGTCCGGTCCTTGTCGGTACGAACGCGAGCATCTGCGTCACTGGTTTCACACCGCCCAACCGACACACCGGTGGTGTTGCCGGCGAGCAAGTACAGCGCACCGAAGGGCTTGTCGAGATCGCGCAGTTCCTAGGACGCCAGGTTGGCGTTGCTCCCATCTAAGTGGAGGGTCTGCGGCGCCATCGCAAGTTTTCAGCACCTTGGAGGTTTTCTCTGCACGGGGAACGGTGCTGCGGCTGGTGCAACAGGCGGGTATCATAGCCTTGGCCGTTGGTGATGCCTCGAGCAGCTGGGCACGCTGGAAGCATTTGTGGAAACCAGCAAAGCCCCGGCTCCAAAACCCTCCGGGTCCGATGCTCCCAGCCATCGCTCCTGTCCACGCATTTCGCTATCCCCGCTTCGGACATGGCTCGGCGCTTCGCAGTCGCCAAACGGGGGGATGTTCTCGTACGGCTCACGCTGCCGCAGCGGTTCACTTGTGGAAGGCGCCTACTACTGCCCTGTTGTTCTGGGAAGGTTGATCGACCCTCCGAGGGGCAACGATTCTCCGGCGGCAGACGCTGCTTTTCAGTTGTGATTCAGACTTCAAAACGCGCGGATTTGCAGCTGCAGGCCATTGCGATGTGGCCAATCCAGGCCGCCCTCTCGCGATCCCGATTCACTACGAGTCCAACGCAGCTTCATGGGGGGATGGATTTCGAGGATCGGGGAGTCGAGGTCTTTGAGTTACCTCAGTGCCCGTTCCAGCCGAAGCACTTGTGCAGGTAGGCGTCCTTCACCCATTCGGTGTTTCAGTCCACCACCCTTTTGATCAGTGGGACATCACCGCTGAAGTAACAGCAGCACCACACCTTCATTTTCTGTTGTTCCACGACGGACAGTGCTGCATCGCTTTACCCGCGTGCGCGCGTCTTCTGACATCACATGGACAACTACCAAAATGCCTCTTGCTGAATCACTCTTCAGGGTTCAAACGTTGGTGCTTGCATCTCTAATTCATACCATTTCGGCCCAGAACACGAATCTCGGCTAACTTGATCTCTTATCGCAGCACACTTTGCCCCCCTCAGTCAGTTGCTAGCGAGCTGGAGCAGGGTAGCTTCCAGATGCCATCCGCACCGGCCTTTCACCCCACAACTCCAGGCTTCACAGGGCTGATCGAGCGTTTTCCTTTGCGAGCGTGAGCGGTTGCTCAAGGGTCCCTACATCTCCGTCGCGCTGCCCTTCCACCGAGGCTCCGGCCGCAACTGGTTTCCCCACATCCCCCTTGCCCTTTCCGCCCTTCCGCCACCTTTAGGAGAGGGCCTTCGATCGGCTGCTGCCCGGCAACAACCCCGCAACACCTGGTGGCCACCCGGCACCGGCTCCGGCAAAACCGAGTGCTTCCTGCTGCCGATCTCGAGCCACTTGCCGCCAGCAGCACAGCCAGGGCCGCAAGGGGATCAGGCGATCCCTCATTACCCGATTGAATGCCACTGGCACGACCAGGCCCGGCGCATCGCGATCTCATCCACTCCATTTTCCCGTCCCCTGGCCGGATCTGCGCGCAGGTCTCTTTTACATCGGGCTGACCGATGAAAGCCCACCGCGGCGAGACTCACAGCGTCATCACGACATGAACGCCCTGCACAAAGGCGCCGCCCGACATCTTCTGTCCCAATTACAAGCAGCTTCGACTACCCTCCTCATCCAAGCCCATGTGCAGGGCCTCTGGGCCTCACAACCACCCATTGCGATGGCACCAGCAACCCTTGCGCTATCTGGTGGTGGATGAGATTCCACACCTTCGATTGGCGGCCAGGGCACCGATCTGGCCTGTCTGACCGCCGCCTGCGTGATCGCCTCCAACTGCCCCGGCGATGCGTTGGTGTTGCGTTCGGCACCTCCGGCCACCCCGGGGTGGCCCCGAATCGCGAGGCGGATGCTCCCACTTACGCGAGCAGATCTCTCGAGCAGCTTCGAGGCGGCGAGCGCTGATCGAGGAGGAGCGGCTCACGGCCCGAGGAGTTCTTTTTCCGCCACAACCGCCTACGGGATGAGACCCAGCGGGCGGGCCTGTTCGCCCTGCCTTGCCCGGCGTCGAGGCCATCAGCAGCTCGAATCCAGCCAACGCCACCCAAACCGCAGACCTACCTGGCCCAGCAGGCGCACTCTGGCTGGCAGACACCCTGCTGCCCACGCCCGGCTGGTGATGTCCAGGCTGAGACTGGCGCTGGCCCTGCGGCCAGAAGGCTCGGCACCCTCCGGCCATTCCCACAACTTGGTGCGCCAGGCCGCGTTCACCTGCCTCCATCCGAAACCCTGCTCGAGCGCTTCTCCCTGCCAGTGGCCTGGGTGATCAGTTCCCGCGTTGGCTACCGCGTGCTGCTGCTGAAAGGCCTGCTCGCCTGGTGGCCCACCGCCCGCCGCACCACACTCTCCTCGATGGCCGGCGAGGTTGGTGGATGCCCTGGCTCAACCTCAGCCTCGCAGCTGTGGCTGCGCGGAGCTCAAGCGCATGGTGCGCCTCGGTGGAGGCCGGAGCCCAGCTCTTGTCATTTCCGACGATCTCTTCCGGTGGGGACCCAGCCAGGCCCCCAACCATGCCGGTTGCACCTGCCGCGGACTGCGGCCGCCACGATAGAGATACATACATGACAGGGCAGCAAACCGCCATCGATCGCGCCACCCAACCTCAAGGCCTTCTACAAGGCCTACTTCTCCGGCGCCCGGAACTGCGCTATCTCTTTCGCAGGCAACGGGGGCCAAGGCGAGCACCGGCTCTGCGCCAGCTGCCTTGTCGGTCCACGGGCGCAGGGAACATTTCCCACGGCTAGCCAGGCAGGCAGCACCCCAGCGGACAGCGGCCAGGGGGTCTGCCCAAACTGCCAGAGCCCGACTGCTGCCGTGGAGCATGCTGACTGCAAAAACCACCGATGACCACAAACCACCCCCGCGTTCGGCGCGACTGCCCCTACTGCAGTGCCAAGCAGGGCCTGCTGCTTGATCGGGTTCCTCCGCCGCCAGCCTCACCAGCACTTGGAGCGGCCGCCTCTGTTCGCCTCTCGTTCAACGGAGATAGAAGCTGCTGGCCTTTCTGCTATTCGGTACAGAACGCCGCCCACCGGGCTGGTTCATCGCCGCCCGCGGCTATCGCACCACCCTGCGCACTGCCCTGGACCCGCATGATTCAAACAAGCACAGCGCACCAACTTTGGCCAGTGCGATGCGTCTGGATCAGTTTTGCAGGAGCAGCTGATCGCCGGATGGTTCAGCAGCTCTTCCCCAAAGAAGTCGACTTCGCCGCCACCTTCTTGCCCCACTGATCTTGGAGTGGCTTGCGCTGAGGGGACGCCTGCAGCGCAGGCGACATCCCGCTGCTGTGAATTCAAAAGGCAGTTCTTCTGGGCTGGGGTGCGCGATCGTCTGCGCTGGGAGGTGGCCGCCGAATTTCGGCTACCGCTCACGCCTGGGGCCTCTTCGTTGGAGCAGGGGGCCGGTGCCCTGGCCGCGGCGGTGGTCCCGCCGCCATCACGCGCTTGCTGCCGGCGCTGCTCACCCGCTGCAAGAAGAAATCGAGCCTCTCCGCCAGGCCGCACAGCAACCAGCTCGAGCAAGCTGATCCGTGGGGGCTAGTTGCACCACTGGACGCACACGCGCGGTGCCCTCGTCGTTCCTGAGCTCTTCGGCCGCAAGCGGCCCAGGGCACGCGAATACCTCCACTCCGGGCGGGCAACCACACCTACCCCTTCAAACCGGGCATGCCACCTACACGCCCGCGCTTCGGGTTTTCGGCCCCGCGCCCACTTCCCCCACCAGCTTACCGTCGGCTAAGGGCCGGCCTAACTCGAGCAGCTGATTCGTGACGCGATGGGGGCCGCCCCACCTGGGCCAGCACTGGCTTCAGCCGCACCCTGCCAGCCCAGCCAGAGCCTTATCAACAAGCGTAAGCAGAGAAAGACGGTGTTGCTCGCCAGGTAGGTTGAGCGAGCCCCTGCTGGGCACCGCTGGGCCTTGGCTTGCAGGAAAACCGCCCGGCAGGCGCTGATGCGATTCTCGGGGGCTTATCCACCGCCCGCAGCTCAGGTCAGCGCCACCCCTCAGCTGCTTGCCTGGCACCTGCTGCGGTGATGGCCAGAGCCGTTGCCTGGCCTCAGCAGCTGCCGCTCTGGGATGGGATGGACCTGTTGAGGTACGCCATTGCTCAGGCCCATTCCGGCACGATCCCCCGCGACGCGGCCTGCCCCTCTACCGCCGCCTCTATGGCCGCGGACGACGCTGTATCGCATTCCGTCGCCCGTGAAGCACACCCGGCCTGACTTTGCACGGCCGGATCAGCGAGCGCTCGAAACCCATTCATCCGCGGCCAATACCGGCAGCGATCCCAACCTTCTCTTCGGCCACCTCTACCCTGGAGGATTGGGCATTCAAACATTGGCCGATCTCCCACCGTGCTGCTTCGCCTCGGATGCCGCCCAGAGCCACGCCAAACTACCGCACGCGGATCGCCGCGCCCGGCCGCCGGAGCATGGCAATTCGCCCTGGTCAGGCACCATCCGTCACCGGCACCCCCCACGACCTCTTACTTCCTTTTCGCGGAGCCACGGAGCGATTTGACTGCGCGGCCGCGTCAGCCACCGGGCTTTGCTATCTCGATATGCTGCCGCCCCAATCCTCGCGCGCCAGGGCTTTGCTCGCCTTCACCCTGGATTCGCTCGGGGTGCAGAGCGGCCAATCGATGCCCAGGCCCTGCCTCGCCAGGCTCAAAACCCGCCCTCGATGCGGTCCGAGAAGGCGGGGCACGCAGGGACTTTCCAGAACACTTCCCTTACACCTGCGCTGCTAGTTGGGTGCCAGGCCCATCAGGGCGCAGTTGTTGGAGCGCTTTGTTGCAGCTCTTCCCCGACCAGCTGTGACTCCACCCAACAGGCGAAGCTGCAAGCGCATCATTTCGCTCCCAGGGAGAAAGGCGCCCGTTGAGCAGCTCCCTACGCCCAGGCGAGCTGATCCAGCGCTTTGAGGAATTGATCGCCGAGCGCAAAACGTCTTTTGGCGCGAGCGCGAAAGTTGCGCGGAAAGGGCTTCAAAGAAGCTCTCGGCGCGACGACGCCTCCCTTCCACCCGAGGGCGAACGAGAGGCGAAAAACGGAGCATCTACCCGAAGAGCTAAGGCCTTCAACCCAAGTCCGCAAAGACCTGGGAGAACCAGGCCCCTGCTGGGCCATGCTCACCGGATGAGGGCTTCCTGACCCAAACTACGCCTTCCCAGAGGCCGGCCGGTCACCCTCAAATCCAGTGCTCTGGCGACCGGCTGCCCAGCCGCTCCGGGTGGCTTCAGCGATGGCCGCGCAGCGAGGAAACTGCCAACCACTGAGCTACGAACGGAACCTTGCCGCTGTCGCCCATCCGCGAGGCTGTGTGCCCACTGATTGGTCAGTTTTATGCACCAGGGTTCCGGCGGGTGAAGTCGATCAACGTCGGACCCCAGCCTCAAAACAGGCCCGAGCGCCTGGCGTTTCTGCCCCTTCTGCTCCTTCGGACCTGCGCGGAACGACGACGACTTCGGCCGCTAAGGGACGTGCCCACGCTGCCGGCCACAGATGGCTATGCCGATTCAGGGCCAGGATCAAGGAGATGGGCCCGCCTCCCGTCAGTCTGCAGGCCACCACAGAAGATGCCCCGCCAGACCGCCCTTCGGCGGACCGACAGCGCATGAGCGCAACCCCCAGTTCTTCACCGCCAGCTGCTGGATCCTTCCCACCTAAGCCGGCGGGACAATCTCCCTGGGATTGAGGGGACGAGAGACTTTCACCTTCGGCGCGGAATACCTGGCCAGCAGGCAGGCTTTCCGCGAGATCAACTTTCGGCCGAGCACCACCCCGGTCGGCCAGGGACCCAACACCATCGCCGGCAAAGGCCTCCAAGGGGTTGCGGGGCTTCGAGCTCCATGCACGCAGCTGCGGCAAGGTGCAGCGGCGGCCCCTGCCAAGGCCAGCAACCACACCTGGGCTGCAGCTACGCGACAAGCCTCGGCGCCCGCCTCCGTGGTGAATCCAGCAAACTGATTCCATGTACCAGGGAGTTCCAACTCCAGAGGCGCTTGCGTTTTCTCCTACCGGCGGCCAACTTTCTTGGCGGGATGAGGCCGGACCAGCCCTCCTTCGTGGGGAGGCCCTGCACCTTGGGTCGCAGCCACCGCTTTGGCGGCAAGGTGGATCACCTTGCAGTTCGGCGGGTGGCCCAAGAAGGAGCCCAACCGGCAGCCCAGCAAAACGCAAAACCTTTCCTCTACCTGTTTGATTCGGTGCCCGGCGGTACCGGTTACACGTCGCGCCCAAGCTGATGCGACGGCCGGCGGCCAAACCTCAAAAGCGGGTCTCCTTCGCAGGATCACTGGCAATCGCTCCAGGCCTGCCCTGCAGTGATGGCTTGCTATCGCTGCATCTTTCTCTTACCGCCCAGCGCCTTTCGATTTCGGCTTGAGCACGAAGTAAACGCGCCCGGCCAATCGAGCAAGCTTCCAGGGGCCCATCCTCCAAAAACGCTGGGGGCGAATCTCCAGCCCCCAGCCCAGCGCAGGCCTCTCGGAGGTGGTAGATCAACACCCGGCGCCGAAGCGAAACTCGAGCTTGCGGTTTCATTTCCGGACCAAAGGTTGCGCGAGGGGCCAAGGGGAGCCCACCCGAGGGGGTGGACCGTTGCGGGCTTCCCAGGGGGGACGACACTGATTTTCCATGGGGTCCGGCAAGGCTTCCTTACTCAGCCTCAGCGGCCGGTACCCACCGTGGTTGAGCTTGGGGAAAAAAAGCTGGAAAGCAAGGCAAAGTTTGGGCCCCCTCTTTTCCCATTCTTTTTCTCTTTTTTTTTTTCA
>Ga0163217_1084655_pt1 | contig 13598 bp, 18 predicted proteins | sample SynspAceP_FD_185933 | JGI IMG/M metagenome (GOLD analysis project Ga0163217, IMG submission 185933) | Saline lake microbial communities from Ace Lake in Antarctica - Synechococcus sp. Ace-P (PacBio error correction) | ecosystem: Environmental > Aquatic > Non-marine Saline and Alkaline > Saline ... | reverse complement strand
GCGATCCGCTCTGGACCCTGACGGGTGCGAGGCCGAACGCGCCGGCGGTCTGCCGGGATGGCGGATCGCCCACCACCAGGGGAAATCCATTCGAACTACTTCGAGACGCCTCAGTCACCTTCCCCCAAAACCTTCCACCCGGTTGCCGGGTTCTGCCACCGGGGGTCAGGTTTGGCTTCTGGGGCTACGAACTGATGCCGCTGGCATCGAGCCAGCGTGCCGGTCCACCGCCCAATGATCCAGCCGGGCCTGCCGACGCGCTGCTGGATGCTGGCCGACAGCCTGCTGGTGCTTTCGACCAGCGCGTGAAGGACACGGTCAGTTTGATTGCTGTGGCCTATGGGCGATCTCAGCGACGGCAGCAGTGCGAGCAGGCCTACGCCAGCGCCGAAGCCAGGATCCACAGCCTGGAGCAACGCTGCAGGCCCCCCTGGCCCAAGGGTGTCAAACCCCTGCGCTGGGAACGCGAGCCCACCCAGCCGCTTGGCACCACCAGCAACCGCAGGTCAGGCCGACTACGAAGCGGCCGTGAGGCGGGCCCGGGGCCCACATCGCCGCCGGGTGACGGTTCCAACTGGTGATCAAGCCAAACGGCTGAAACGCCGATTCCAACGCGATCCCTTTGAGCTCTTTACGCAAGCCTGCGGTGGTGAATCCCTTCCCGTACATGGCCTTTCTTCAACTTCGGCGGCTGGTATCTGATCGTTCAAGGCCCTGAAGTTGATGCGTCAGCCGAGCGAGCGAGCAGGGGCGTGCTGGCCTTCGCTTCGGCCATTGCCGAGAACCCCCCAGGGGCCCAGGAGCGGAGGCGGAGGACCAGCGGCTGGAGCAGGGAGCTGCTTGCGATCCCAAGGAAAGGGCAGAGCATGTGATGCTGTCGATTCTGGGCCGCAAACGATTCTGGGCGGTCTGCCGACCTGGCAGCGTCGCGGTCACCGGACTTAATGGTGATTGAGCGCTATTCCCACTCATGCACATTCGTCAGCCAGGTGGAGGTCTTGCTGGCAGGCAGAACCAGGACATCTGGGACCTGCTTCCAGGCTCTTTCCGGCAGGAACGGTCAGCGGAGGCCGAAAATCAGAGGCCATTGCAGCTGATTCCCACGAGCTGAACCCGACGCCCGGGGCCTTTACTCCGGCGTCTAGTCGCCGTCGATCTGGGCGGCGCCTCAAACAACCGCCATCACGATTCGCAACCATGGTGGTGCTGGCCTGACCCAGCCGGGCGGCTGGCGTGTTCAGTGCAGGCGGGGCGCCGGTCTTGGTCGCCGATTTCGCAGCCGGCAGCCGAATACGAGAAAACCTCAACAAGGCCCGTGCGCCTGCTCAAGGCGCTGGCCTGCCTTGAGGATGGAACGCCATGAGTGTCCTCTCTCTCTTTGCTGCTGAAGGATTCGAGGAGGAGCTGTTCACCGCCAGGACCCAAACGCACTGTGGTTCGGGATGGGGGGGGCCGAGAGGTGGCGGCGGCGCTTCCGGCTTCGTGACCGAGGCCGGATCACCGCAATCTCGAATACATCACCCACCCGATGCCAATTACAACGACAACTTGACCCATGCTTCCAGGTGCACGCCGGCAAAGCATGCGGCGTTGTTGAAGCAGCAGGGCTGACCCTATTCCCGGCAGCACCTGAGGCCTGGGCGACAGCAGCCGTTCTGAGCGCTCCGATCCCCCAACGCGTACCACCGGCTTCATTGAAAGCACCTCGGCACCAGCGGGGTCACGCCAGCGTTCCAATCAATCTGGGCATCACGGCGATGGAATCACTTTCGCCGCCTGCCGGCTGATGCCTGCCGAGGCGTCCCTGCTACTGGCCTTGGCGCCAGTTTCGCCCTTCCTCGATGGCCAAGCAAGCGGAGCCCATTCCAGCGTGGCCTGCAGTCCCGCTCACCCCGGCCAAAGGTGCCGCTGTTCCTCGATCACCACCACTACATCCGCTGGAGGGAGGAGGGCCAGATGGCGGCCGGCCAGCATGCAGAACGTCGCATCTCCTGGACCTCGGTGCGCCCCAACGGTAGAGGCCGCCCCAACGATCTCAATCGGCTGGAGGATCCGCATCTGTCATTTGTGATCAAGCGGACCCCTGGTGCTGCTTTGGGATCACGGCCTTCATCGAGTTTGCGGCTGTTGCAGCTCGACTCGAATCCAGAGGCCCATAGACCCCTACGCGCCAGCAGCCCTCAGCATGCCGAGCTTGGCCGAACTAATCTGACGCCAAGACCTGGCCGCCGCCAGGGCCAGGCCTGGACGCCGAACTGCTCGACTGGCGCAGCGCGAGCCCCTTGCCGGCCCGCACTGGGCTGCGGCGGGAGCTTGAATCCATTGCAGCCGCTGGCGGGATCCAACGGCGGCCTTGGGCCCTGGTGGCTCCCTGGCCAAGGTGCTGGACGGGTGGGCCATGACGGCGCATTGACGGTGGCAATGAGGCGATGCGCTGGCTGGGGCGTCACCAAACGGGGGGAAAGGTTCATCGAGTCGATCTTGACTCTGCAGATCGAGGCGATGGGCCAACTTGAGCGGCAAACCGGCACCACACAACACAGAAGCCCTGAACCCTTTGGGATGAATCATTGGTTCCTTCCTTCGCTGAGCCGGCTCCATTGCGGCAGTTCTGACCGCAGCTTTCAGCCGCCATGGAGGAGTCACCCTGCCCCGGGACCCCACCCAGCCGGCACCGCGCGTGAACCCGGCTTCTGGCGAGGCCTGGAGCTGGTGGAGTCTCTTGGGAAAAACGTGCTGCGCCAGCGGTGTCCGCCCGAGCAGGCTGAGCGCTGGCTGAGTGTCTCAAGAGCTCAGCGAAGAAACCAGTGAGTCGGCGCTGCAGCCGGAGAAGAACCGCGCCGAGCGTTCAGCTGATCGGGAGATGGATCTGGCTGAGGCGGATTGCCGCGGCCAGGGGCCCTTTTCGCTCTTGACTGCCAGGCTGGTTCAACATCCTTGAGCAGGCACATCGAGGAAGAACAGCTATCTCGCCAGCCTCAAGAGACGGCTGCCTCCGCCCAGCCCCGACCCCCTTTGCCCCGCCGCTGGCCAGCCAGACGATCCGGCCACCTTCAAGGAACTGTTCACGCGGGGCTGCGCGGGCTGAACGTGCCGCCCGCCCAGCTCGAACCCCTGTTGCGGGAACTCGAACATCCGCCCGTTTTCACAGCCCACCCCACGAAAAATCGCTGCGGCATACGTGCGGCACAAACAACGCCGGGTTCGCCTCCCCTGATTTCCAGAAGCTCCAGCAGGGACAGCCCCGCCGAGCTCCATGACAAGCGCAACCTGGCGTCTCCAGCTCGAAGAAGAGATTCGGCTCTGGTGGCGCACCGATGAACTCCACCAGTTCAAGCCCTCGGTGCTCGATGAGGTGGATACGGCCCTGCACTACTTCCAGCAGGTGCTTTTCGATGCCATGCCCTGTTGCGCCTTGCGCATCCACAGCGCCTTAGCCGGCAGCTATCCGGATGTGCGAACCACCGCGGGATGCCTTCTGCACCTTTGGCGGTCCTGGGTGGGGCTCGGATCGCGATGGCAACCCTCCGTCACCCGGACATCACCTGGCGCACCGCCTGCTTTCAGCGTCAGTTGATGATCGAGCGCCCTTACATCCGGCCTCGTCAGGATCTGCGCGAATCAGCTTCGCATCTCGATGCGTGGGGAAAGCCAGGTGAGTGCACCGGCTGCTCGAATCGCTGGGAGATCGAACCGGCTGCGCTTTCCCCGACAATCTATGAAGAACGAGCGGCGCGCTTACCGCTTTGAGCCCTATCGACTGAAACTCAGCTACACCTGAGCGGTTGCAAGCTGGACCCAGCAACGCAACCAGCCAACTCGCCGATGGCGGCTGGAATCCCCCTGCGACGGTCCAGCAACACGGGCCGGCCCTCTCCTTCGGGGCACCGGGCATGGTCTCCTCACCCGCTGAAGACCTCCCACTACGGCTCCGTGGGCGAACTGCGGGCCGAACTGGGAACTGCCTCCGGCACAGCCTGGAGAACACGGTCTTTGAGCTGCGAGCCCTTGCGCAATACTGCTCTCCCAGGTTGCACATCTTCGGCTTCAGCCTGGCCACTCGACATCGCCAGAGAGAGCCACCCGCCACAGCGATGCCCTGACGAACTGAGCGCCTACTGCAGCTTACCCGTGGCCTTACGGCGCATGGACGAAGACCAGCGGATCACCTGGCTGCTGCGGAACTCCAGACCCGCCGGCCCCCTGCTGCCGGCCAGGCCGCCAGCTGGAGGCCCGCCACCGCGAAGACCTTCGCGGTTTTTCGCTGGCTGGGAGGGTTTGCAAAGGAATTTCGGCGCTGCGAATCTGCCGCAGTTACGTGATCTCGATGTGCCATCGGGTTCTCGGATCTGCTGGAAGTGATGCTGCTGGGCGAAAGAAGCGGGCCTGGTGACCCGAAAACGGTCGCACCCAAGTTGTTGGTTGGTCCCCTGTTCGGAAACGTGGAAGATCTGCAGCGCGCCCCGGCAGTGATGGATCGGCTTGTTCGCCGAAAGCCCTTCTACGGCAACGCTGGCCAGCAGCGGCGAGGCCGACAAGCCCACGCAGGAAGTGAGCTGGGCTACTCCGGGACAGAACAAAGATTCCGGCGTTTCCTCCCAGCAACTGGGAGATTCACAAAGCCCAATCTCCCTGCAAGCGCCTTCTCCTGTCAGTACGAGTGGGCACTGCGGATTTCCATGGCGCGGTTGGATCGGTGGCTGCGTGGCGGTTGGGGCCCGCCTATCAGGCCGAGCCTGGCCAGCCCAGCGCACCATGAAACGCCGCATTCAATACACGAGCAGGGGCCGAGGTGCGCGTCGAAGTATTTCCTTGCCAGAGCTGGCGCTCTACAACCTCGAAACCATGACCACCGCTGTGCTCAGAACAGCCTGGGGAGCACCAGCTCCGACGACACCCCCAGCTTGGAACGAGCTTGATGGGCCCGGCTGGCGCCAGCTCACGTCTGCACTACCGCAAATCGTCCACGACATCCGGTCTGGTCGCTTTTTCCAGCAGGGTTCACCCGATCGAGGAGATCAGCAAGCTGCAGATGTTTTCCAGTCGTCCGGCGCGGCGCAAGAGCGGGGCCAAGGATCTCTTCAGTCTGCGGGCGATCCCCTGGGTGTTCGGGCTGGACCCAGAGCGCTTTTTGTTGCCGAGTTGGTTTGGGGGTGGGGGCGGCCCTCAGGGGAACTTCGACAGTGACCCGGGCCAGCTGCGAGTTTGCTGGGCTGCTCTACCAGCGCTGGCCGTCTTCCGGATGTTGATTCTCAAGGTGGAGATGACGCTCTCGAAGGTGGACTGGATCTTGGCCCATTCACTACGTTGAAGCGCTCGGCGGCCCGGAACATCGCGTTGCCTTCCGAGCAGATTTTCGCGGAGTCGCCGCGAGTTCACCCTCACCGCGATCTGGTGCTGCAGATCTCCGGCCATGGCGCCTGCTCGATGGCGATCCAGCCCTGCAGCTCTCGGCACCGCGCAACCGCACGGATCAATCCCCTGCGGCTTTCTTCAGTTGCTTGCTGCGCCGATCAGGACCAGAAACGCCAGCCACCGATGAGCGAAGCGAGCGACGACAGCCCGACAGCGCACCTACAGCCCGCAGCGAGCTGTTGCGGGAGCCGCTTGCTGACGATCAACGGGATCGCGCGGCATGCGCACACGGCTGAGAACGCTTGATCCCCTTTGCAACAGCCTCCCGCCCCTTCGGGGGCCCCCCCTGCCCGAGGGTTATGCGCATCAGCAGTGACGTCTTTCCGACGGTGGGCGAAGCTCCAATGCGGCTGCTGATCGCTTGACGGGGAGAGGAGCAGAAACGAGCAAGCGTCTCGGCCTGGTGCTGCCAAAACGCAGCGCCCTGGCAGTGAGCATCATGATCGGCGGCAGTCTGGTGGATTTGTGGCGCGCCACCAGTGATCAGGCATCAACGCCAACTCTGGGACCTGGGCGCTTCTCCCGGGGGATCCCAACAGCAGGCCTGGCTCGGTCCTGGGTTCACACGCTCTGAGCCGGCTGAAGGAGGAACTCAGTGGCTTGCGTGTGTCGGTGGCGTGCCCCACCGGAAGGCTCTCCAGGCCTGCAACGCTATGGATTCCTTGTGGGATCCGGGGGGATCCGGGCGATGGGGACTCTCCCCTGCGAACTCCGGGCGGAGGGTGGAGTGAAACGAGCATGGAGGGATTCGAACCCCCGGACCCTCAGACCGGAATTTGATGCTCTATCCTCAGCTGAGCTACATGCCCTGACAGCGACTGAAAGGCCGCTCAGTGAAAAGCTGTCGCTTCTACTTGACAGAGTACCTTAACGCATGCCGCCCCAGACCATTCGGCTCACCGCCTGGAGCTGCACCACTTTCCAACACGCCAGCTGGGGGCTGACCTGGCGGCCCCGAGGCTGCTTGGGGATTGGCGCCAATGGTGAGGGAAAATCAAACCTGCTGGAGGGCCGTCGAGCTGCTGGCAGCCTTTGCGCTCCCATCGCACCGCAGCGATTCAAGGATCTATCCGCCACGGTGACCCGGCCGCCCTTCCGGGCCAGCTGTGGCGACGATCAGCTGGAACTGAGCTGCGGCGAAGGGGAGGACGGCAGGCGCGCCGCAATGCAAGTGACCCTGGAGTGCGCCACCACGACTGATCGGCCCGCTGCGGGTGGTGGGTTCGGTGCCCTGGATCTGGACCTGGTTCCGCGCGAGCCGGCCCTGCGCGCCAGTGGCTGGATCGGGTGGTGCTGCAGCTTGAGCCCGTCTACAGCGAGTTGCTGCGGCGCTACGGGGCGCTGCTGCGTCAGCGCAGCCAGCTTTGCTGCGCCGCGGCATCGGCCCCTGGGGAGCAAGGCGCCTGCTCGACGCCTTCGACCAACAAATGGCCCTGGTGGCACACGCCTGCACCGCCGCCCCGCCGCCCCTCGCCCGGCTTGCAAGCCGGTTGGCCGCCGCCTGCAGGAGCGGCTCAGCGCCGGCCGGGAGCGATTGGAGCTGGGCTATCAGGCCGTTAGTCGCCTGGAGGGGGAGGGAGGAGGAGGGGGCCCTGGCGCGACGCCTGGCTGAGAGCTGAGCAGCAACGCGCGAGGAACTTGCCCTTGGCCAGTGCCTGGTGGGGCCCATCGCGATGAGGTGGGCCTGCTGCTGGGCGGGCAATCGGGCCCGTCGCTACGGCTCGGCCGGCCCAGCAACCGCCAGCTCGTTGCTGGCCCTTCAACTGGCCGAACTGAGCTGGTACGCCAGCTTGGGTGAGAGCCCCCCCTGCTGCTGCTCGATGACGTGCTGGCCGAGCTTGATGCGCGCGCCGCAACTGGTGGGAGGCCGTGGGGGAAGGCCATCAGTGCCTGACAGCGCCACCCACGTCGAGGCCTTCAATTGCCAGTCGGTCGGCGGCAGTCGCAGCGCATTCGAAGATCCACGGAGGAATTAGTTCACCAGCTGCGATTGGAGAGAGACTAGGATGGGGGTTGGTTGATCAGATTCAATGACCCAGAGCCTGCCCTGCCTTCCACCCAACCCGGGATGGAGTGGAGGCCAAAAGCAACGAGGCTTAAGCCGCCCCACTCCCAGTGCCACGAGATGTGGGAAACACTGCATCTCGAGCTCTACGACTGCGATAAAGGCAGCTCGACGACGAGCTTTTCTCAGAAGCCGCCATCACCCAACGCAGGCGAAACGGGCTGCGCCACCCTTTGATCTGATCACCACCGCTTTGAACCGCAGGAGTGACCGGGCTGGCCCTATGGCTGAATCCCACATCTCCATCCAACCTGGCCGGAATCGGGCTTATTTGCGGCGGGTGGATGTGTTCACTGCGGCGATCACACCATGCCGGGAGGCGGGCTGTCAGGTGCTCTGCCAGGAACTTCCCGCGGGCCCATCACTCAACTCAAGAGGCTTCCGGCGGGAAACCCCGGCGGCCTGGGCCAGCGAGCTCCGCCTGCCGATTCGTGCTGGCAGCCTGACGGACCGTGCTCACAGCCTGACGACCAAGCGGCGGGGGATGGGTTTCAGCCAGCCCCGTTGCCCGGGTATCTTGTGGCTGCTGGGGTTTGGGGGGTTGGTTTCGGGACGTCGATTCAACTTGCCGCTAAAACACCAATACCCTCAAATCCGGCTCACGGCCGTAAAACCAAAGCTGCCGGAAAGCTGTAAACAAGGTCTTCGCGCGCGCCATCTTCAACGAGCAAAGCCGAAGCTGATCGACGGGCACTTCAATCCGGGCGGTTTCGCCCTGGCTTTCGCACCCGCATCTCGGCGCAGGCCCTGCTGGCGCAAAACCAATCTTCGGCCGCTGAGACCGCGAGAGCCGCGAGGCACTATCGGCTCTCCATAGGGAAACGAAGCCAGGGCAGGGTTGGCCGGTTTGTCCCACCAGGGGGAAGCTAGGGGGCCCGGAGATTTCTGGCGCACCGCCGCCTTGCCGATACCCAGTTCGAACGAGCGGTGAACCAACGCCACGCTCCCTGGGCCGCGGCGGATTCCTGCCGATGGTACCGAGATATCGAGGATTTCACCCCCATCGACCACCCGGGGTCCCGCCGGCGGCAGCGGCCACCTGGGCGAGCAGACCGTGGCAACTCACGCTGAGGCGTAGCAACGCTCGCTTGGGGTTGGCAACGTAAGCCGGGTCATCGGAGTTCCGCCGTGGCGACCTCCTGATGGCGCAGGCCCGATCCAGGCGCCTTTGGCGGCGGGCCTCCTCCAAAACGATGGGTGCCAGCGCCGGGCGGACACCGGGACGGCCAGGGCCCTATCGCCAAAGGTTGCTCGGCGGGCGTGGCTGCCCACCCAGGGCGCTGTCGACCCCGCCGGAATAGGCCACCACGACAGAAACAGATCGGGCCAGGACATCCGCAGTCCCCTGGAGTTGGGCCAGAGCTCCTCGCCCAGGGATTCAACGAGAGGATGGCTGATTGCTTGTCCTTTTGATGGCATGCTCCCAGGCACAGCTCGTTTAGAATTCCAACGGTAGAGGCTGGTGATGACAGCGACTTCAAGGGTCACGGGCAGGCATTGGCATCCGCACAGCGCCGACAGCAACAACGTCTTCACGGTTCAGTTGGCACCTCTATGACGGAAAAGGGCCCAAAGGGAAGAGTCAGGCGGCCTCGGCTTGGTGTGCGCACGATCGGTCTAGGGATCTTGCGAAGCAGAGGCGGAACGCGCGTGTTGCTGCTCCGCTTCTTGAAGGGGCCCGGCGCGCTTACGGCGAAGACGCCGCGATCCGAAGCGCTTGCAGCAGGGATTTCCCACCTGATTGATCAGGTGCGCACCGGCCGTTGGTGGATTTCTTCACCGCAACGGAGGCCAACCGCTTCGACAAACAGGGAAAAAGCCCAGCGGGCTGGGACATCGCCAAGGGAGCCATTTGCCAGCGCCCTGTATTTCGTGGTGGTTCCTCGATGAACTCAAACCCCGTTCTCGACCCTCGCTCTGCTCGACACCGCCGACGTGGTGGACACCCTGCCGCCGGACCGCCGGGCATGGAAGTGATCGTGGACAGGCGTGGTGCCCCCCACAACTGATCCAGCAGGTGTCTTTGCATTCGGAAATGCTGGGCTCACCCACCATCACCCAGGCCGGAATCTCAGGTCCGGGAATCGAAGATTTACACAGGGGACGCAAGGCAACCACAGGCTCTGGGCAAGGCACTCCAGGCGATCGGTTGGGGCATCAGCCAAGGACAAGAAGCCATCGGGGTCCTTGATCCTGCAGTGGCTGAATAAGGGGGAAGCGGCTACACGAGGATGCGGCCATTGGCGGCCTGCCGCGAGAGTTTCCCCCATGTGGTTGATCACCTGCGCTCGGCCGCGATGCGATCGTTCTGGCGCGGCCAGCAGCAAACAATCGGACTATGTCGAGCAGAGCGCGCCTGGGGAAATCGCCCGGGCGGCCATCGCCAGCGGTTCGGTGTATATAAAACAGTCATCCTCGATGAGCTCAATTCCCATTGTGATCTTCGAGCTACTGCCGGTGGAGCCGATCGTGCAGACCCTGCTGCGCAAACCAGCAGAAACCGAGTGTGATCCATCACCCGGTCGTTGCCAAGAATGCTCCGCCTACTTTTGACTGCCAGCATCCACTCGGATATGGTCTGCCACAAGCACTACGCGATATGAGGGGAGTGGAACTCAACGGGGAGTCGCTACTAAGGTCACGCCCCGTGAGCCCCCAGCCTGTCAAAAGTGGCTCAGTTTAAAGCGCCACAGCCTCATCAACCCTCCCGGCTCCAGGGCATTTATCCCGCCTTTGCCACGTTGACCCCTTCGATGCCATGACGCTGAAGGGCGATCAAGGCCTTGCTGAGCGGCCCCAATCCTTGCATTGCATGTTAAAGGCGCTTGCCTGCGGCGAGCTGGCCGCAGTCCTCACCGCCTCACCGCTTCTCGATGCGATTCGAGTGATCAGCACGGCACCGGGGATCATCCGCAATCTCGGCTTCCGGGGGTGCGCACATCACCCAGCAGCAGATCGGCGGCTGGGCATCCAGAAGGCCTGAGGTCGGTGGACAGAAATCGTGTCCATTGCCCCAGCCCTCCTTCCCATGCGGGCTCCGCTGCCCCCCACACCACAGATTCCTGATAGTCGACCGGGCGATCGATCACCCGGCCGATCCGGACTCGGGCCTCAACTTCAATTTCGCGGAAGGCCATCTTCAGGGGCATCAAGAGCAGGCAAAACGGACCACTCAAGGTGTGCCGATGCCGGTGATGAGCTTCACCGTTTCCGTCGCCTGGATCATGCCGATGATGGCGGAGCGGAAACCCCCACCCCCGCCTTCGGCGCAAGGAGGGCACCATTGCCCGGCGTGCGGCGGTTCGGGGAACAGGTTCGCGTAGTTGGGCCCTTCTGGTAGTTGAACACCGTGGCCTGACCCTCGAAGCAAAGATCGAGCCATAGACATTCGGCTTGCCCAGCAGCACGCAGGCGTCGTTGACCAGATTAGCGGGTGGGGAAATTGTTCGGTGCCGTCGCAAGAACGATGTCCGTAGGGGGCAAATGATCTCCAGGGCGTTGGTCGCTGGTGAGGGCGGTTTCGTAGAGATCCACTGGCAGTGGGGGTTGATCTCAGCGATGCGGTGCTTGGGCCGATTCCGATCTTGGGGTTTGCCCACCCAGCTGGTGCCGTGAATTCACCTTGGCGTTGCAGGTTGCGGTTGTCACCACATCGAAATCGACGATGCCGAGCCGCCCGCGCCGGCCGCCGCCAGATTACATCAGCAGCGGTGAAGCCCAGCCACCGGGTGGCCCGAACAGAGAAACCGAGGCAGCCTTTCAACCGCTTCTGGCCCTCCATGCCCACTTCCGGCAGGGTCAGATGTCGGGAGAAGCGCGCCAACCTTCATCGGGGCAGAGCTGAACGCCGCTGGTATCGGAGAAGCAAGGGCAGAGGGCCGGGGCCATGGGCAGCCGCCGGTCGCGGCTATGTCCCTATTCTCCCAAATAATCTTCGATCCCCAGTGGTGGAAGGGGGTGGCCTCGCCAGCCCTGAAGCTGGCTCGGCGGCTCACTCAGCCAACCAGGCCCGGATTCGGTCGTTGCCGTGCTGCGTCCCTCTGCCTTCGGCCCGCCGGGGGGCCGCCACCAGGCCGAGCGATCAACATTCAGCGCCGCGGAAAGCCAGGGACCGGTTCGAGATCGGAAGGCAACGCCTCTCAGCGGTGGGAGTGGGCCGTGCCGATCAGGCTGCCAGCCGTGCCGGTCGGCCCCATTTCTGTGACAGCAGCTGCTCTCTGGGATCAACGCAAAGCGTTCTGGGGGCGGCTCAGGAGAAGCAGGGTCCCAGAACATTCAGGCGGGCCAGACCGCCTCGATCCGCAACGCGGCGGGCAGGGCAGGTCCATCACAGCAGGCAGGCAGGTTCCCAGCAAGCAAGGCGCAACTTTTCAGTGGGCTCTGGGCCAACCAGAACCGCTTCGAGCTCGGGTCAGCGAATCGCGGACCAATGTGGCACCAGCTCTGGCCAGGGCTGTCCCTCCATACGTTATGGCATGGTTTGATTCCCAATCCACTGCCTCTCTGTTGATGAGCGGAAGCAAGGCCAACCGAGCAACAGGAGGCAAACGGCCCAACGGAACGACCGATGACCGAAATCATCCACGGATCGCTGCGCAGAAACCTTCACCACCCCGTTTCACCGAGCGCTACAGCGAAATCCTTGGCAAGGGTCAACGAAACCCTGACAGGTCGAATGAGCCAGGCCGGCCGGGTGGCAAGGCCGTCGGTATTTTGCGGCGGTTGAATCATCGCCCAGGTCCTGATCAGGTGTGTTGCTCGACACCATCAATCTTGTTTTGCCAAGTGGTGCCTGGTTTGCTGGGCTGCTCGGCTTGGTGGTGGGTCGGCCAGTGGAGCTGGCACAACTTGACCCCAGCGAGAAACGCTCCGCCGTGATTCAGCAGCTTCAGACCCTGCGTCAGGAATATCTGGGGCCTGATCGCCAGCTTAGACCGCCAGCCGATGGCTTGTCCAGGCCGGCCAACCTTTCACCTTTCCCCTTCCCAGGGGTCAGTCGGCGGAGGTGTTCGGCGCGGGCGGCGATTTCAGTTTGTCAGCTCCCAGACCCCGTTTGCTTCCGCCTGTTGCCAGTAGCCACGCCAAAGAGGTTGGCGTGGTTGAGCAGGTGATACAGGTTGTAGAGAGTGGGCGCGTTGGCAGTGGCCAGGGGCGAGGGGCCATTTCGGCTTCATAGCGTGAAGAAGGGTCGGGGAACCCTTCCGGAACAGGCGGCGCCATCGCCAGATCCCACCTCCCGATCACCGCGATACACCCGCGGATCGAAGACACGCGCGCAGCGGAAGCTCCGGGCGGAGCCACTCGCTCCCTGAGGCCAACAGCGAAGCATTGCCGCCCAGAGGTCCCGTGAAACCCAGGCTCGGCAGGGCGCCATGGCCCGTTGAGCCAAGCCGGCATTCGCTTGAGGCAGGGTTCTCGATCGGCTTGCTGCAGCCGTTCCTGCCCAAGGGGCGCCACTGGCCGCCCGGCCGCCCCTCCGAACTGGGGGGGGCGGAGCCGGCGTTCGGTAAAAACCAGGCCCCCAGTTGTTTCAGGCGACCAGCCGTTGATCCTGCAGGGGGCCGGGAGCCAGATGTAGTTGTTTCGTGTTCCCCAGACCGAAGGGGCCACGGGGGCTTCAGCGAGTGCTGGCGCCGGGGTGGCAACCGCCGCCAGGGCAGCTTCCCAAACGGGGTCCAACCGTGGCCATCGCCGGAGGACCTTCAGAGTCGAGCCACTCGATGCCAGCAGGGGCCGCTTTCCCCTCCAGGGCCGCCAGAACCCAAGGCGGGGCCGGTCCGCAGCTCGGGCATTCCGCCCCAAGCGGCCAAGGGGCCCTTTGAGGCCCCTCGGGCTTCCGCCTCAAAAAAGGCGGCAAAAAACAGTTCGGCGCGCTGTTGGTTTTTGACAAACAAGCGCGGCCATCCGCCCCAAGCTTCAGGGGGGGAATCCAGGGGGCCCCGATGGAATGGCAAAAAAAACCGCCCCCGCCCACCGGCTGGGCAAGCGAACCAGGGACTGGTTTCCCAAAGCTGACCGCTCCACCAAGGGCTCGCCAGTGGGTTTTCCACCATCGGAAGGGTCCAAAATTTTTTTTTTCCCGGGGGCTTTGGGGGCCAAATTCCTTCTTCTTCTTTGT
>Ga0163217_1067554_pt1 | contig 13601 bp, 17 predicted proteins | sample SynspAceP_FD_185933 | JGI IMG/M metagenome (GOLD analysis project Ga0163217, IMG submission 185933) | Saline lake microbial communities from Ace Lake in Antarctica - Synechococcus sp. Ace-P (PacBio error correction) | ecosystem: Environmental > Aquatic > Non-marine Saline and Alkaline > Saline ... | reverse complement strand
GATGGTAAAACCGGTTTCGGCTTTCCGTCATGGTTCATATCGCGGATGTTTTCCCGAAGGGCGACCATGCCGAATCCGGCGAGCGCATCGGCTGCGAACGCTCGCGAACGCACTTGGCGTCTCCCCGCCTCGAGCATCTCATTTTGAAAAAATTGGAGTTGGGAGACGAGGAGTTTGGGAGACGAGGAGTTGGTGAAAGCAAAAAAAAAAAAAAAAAAAAAAAAAATTTGGATCACGCCATATTTAGCTTTTCAATCTCCATGTCTCCCCCACTCCCAACTTTCCCCAGCTAGATTTGCTTGAGTTGAACAAAAAAGGCAGGACGGCGTAGGTGACGTCATCACTTAGGTGAATCAGCCGCGTGTGTCGGAAAAGGGAGACGAGGAGATGGGGAGATGGGGATGATGGGAGATGGGGAGTCGGGGAGTCAGGGAGTCAGGGAGTCAGGGAAGATGGGAGATTGGGAGTCAGGGAGATGGAGCGAAGTCATTGATTGAAAGCTAAACTCCCGACTCCAGACTCCCAGGGACTCCAACTCCCCTTACTTATCAGAGGTGCTCGACTCCTTGTGATTTGCAAGACAAGCCAAATACTTTTGCGGTTCGACGGCCGATCTTCTTTGCGCCATCCGGTGGCAAAACAAATGTAGATTTCGCCTTGCCGGCGGGGGTTGACTTTGTAGGGTCCGCCCATCGCATCGAGCGGTTTCGTCCATCACCGGACATTCTTTTTGTGCGCGATAAAGGCGCGTCGCAGAACCACTTGGAAGATGCCTTCGCGTACCTGTTCGGTTCCGGCAGGACTGAATCTTCTCCCCAACTCCAAACTCCCCCCACTCCCCATCTTTTTCAACGCCGTAACCATCGTCAGATACTTAGCCGGCTCTGCTTGAATTTTTTTGATGGCACCTTTGCAGCACAGATAGATTCGGGCTTATCGCCAAACCATCACCTTGATGGGCGTACCCATACCCACCGAAGCGGCTCGTCCATGACTTGGGCAAATCTCTGGGCCAGCGATTCCGGCAAAGCGTCCGCTTGGGTCGCCGTGGGTGACGTGATTGCGGTACACCGGCGCGTCTTGGTCGGGTTTTGAGTTGACTGCGGTCAACGCATCCCGGCACAGCAGACGTAGAGCTTTTGCCCGTTGACATCAACGGCAACCGGATCACCCATGCTGCCGAGCGGCTTGCCGCTGACCGGACAGATCTTTTGGGTGACGATCGCGGCGGCAGCGAGTTTTGTTCGCGGCGGGAACCGATGGCGACTTCGTTTGAAGCTGACCGTGCTGGCAGGTGATGCGACAATTGCACGTTCGACGGTCGACTTGGCGGCCGGCGAGCTGCGACAGATTCACCCGAGCCGTCAACGCTCCTTTCCGATCGGGCCAGCAAATCATTAGCGATAGGTTTCGCGTGTGCTTTCGAACTCGCACCGAAACGGCACCGCTCCTTGATCGACCGAGACCGGTTGGCCGGGCGTGATCATAGAAAGTACTCCCGTTGAGGTTTGATTGAGATAGTTGGATGCTTGAGTTGGCTTGATTTCTTCCATCGGTTTTTGGAAAAAGGGAGGCGGGGAGTTGGGAGTTGGGGAGCGGGAGGTGGGAGGCACGGAGATGGATATATTGTTGACGTTCCCGCAGCTGAATGGGCCCGGCCTCCTTGTCTCCCTCTCTCCTTCACTCCCCCTTCTCCCCTCTCCCCCTCTCCCCCTCTCCCCTCTCCCTGCCGCTGGCCTGGATTGAAAAACCGTAGCGTTTTGGCACCCTGGGGCAAAATTGGATTTTAGTGCTTGCCACGAAACTTGTATGTGAAAGAATCACAACAAAATTCCGCCTACGAAGGATCGGCGTGCAGCCATGTTAGTATTGAACCGAAGCTCTCTGAGCTTACAAAGTCTTTCTCCACGAGACTGTCGGACCTGTTAACAGCAGATCAAAAAAGGCCGACCAAGTCGAGCAACTCCCAGCGAAATCTAGCGTCCAACGTCGCCAGAACGATCAGCCAGGTTCGGCAGCACTCGCGGCGCATGATCCCGAGCTGCGTGCGATCTTTCACGCTCAAAGAAGAAAACGGGTTATTGTACCAAGAGATCGCTGCAAACGTCGGCAGTCTCGAAGGCACCGTTGTTCGCGACTGAATCGCGCACGGCGCGAGCTCGGAAGTTTTTGTCGGTAGCGTTTATCGTCAGGGTTCATCGCGCGTACCTCCGGTCCAGACCCTGAAACCGCAGTTTTGAGAGAGGTTTGGATACGTTGCTTTGCTCGGCGGACCGATCCGGAAGAATGAATGCTTGCCGACCTGATGGAAATTCCATTCTTTCAACGCTCGCAACGGTTTCGATCTGGAACACTCGGTTGTCAGCACGAGTGTTCGGATGCCTTCGATTGTAGCTCGGCTGGGCCATCTGGCTGATGTTGCCGCGTTAAAGGACGCTGGCCACGTATGCGGTAAGACCATGGACTTGGTACACGAACGCCGCATTCGTCGGAGAGTTTAGGGGCAGCCCAGTTTCTGGTTGCCATCATTGTTTCAGTCGCCGGGAATGTCTCCGAAGGCGACCCAAGCGAATCCAGCAAGCGAATTGGCTTTGGAATGCTGGTAGCATTTGGCATCGCCGGCATTCAGCACTCAAAGTCGCGGCTCTGGGAATTGCATGTCAGGCTCGTGTGCATGTTTCCCGGAAGCCGATTGGGGCGAACACGACAGGATCGTGTGTCCGTTCTGGCTTGGGGCGTTCGCGGCATCTTGTCGATCTGCGATGGAGAAGTCGACACACGTTCGGGCAATCGCAAAAACGCCGCATCACTCGATACGGCAACCACCCGTAGCGAGCGAGATGATTGAATCTTCATCCAGAGGATTTCCAGTAGCGTTAGCGACAACAGCTTCCGCCCCCGGGAAGGCAGGCTTGGCGGGCCAAGGCTGGGAGCGGTGAGATTGAAGGCGCGGTAGGGTGGTTGGTAGTCGGTGGACCATGTCACCGCTGTTCGTATTGAATGTTGGCGGAAGCTGTTCGATATATTTTGTCGGCAGTGAAATACCGTTTTCGTCGTTTTCGGTTGCCGACCCATGCCAGGGATTTTGGCAATCCGGTCGACAGCGATACGGTTTTGCAGCAGAGCGCAGCCGGTAACGCAGACTTTCCATTGAATTTCATGACGACTTCCTTGTCGTGAGTTGAAACAAAAAAAAAGGCAGGGACGGCGTTGGTGACGTCATCACTACGTGATTCAGCCTCGACACGCCCCCGCGTGTGTCGGTAAGCGGGAGACGAGGAGGAAAGGGAGAAAGGGATATGAGGGAGAAAGGGAGATGGGGGAGATTGGGGAGATGGGGAGATGGGAGCGAAGTCATTATTGGAAGCTGACTCCCAGGACTCCCCCAGACTCCCAGACTCCCCTAACTCCCCTACTTGAATCAGCAGGTGCCTCGACTCGTTGCGACGTCAAGACAGTCAGATATTTCTGCGGCTCTTCGGCGGCGATCTTCTTCCGCGCATCCGGGGCAGCAAATGGAGATCGCCCTGCGGCTGCGATTGACTTTGCATAGGTCCGGCCCATCGCATCGAGCGGTTCGTCCAATCACCGGACAAGCTCTTTTGTGCCGCGATGAAAAGGCGCGTCGGCAGAAACCACTTTGAGATGCCTTCGCGTACCTGCTCGTCCCGGCGGGGACGGTATGCTTGACCGCCGTTGGCTAAAAACCATGGCGAGGATACTTCGCTGGTTCAGCTTGAATCTTCTGATGCAGCCCTTGCAGCAAAAGATAGATTCGGCTTGTCACCGACCATCACTCTTTGAATTCGGCTGGACCCATGCACCGAGCGGCTACATGAGGGGCATAGTCTTCTGAGCAAGCAATGGCCGCGGCAATCGGCTTGGGTCGCAGCCAGGAGGACAGTGCATTTTTGCCGCAGTCGCGACCAATGTTGGACTACGATCTTGGCGAACCCGTTTTCGTACACCATCGCCAGATTACCTTTAGCCGGTTTCGGCTGAATTTTTTGATGCAAACCTTTGCAGCACAGATAGATCGGCTTATCTGCCAACCATCACCTTGATGGGCGTGCCCATGACCACCGAGCGGTCGTCCATCACGGGACAAACCTTTGGGCAGCGATTCCGGCAAAGCGTCCGCTTGGGTCGCCGTGGTGACCGTGATTTGCGGACGACCGGCGGCGACCGACTTGGTCGGGTTTGACTTGACTGCGTTACGCAGCCGGCACAGCAGACGTAGAGCTTTTGGCCCGTTGACATTTCAACGGCAACCGGAATCCACCCCATTTGCTGCCGAGGCGGCTTTGCCGCTGACCGGACAGATCTTTTGGCGTGCGAATCGCGGCGGAGCGAGTTGTTGTTCGCTGGCGGGAAAACCGTGGCGACTTCGTTGAAGCTGAACCCGTGTGGCGGGTGATGCCGACCAATTTGCACGTCGGGACGTCGGACTTGCCGGCGGCGAGCTGCGACAGATTTCACCCGAGCCGTCAACGCTCCCTTTGCCGTCGGGCAGCCAAATCATTAGCCGATAGCGTTCGCGTTGCCTTCGACTCGCACCCGAAACGCACCGCGTCCTTGATCGACCAGAGACGGTTGGCCGGCGTGATCATAGAGGAAACATTTGCATCCCGCCCTTGCGAAAACAATTGTTTCGATTTGCAGGTTGCGGTTTGCTTTCAAGCTGCCGCCATGGTGCCCCGCATGGAGTTACCTGGTGAGCCCTCGTTCATGCCGGGCATCGCGTGGTTGTGACGGCTTGATTCGATGTTGCGATCAATGTTTTGCCCAAACACCGTCGATGCCATTAAAGGCAAAACGAGCAGGGCGGTCAAGTTAGTAGTGTTCGTTCATGAGTGTACTCCAATTCGAGGTTGCGTTGAGGAAGTTGGCATGGCTTGAGTTGCTTTTCTCATCGATTTTGAAAAAGAGAGGCGGGGAGTGGGTTGGGAGTTGGGATTGGAGTTGGGAGTTGGGAGTCTGGAGTCTGGGAGTTGGGAGTTGGGAGTCTGGGAGTCTGGGAGTCGTGGAGTCTGGAGTCGGGGAGGTTCAGCTTTTTAATCATGACTTCGCTCCCATCAGTCCCTGACTCCCCCTTCTCCCTGGACTCCCCCTCTCCCAACTCCCCCCTCTTCTTCAAAAAGCTCGTCTTTAAATCCGAATCGCATTTAGTTCAGGTAGCCGGGCAAAAGCGTTGGCACGATGACGATGTGAAGGGTTCGGCTTAAGGACATGCCGCCGGAAATTACGGGAAATCGCCATCGCTCGGGCAACGTCTTGCACCTACGGCCTGTTGCAATCATACCGGGATCAAACGCCGGCCAGCGTCGTCACGGTGTCATTCATGCCCAAGGCCGAATGCCGTTTCCAGCCGCTTCCGTAAACCGTGTTGCGAATGTCGTCGACGGACCGGACTTTGCGTTTCCTTCAGCAGTTTGGTGAATGTAAGTCGCCATCACCACGCCATTCGTCGACGCGAGGCCGAACAAACGCGATTTGAAAAGCCAAACCCAAAACCGCCGTGTTGAGTTCCACGCCCATTGTTGCAATGAAGCGATCAATGCCACCGCGGCGAACGCGACGGGGATACCTGAAAATTACTGCCAGCGAAATCGCGAAGTTGCGGAAGACAAATAGATCAATCAGCAAAGTTATGCAGATGACCAAGGGGAATGATTCCACATCAGACGTCGGCTTTTCGCTTCGATTTGATTGCGGAAACTGCCGACCGCTTCAAGGGAATATCCGCGGGCAAAGTCCAGAGTGGGAGAAAGGAGACGTTTCCGGGAGTTCTGGGAGATGGGAGACTGGGAGCCTCGCTCACTCCCTGACTCCCCATCTCCCTGGACTCCCCCGTCTTCCACTCCTTGTCCTCCCATTCTCCCCTCTCCCAGACTCCCCGACTGGGCCTTTCTCAAATTGTCTCTTCAATCCTCCTTCAATCGACTCCAAATCTCCTTTCAGGTCCATTCGTTCATGAAGGACACGTGAAGCGGACCAAGCCGGCCGTTCTCGGCTGTGATCGACCTGGGCCCCCAGGTCGTTTCAACTTGGCCAGTTCTTCCAATGGAACGACGGCCCCGAGATGCGTGACGACTGCGCAAACTTTTCCAACCGTCGATCTGTTCGCGATAGATCACGGTTGATCGACAGCCGCACGGATAATCGTTCGCGGCCCTGCCACCGTATATGATTCAAGGTTCTTCCGCCGAGCGCCACCGTTTCGATGACTTGGCTTCACCATCGACGCGTTCATGCCGTAACGCGGAAGCAGCCTCACGATCGACTGTGAATTTTCAACGTACGGGCTTACCGCAGCACGATGTCGGGATTGACCGTGCCGGCGTTGACAAACGTTGACTTCTTTCAGTTCTGCCGCGACGTCATCGCCGGCGTCTAGCGAGCGTGTCTAGCTTGTCCCCGTAGACGCGGATTTCCATTGGAGCTCTTGATGCCGGACTGCACATCACGACGCGGCCTCGATTGGTTTTGCAAGGCCGCGCAGCGTCACACTGGCAACCGTCGCGACGCGGTTTTGATCTATCCACACGTCCACGAGCGGTGACGCCCTCTCGCCATTCGCTTCTGGCCTTGAGCATCACGTAGGTTTCGCCATCGAGGCAGGCGCGGATCGATGCCGACTCGGACGCGACCGATCTTTCCGAGGCACATCTTTGACTTCGGGAATCTGGCCAATTCAAAACGTTCCTGCGTCTGCCAAACCTGCATCGCTTGCGAGAAAATCGCCGCCGGGTACGGCGTCGGCATGTAAACAGGCTTCCCTTCGTCAAGCGATCCAGTCGCCACTTTGGGCAAACGGTGAAGGACGTGTTTCGCATTCCACGTAGCCGGGGGGAAGTCATTCAGTTTTGCTCCGAACAGATTGGCCACCTTTTCAAACCGGACGCAGCACGTTGCATTCCGACGAAGGGCTCCCCACGACGACCAACAAGAACAGCGGAAACGACAGTGCGAACCGCCTTGTTGTATTTGAGAGCATATCGAAGTCGTGCGCGTAGATCAACGAACGAAGCGGCTAGACGGGATTTCGTCGATTCGGGCGGAATTCGTCTTTCGCATTCTCATTGCCAACCGCCAACGAATCCGATCGTGGCTGCGTCGGCATCGTGACAATCAAGTTTCCAGAACCGAATGTTCCCCGAGTCTTGATCCCCCACAGAAAGTGCGCACGCCGAACGAGTAGGTCAGCCAACGAAAGGCCAGCAATCGAGCAGTGCTCTTGCGACGAACCGAGCTTCGCAGCATCAGCCGGCACACAGGCTGGGCACGATCGTGATGCGCGATCATTGGCAGCCCGCAATCGCGAATGTCTGATTGTAAGGCAAGCGGCGAAAAACAGCTTGTAAATCGCGAACCCGTCAGAAAGGAAGACCGGAAGGAAACTGACAATCGTTGTCGCCACAGCGGTGACGACGGCGGGTGCGACTTCGACGTTGCTTCGTAGAACGACGTCGCTTCGCCCTCGTTTTTAGACGGGTGAGTCTGGAGTGGGGTTAGTTGGAGATTGGGAGATTGGGAGTCTGGGAGATTGGGAGTTCTCAACACTTTGACTCCCTGACTCCCCTTCTCCCAATCATCCCAGACTCCGCTTCTCCCAATCGGCCAAAATGTTGATAAACGTTCTCCGAGACAATGAATCCGCCATATCGACCATTGTCCGATCGCGATGCTATGCCGGCGAGCGAATGATGTTCGCACCGACGCCCAACTACTTTCATCGGCGTATTTGAACGACATTCAACACCGCTGCCGGCAAACAAGTCGCAACGATAAAAACTGCTGCGGATGTGAAGCAGGAACAGCAGGCATGATGATCGCTGGTGATTGATCAATCTCGTCAGCAAACGCATGCGTCAGTGTCGCCATGGTTTCATCAATCAAACTATTCGATCGTAGACGCCGTGAACGTCACGCCCTTGAAAGCGATGGTGTGATCGCAGCGAATTTCTCTTTGACCGGTCAATCACGACCCGGGGGTTCTCGCCGGTTATCCATCACGACAACACCGCCGACTGCTTCGGCCCCGTTGTAGTCCAAACGCACCACGGACGGAAGTTGGGCCAATCTGCACGCTAGCGATGTCACGGACGCGAACGGGAACGCCGTCGCGTTTGCATGATGACGTGGTCCTCAGATGTCTTCGACGGCCTTGTCCTTGTCGCCGCCCGGAACCGAGGGAACCTTTGCTGCGAACCGATGAACTCCATTTTGCCGGTCGTTTCAACCGTCTTGGGCCACCGACGTCGACGTTGGATCCCTTGATCGCCATCGCCAATTGTCGAGCGAGACACCGTGGAAACGAAGTTTGTCGGGATCGACTTCGATTTGATACTGACGAACAATAGCCGCCGATCGAAGCCACTTCGCTGACGCTCGACGGCTTGCCAATTCGTACTTCACGACCGAGTTCTTGCATGCTGCGAAGTTCCGGCCAGTGTCCCATTTCCGTTTTCGGGTGGCTGCCCCTCGTTCGCTGAGGCGGAATCAACGGTTTGTAGTAGTAGACCTTGCCAGACCAGTCGCATCCGGGCGCGAGCTTGCGGCCGACGCCATCGGGTAGTGCGAAAGCAAGCGCGCCGAGTTTGCTCCGAAACCGCGGCTGCGTGCCGCAATAGAAGTCGATTCTCGTCTTGAAACGTCACCTGCAGCAAAGCTGTAGCCGAACCATGCTTTGTTGCACGCACGACTCGGGCACCGAACCGCGAGCAATGACACACTCAGCGGATAGTGAACCTGGTCCTCGATGTCTTGGGCGAGCGGACCTGGGCCAAGGCGTCAAACACGATGACTGGTTTTCACCGGTTTCGGGGAATCGGGCGTCCGATCGGAATCGCTTTGGAAGCAAACCCAGCCGGCAAACGCTGCTCGCGCCAGCGAGCATAAGAACGAGCCAGGGGTTCTTTGACGCAAAGCGCGATGAGGAGGTTTAAGCATCTTTTTGTTAGCTGGGAGTTGGGTAGCTGGAGCTGGGAGCTGGATCAGGATCGAACAGATCGACGGAGAGCTTCCTGGTTCGAAGCACGGGCGAATCTTGATGAACTGCATAGTCAGCCTTCCCGACTCCCCCACTCCCGGCTCCCTCAACTCCCGACTCCCCCACTCCAGTCTTCGAGTCCCGGAAATCAACGCACCACTTCGACCGAACCGTGAATCATTGGCAACAATCCTCCGCCAAATTTCATGCGAATAGAATTTGTTTGGCGGATTCAAATGTCTTCTCGTCCAGATAGCCGTGCGCTGCCGCCATACTCCAAACCACACCTGTGTTCAGCGCTTTCGACTCTGACGATATTGATGCGTGCTGCAAAAATTGCTTTTTCGTAGCGGCGTTTGCGCCAAGCCTCGGCGATAATTCCGCACTAAACACTTCGCGCAGAACGACGAATTTGACTTCGGTTTCAATGAATACATTTCCTCACGAGGGGAACGATCTCGTCAGTTCAAAATTCGCTTTCTGCTGCAAACGATTTTTTGGTAGGCGATTTCAAATTCGCGATGTCCTTTCAATGCGCTCTTTTCATTTCAGTTCGTCCGTTGATAGGTTTCGGAGTCAAAGACAAAGAATCACCAAATTCTAACGCTCCCCCACTCCCAAACTCCCCCACTCCCCACTCCCCCACTCCGACTCCCATCTCCTCACAACTTTCCCCGCAGCGTCAAACATTTCGCTGCCCAATACGGGTTCGCCAAATCGCCGCCGGGTTGCATCCAATTTCACCACCAACCGCGAGAACCATGGGGGCAGTAGTAATGCGTCAAGCTTCACGGCCGTCTTTGGCCCGCGAGAACCATGGCTGCGCGCAACATCGCATGACTGACGCTTCGTAGGCTCGCGAGCCGTTTCCAAGAAGCCAGTCCGATGCGTGACGCCAGCGCGCGCGAGCGGTCGGCGAATTTCCGTTGAGCCTCATCGGGTACGCTGGCCCGGACGATTTCAAGATCACGGAAACCTTCGATCGTTGTTTCAACGCGACCGGCGGAGGCGTTTGGTCCGCCGCCATCGCACATGGATTTCAAAGTAGGCGTCGTAGGTTCGATCAAAAACTGGCTTCCCAGCGTCGGTTGCCAACATGACGGGGTTGGATTGCAGGGAGTTCAAAGCGGTCCCGGCGAATAGCTCGATGGGGCCCTCGTCGGGGTCATTAGCGATGGGTTTCCCCGCAAGCTGCATTTGCGAGTCGATCAAGAAATTGCGCCGTCGCCGAACAGTTCACCCGGCGGACAAGCCCTCGACGATGACGTCTTTGCGATTTCATTCGGGCGACGTGACACGGCGAATTTCAAAGCGTCCAGGTTCGCGTTTCGACGTAGGACTCACGCTGTTTCTCGCCCTGCCAGCAACAACGCATCGCGTGGAAACCGTGACGACTTGTTGCATGGGGGCAAGGGCTCTTCCGACGAGAAAACCAAGTTGTGATGGTCGGCACGAAGCTCCAGTCACACAACGGGACGTTCCCCGGTTCGTCGCGGCATGGACTGCGGATGTTGCAGGGGGGCTTGATGTTACCTTGTCCGCCAGTTGCCGGATCGTAGGGAACCTCAGTCCATTCGGAATCGCGGCACGGTCAAACACCGAGCAAGTGGCGTAATCGCCCGGTCGCAGCTTGCATCAAAATTTCATAATCTCGACACGGAACACGACCCGTTCGCGTTTCGCATCACGGTGGGGTCGATGAACGCGACGCGGCCTGTAAGACCCTTCGCCGGGCACCGACTGAATTTCGGTCCTCGACTTGTGGCCGAAATCGACGGCGGTTGCGTCGTCGGGGAAAACAGGTTCGAGATTCAAACCAAACGCTGCTGAGAGATCGGCCACGCGATTACCAAGCTTGTCGCCGGTCTTCACGTAGTTTCGCCATCAACGGCCGACTTTTCGATCACCGTTGCCGCTCTGCGGTGGACTTGATCCGAATGGCGCGAATCGGTTTGCCGGACTTCGCCAACAAGTCATTTGACTTTGTTGTCATGCCTTAGCTCGGCAAGTTCTCGCGGGCATCTTGGTTCAGATCGCCACCTGCGATTTTGAAAAAGCCCGTCTTGCTGTCGCTGTCTCATGCTCGGTGATGAATTTCGGTGAGCGGTGAGAGGCTGCGGGCTGTAGAATTCAGTTTGCCAGGTCATTCACTTCGGTTGACTTCACGGCCGGCATAGGTGGCGTAACATCTTTTCCAATCGGCCGTCGATGTTAGGCGTGATGGTTGAACAGGCGGCTTTCGTCCAAAGTCGATCGAGCGATGGTGCGCCGATTCGTCTCGATGACTTTCGCCCATCTTGGATATTGCGGTTTGAACTGCCGATTATCGCCGCGCCGATGCTTCGATTGGTAACGAGATCCCATCGCCGCCGTCGCCGCCTGTCGCTTTCAACCAACTCCATCGCACATTACTGGCCAGCGTCCCCGGTTCGGTCGAGATGGTGGCGTTACAACATCATTGGGCAAGATGTATCGCTTGTTCTTCGCCACTGTCCGCTTCCCGCCGATCGTCTCGCTCGATTCCGGCTGCAAACGTCCGCAGATCAACACTTGTTCGCTGTGCGACACCGAGGCAGGAAGAAGATGGTCAGCCCACGACGACGAACCGTGGGCGGGCTTGCACGCCGGATGCGCACCCGAGCCCACTTGAAGCCAAGAGTGGGGGCTGGGAGTGGGGAGTTTGGGAGTGGAGGACTTGGAGTGGGGGAGTCTGGAGCGGGGGAGATAGAGAGTCCGTGATGGCTGCAGCAAACCTTCGGTCTTCTTGTCTCCGATCTCCTTGTCTTCCAACTCCTTCCCACTCCTTCGCTATTTCATATCCTTGGTCATGCATATTCTCATGGCGATTGCCGGTACAATGGTCGATGGTTCCATCCCACTCACTTTTCAACCTAGAGGTGACCAACCGGTGGAAGCGTGCAAGGCACACTCGGGCCGACCGGTCATTTTGCCTCCAGCTGGTGACGATCATTGTTTTGGGTTCGAACGCGATTTGAGTCGCGTAGGATGCATTCTGGACGGTTCAGACCAAATGAGCAGCGATAGGCATCATCTCTTGGAAAGCCAACTGAGTACGAAGAGCTGGCGACCGCGCCAGATCTCCTGTCCGAGACGACGCAAATTGAGCGCCCCAGGCTCTCTGCTCCAAACCTGAGGAGATTTGCAAACTATATTCAATTTACGAATAAGACTGGATTTTCTATAAAGTAGCACACTTCCACATTTTGATCGCGCTTTATAGTGTTGATCAGCTGTCACCTTTTAAAATACGACGTGCTTTTAATCGTCGAGGACATCTTAATCATAAAAATCTAGGATGGTTTATTCGATGGCTAATTACTTCCAATACTTTGCCGCAACGTGAGCAACTTGCTCAACTAGCGAAATGTCGATTTCATGGACAGTCTGAATTTTCCAGATTGGCCGATTAGAACGCGCTTAATAAGGCAAAAAATTGTGTTATCGGTTGTGCGTGCTCAAGGTCATAACCAAGGCTTGAACTACGTGATCTGGTCTAGACGTTTCTTACACTTTGGCGTTGCTGCTTGCGATTGCTGGAAAAACGCAATCTTGGAAAAACGCGACTGAAATGCTTTCGTTGTTCGGTATCTAACTTACCAAGAACTTATCCAAACAGCTGACGTTTGTATTGAAACTAACGCCTTGATAAGCAAGCACACACGGTTGTGACGAAATCATGCCGCTATGAAGAAAGACGCTGCCTATCTTACTCTCACGGTTTCAACATCGTAGAAGAGGTATGAAAGTTCGCGAAAGATTTAACGTCATCATGGTTGGCGCCTAAGATGCCCAGTTCTGAAGTTCGGCGCTTGAATTACGTTCGTGGTTTTGGTGTTTCCAACGCTTATCGGGTTTCATGAAGACAATGAATCCTAAAGGCCGGAAGGCCTTGCAATTAGCAAAAGCTTACGCGGTAGAAGTACGGCGGTCATTAAAAGCAGGCGTTTCTAATGTCTTCCTTCATCGCCGAAGTAAAATCTGACCTGATGCCGAAGGCAAACATATCCTTTGTGGTATTGTTGCAAACTGGCTCTATCCTTTGTTTCGATCAAAATGGTGAAGCAAGGCATCACGCCAGGGTTACGCCGTTTCGTCTAATCCAATTTCGGTTGGGAACAGTGGACAGGACCAGCATCTGAATACGGCGGCGTACCCAACATTGCTAGATCGTCTTTTCTAACCCAGTTAAGATCAAAGGCATTCGTCTTTCTGAAGACTTAAAAATTGATCATTGGGCGTTCTTTGTAACAAACAAGCACCAAGACGGACATCCATCAGCGGCCACTTCTCACAAACTATGATTGGAAGACTGGGACGAGTAACGACGACGTAAACCTTCTTAATGGCGTGCAGACACAGCAGAAACGAACATTGAAAAAAAAACACGGCTGTGATGTTGAAATCTCTGAACAAGAATTCTTCGACAACGTTTATTTTGATGGTTTGCCTATGTTAAACCGGCTTTGAGGCTGCTTCGAAACCATGACGCCGCTGATCCGTGGCTGATCTTGCTTACCTACGAGTCATACACGGAACAACCACTTTATTGGAACAACAATCGCTCGTAAGAAATTGTACGAAATGAACG
>Ga0163217_1043869_pt1 | contig 13603 bp, 13 predicted proteins | sample SynspAceP_FD_185933 | JGI IMG/M metagenome (GOLD analysis project Ga0163217, IMG submission 185933) | Saline lake microbial communities from Ace Lake in Antarctica - Synechococcus sp. Ace-P (PacBio error correction) | ecosystem: Environmental > Aquatic > Non-marine Saline and Alkaline > Saline ... | reverse complement strand
ACAGGGTCGATCCATCAACTTGGCCATATTTGCCAACCACTAAAGATATATCCACACCCACCAGGATAAGAACGCTCCAAAAAGGCACATCTGAAACCAAGTGTGTTTTTTACGGATTCATTTATTGCATCTTTTTATTCGCTCCTCCCAAATAGGCTGGTTTTTGAGAGTTAATTCAGGTTTAAATTGAAAGGACCAATAATGCTTTTCTTCGATAATTTTTCCTTCAAAATTCACTCTCAAAAATGTCCTTGGTTTAAGTTTTTTTAATTTCCTTTATAAATTGTTCTTTGAGCGGGAATAAACGATATAAAAGATATTGCTGTAAATGGCTTGGAAATCCAAATCAAAATCAACGAAAATCAAGATCCTGAAGGCCTGGAATTTCTGAAGCAAAGCAAAGCCTCGGTTACTTTCGAATAGACTAATGCGTTGATGCCGAAATGATCTGTCTTGCTAGAAAAACAATTCCTTACTCTCTGATCCAGCATGCAGAAAGCAAAACCATCCCACGGGAAGTAATTCACACAATCTTTACCCCCAGCACGCATTAGGATTTGAATCACTACTTCGCGTATCTGAATTAGTTTAAAAATACAAACCCCTTTTTTCGAAGTTCTCTTTCCAAATTCTAGTAATATACAACTCACCATTGTAGGTGATCCAATGTTTACCACTTTCATCGGACATGGGCTTGCTGTCCCACCTTCAAGATCAATAATCGCCAATCTACTTTTGCCCTATCCCAACTCGCGAATATTCGAAAAACGCCCATACCATCTGGCCCCTATGCTTAATTTTTGAAAGCATTTCTGTATGATAAGAAGAAAGATTATCCTTATTGATGATTAAGTCCTACTTATTCCACACATTAATGGAAACTTTTTAAATTCAGAAATGAAAGATTCATAAATACTATTTTCCATATTCTCCACTGAAAATTTTATGGCCTGTTTTGAAAGCGTTTTCTTGGAGTTTATGTATTCAATATAGGTAATTGAATTTTGAATTTTTCTAAAACACAAATCAATGATTTTAAGAAACTTTAATTTCCAAATAAAAAAACCATTTACACCATCTTCTATTAATTCTTCGAAAACCCCAAGCATCAGTCCGGATTACAAATTTTTCCCAAACTTAGAGCTTCTAACAATGTTATTAGGCATATTATCAACTCTTGAAAGGTAAAATTACAGATATTCTACTTCAACCAAAAAAATTTAAATAAATTCAAGTTTTGATATGGAACACCCAAAATTAATTAACTTTTTTTTTGTGTTGAGATTTAGAGATGCCTATTCTTTATTCTTCATGACAATCATCATATAATTTAACCTATTTAATACAGCATTTTGAATCCAATTAAACTCATTAGCCTATTTTTAAAAATATCAGCTCCTTTTTCGGTAGTCAATACTTCCAAAAAAACCAATAGTAATCGTTTTCTTACATTGTGAAAAATTTTAAAAAATTCTGCGATTTGATTATAATAATAAAGGGAGCTGGAATAAGACTTTAGATTTACTACTTTTTTTTAGAAGGGCAACTTATTAAGCATACTAAGATCGAAGTCCAATATGAAATCTATATTATCATAAAGACTCTCTTTCTATCCTAATTTGTGCATTGACTTTATCTTCTTCTAATCCATAATAACCTCTGCCCAATTTTGAATAATAGATCTGTATAGGCTAGCAATTCCATACCCTGAACAAATATATTTTTAACTCTAAAATATCCAACTCCTTGAAGATTAGTATAAAAGAAACTAAATCAAATTTCTTATTATGTTCAGCTTCAATTACTTTAAGTTGAGTTTGTTTTGCTATGCCTTTTTTAATTTTTCCAAATAATGAAGAAATTGAATAGAGGAATAGTTTTTATTCAAATGAAAATATAAAATCTATAAAACATTGAATTTATTAGAATTAATAATTTTAAAATCCTAAATATAGATATATTCAGAATCATGAATTATTGAATTTCCTTCATCTTTTCTCAGAAGGGAATTTAAAAACATCTACCTTATCCCTTATTAGAAAATATTTTGAAAGATTTAAACATAAACACCTAACCGCCTATTAAAGCTCATTGGGCCATTGATTAACTCTGTTTTTTGACCAATCAGAATATGCTATCAAAATTGTTCGATGCAAACTATTTTATTTTTAAAAACACAACAAGAATATTTCTTCCTTCAAACAATTAAATTTTGCACAAAAAATCTCCATAATACTTTTTTCTTCTGCCAAAGGTATTTTATACAGAAAACTAAAAAATCTATGGCTTAACACTACAACTTTTTGAAATTTTATACTCATTTAATTAAGACATTAATTCATAATCATTAAATAGGCTCATGACAAAATTTTTGATTACATCCAAACCAAACTCAAGTCCCTACGTTAATCAAAGATTCCTTATCCCACAAACCCCATATGATGTGGAGGAAAATTTAGAGTATCCCATTTTTTCAAAATAATTCAAATAGGGATTTTTGAATTGGAACACCTTTAAAATGATTTGGACCACTATCATCAAAACAACAGAAATTGCACTGCTTTGAAAAAACTTAGAAATGGTTCCCAAATCTGCTTCAAGAAAACCTGAAATAGAACTTATCGAATCGTAGGTTTTACTTTTTCGTTAAATGGCTTTCATTGATTCCTGTAAAGACATTATATCCCTTCTCCTTTAACTGTAGAATGGATCAGGATTCAATTCTAGAGAAAGAAACACTTTTTACATTTGAAGAGATTATATCTAAAAAACCTACCAGACCCTGACCCAACTTCCATAACATCACTTCAATTAGATTTCTTTTTTGCCTAAGTCAAACTCCATCGATCATGATAATAATTTCAACTCTCCCATTCTAATCCTTATTAAAAAATTCCATCACCCATTTAAATTAAAGGGTGTGAAAAAATCTATATCCTGTTTAAGGCTCTATTAAGGCACTTACGACTTTATCCCCTCAAAAAAAACCCGAGATATATCTATGTTTTTATATTCTTATAAAGATCTATAATTAAAATTCCGAGTCAAACCTCTTCCTCTAACAAAAAGTCAAATTTTAATTAATTGGATTTTCCTACAATATTTTCCCATTACCGAATTTTCTACGTGATTTAGCGTCACCAGGCACCCAATTAATAAATCTCTCAACCTCTCCCATCACTTCAATACGAAGGACAAAACCATTTTCCTTCTTCTCTAGTAACACTTTTACTTTTTTCTATCAGCCAAAGATATATAGACATGAATAATGTCCTGGAAATAATTTAATATTTTCAATAATAGATCTCCAATTTTATTTTCCACTTTAAAGTTTGAACCATTTTTCCGGAGCTATAAAAAGCTCATGCAAATATTGGAAACACCATTTGTGTCAAAAAAACTTTTAAATGAAACCGCCAGCATCGTAGAACATTAATAGCGTTGCATATTTGAGATTTCAATTTCCCGATTTTTTCTCCATGTTTTTTTGAATATTGTTTCCATGTGAGGTCTTTAACCAACACAGATTGAATATAATCTTCTGAATTATTAGAAAATATAGAATGTAATTACGTTGAGAGTTGAGTAAAATATATTCATTGATCGGCTGATTCTGTGTTCAACTATATAATTAATTCACGTCCACTATTTAAAAACCATGATCTAATAGTCAAAAGTTCGAGAACAGCTGCATATTATTGGCTAACAAAAAAATTTAACGGTTCTTTCCTTTACTAGCTACATCTTCCATTTTCCAAGACATTTACTTTGAAATTCATAATCTCCCACTGCCAAAACCTCGATTCAATGATCAAAATCTCGGGAATCTAAATGAAGCAGCCACTGAAAATCCCAAGCGCACCTTCATTCCTGAAGAATAGAATTTAGACTGCAGTATCTTAAAAACTTCTCCACGCCTGAAAAAATCAATAATCTCATCAAGCTTGGAATCAAATCTCCCCTCTAGTTCTTCCCAGAGGTCCCATTCATTATAGATATGTCCCGACCTGAGAGTTCTGGCATGGAATTTCCTGTCCCAACTTCCAGCAAAAGAGGTACTCTACCATGAATTTCAATTTTTCCCGAAGTGGGTTCTGTGATCTGAGAAAGAATCTTGAGCAGCGTTGATTTACCTGCTCCGTTTTTACCAATTATCCCCCAAGACTTCCCCTTCATTTACTTGAAAATTGAATGTCCTTGAGCGCCCAGAATACAGAATCATCTTCCACTCCAAATCGGTTTCATATTTCGGAGATTTTTTAGATTCTTTAAATGGCGCCCTTGATATATTCCTATTCTACCTGCTAAGGTGGTGGATGCTCTTCCTTTCAATCCTATTCTATAGCGCTTAGATAAATTTTCGACTTGTATTTACTGGTTTTCATTGATAGTCTTGTAAAAATCCTCCATCCATAATTCCACACCCTTTTAGTATTCATATGGAATGAAAATCATAAAAAAAAAGTTTTGATCTAGGGAAATTTCAGAATTTAAATACGATTTTCAGATGATTTTTGAGCCTTGAGCAATTTGTGTAAAACGGGAATTTCAAAGTCGTCCAAACATCTGCTTAATTTTATCTTCATTTCCCTAAAAAACGGGCGGGATTTACCAATTCAACTTTCAATTTTTTTGAATTTCTCATTTCCTGAAAGTTGAATTTCCAAATTCGGAAAAAAATCAATTGGGACCTGATCACAGGGCTTATTCTTTTTAGATAAAAGTCTTGCCCCTCCCTTCCATTGCCAATCCATTAATCTATACCATTTAATGACCCTTCTTTATATTTCACTAAATCCAAATAACTCTCCAATAATCCAATTTGGAGTCATTCTAAAATTAACTTTATATCGTTATCAATGGGAAAATAAAAAAAATTTCAGGGGATTTAGAATCTTGGATCGAAATTGATTTCTAATCTCAGGGCTCATTCATATAGGAACCAACTGCTCCATTTCTCCAAAATAGGTTATCAATTTTGCCTAAAGTATTGAAATCTATCGACCAAAATAAGCTTAGAGGGAGCTTTGTTTTTCCGAAGGTAAAGCTCTAAAAATTTCTTTTTTGAAGAAGAAAAATTGCTCCCATAAACCCAAGTTATAGCAACTCAGTCCAGTTTTTTTGAGATTGTCCACAATCATAATGAACCAAGGCTCGTTTGATTGAACCACTAGATCAAGTCAGCGCGTCAATACACCACTAGTCCACTTCCTGCCATAGAAAATATCTCGGTAGTTTGGCAGCCTTCAACCCTGTGTCACCAAATAATCAAGGAATTGCACAAAGTTCCTATTTAAACTAATTCCAAAAATTTAAAACATTTAATAATAAAGGAGTTCAAGTAATGGAATTTAGTTGGATTGGATTTAGCGAAATTTTGATTGAAATTAATTTTGCTTTGGGTCATCCGCCAAAGTTGATTGAACAAAATTAACTCCTTCCAAATTCATATGGTAAAAGTTCATAGAATAAGCCTTCAGAATTGATCCTCGTATTTGTTCCATAGTCCAAAAATATGTTGCTCAGATTCCGCCTAAAAAGGTTAATTTCTGGTAAAGAATTTGACTTGATTCTTGATTTGCTGCTTCCTTTTAATAAATAAGGCGAAGAATCAAAACCAAACTATTTACATTCATACTAGCTTAAACTTTTTCAAGTAATTTTCTAAAAAAAATCGGACAGACTTTTCAGTTAAAAAATTTAAAATCAACCGATTAAAATTTTGTCTTGAATTTATCGTAAAGTTTTTGCGTCCAAGAAGGCAGAACTGGATAAAACCCTTTTGTTCCATTTTTCCGATGGCTATTTCCAAAAAATATAAACCTTCCCACTTCAATCGGCGTTCCAGTGTGCATATCTTGCTAATGGGAGAATCAGCTCCATTTCTGAAATCAACTTTGTTATTAATTAAAAAATCTTTTACAAGCCCTTCGTTTACAAATGGAGAAATTTCTGATACTCTTGGATTTCGTTACTTCTGTTCAAAAAGAATCAAAATCCAAAACCCAAAGAATCCAATTTTGGTTTTGATTTTTAGAAGAAATAATTCCAAAGCAAAAAGTTTTGAAAAATCAATTTTTTAGGGCATTCGAATGTTCCCAAGGAAATACAGGCCATATTTAAGTTTTTCCCTCCAAATAAAAAGGATCAATATGTCTCGATTAGGCTCTAGAGGAGCCTAAATATTCAATTTCCTGCTCTAGAGCTCCGTGCTTAATTACTTTTGCTCCATTGTTGTTATATCCTCTAATTCGGAATTTTGAATTCCTTTGGTGATCAATAGTCAATTCCCCCCAACAGACCCAATACCCCAAAAAAATGAAATCAAAGTCCCAGTTTTAATAAAATGTTCTCCATTAAAAATTGGAAATAGAATAAATTTCTTTTGCGCCTTCCCCAAATACTCCCCAAAAGATCTAATAGAAGGCGCAACTCCAATAAAATAAATCGGGATAGCGATAGTTAGATTTTCAAGTTTTAATATAGCCAGTATATAACTGATCCTACCAAGCCATTCAAAAATCAAAAACAAGTAAAAGGCCATCCTCAAATCATAACCAAACCAAGAAAAATTAGTTGAAAGGAAATTGCATTTTTGAAAAAAATTCCGCAATTAAATAACCCCAAGCCCTCTTCAACCGTATCGAGCCCTTAAAAAAAAACCCCAAGCCAACAGACCAAGGAAGAGGTGGAAGCCATTTGAAAAATTCCCTGAATGAAGGTAATAAAATGATCCCCCTCAAGCGAGAGTAGCTCTGTCTTACCATCAGAAATACCGGAATAAATTTTAAAAAGCCGCATGAATCCCACCCCAAGCGATAAAAGTCCAGTTGCGCCATGCTGCCAGAAACCTGAAACCTATAGAATACGATAAAGATATTTCGATGGCTTTGGCCTTGTGCGCGCCGTGCCTACCACCCAGCGGCGATGTTAGACATAATCCCGAAACCACGGGTAGAAGTGAATATGCCATCTGCTCCAGAATTTCTGCAATATCTCTGCTCTTTAAAGTAGGGCGAGTTCCGAGGTTTGTCATCAAGATCGAAATCCAAAGAGTTTTGCCAAACTCCTATAGCGATACAGAATAGCCTGAGAAATCACCATAGATCTGAAAGCGAATAAAATTCGCTTCCCATTGATTTGAGTTTTCAAGACCGGGATTGCTGTTTGGTAGTTCTCGAAGATTTGGATTGTACTTACCCAAGGCGCAATTATCCGCGATTACATTTCTTGAATAGTCCCCATAGAATCAATTTCATCCAGTCAAGCGCCCTGTATGAGTTCAGAACTCCCGCTTGAAGAAACTGAGAAGGTATAATTGGATGCCCGCCTCTATCGCGTCCGGCTACCAGTTGCGGGGAAGAAGGCCACGAAGGGTAAAGAAGGCAATAGGGTCTTGGGTAGATTGGAGCTTGCCCGATAGACATCGATGAGTAGGCTCAGGGTTTGAAGGTGTAAAGCTGATACCTACCCGGTCCAATGGATAATGTTTAGTGGTGCTGAGGTTGCCGGTTGTGGAATTCAGTAGTTGCTATCAAGTTCTTGCTTGCGGATTCTATAAGAAATTGAAGTACTTGAAGAAGCGAAGAAGGCCGACGGTTGAAGGTTAGAAGGATGGTGAGGTAGAGTTTGCGACCGGAGAGCCAGAAAAGCTTGTTGTTAGTTTTGTTGGTTCTTTGGTGTTAGGGTTGTCCGATGGCCAATGTTCGATTGTCCGATGATTTCGAAAGCTCACCCATTTTCAAGCCACAAAAGTAACCCACTGCGGAGGCTGAGCGATGATGAGGCGAGGAATCTCCAATCCCACCAGGCCGTAGAACACATAACTGGCAAGGATTAGAAAGGCATTCTGAAGCTGCTAGACTTTTTCTTAAATACAACAATAATTAGAAATACTATGGGTAGGAAGAGAAGAAAGTTGAAAGAGTTAAAGAGCAATTGTTGGGTGCTTGGTGTTAGTTAATAGTTTTCTCGATAACTAGGCGTGATAAAATGTTAGTATGATCCATAGAGGTAATTCTGAATTATGAATGGCTTACAAAATTGGAAGGCAAGAAATTCTCTTTCTTGTAACTATACTCTTCCAAACTCTATAAAATTCAGGAACAACTTACCACTTTATAGTTGTTTTTTTTTCAAAGAACTCGTAGAAATCTCTTATAGAAATCCGGTGTGTTTAACAACCAAAATCTCCATACTTCAATTGAAAACCATCCCAATTCTTTTTTCTCAAACATTCTATCCCAAAAACCCAAAAAAGCACTCTTTGATTCAAAACCTTTCCACACAATTTTAGAAAAGTTATTAAATTCAAACATTGTTGCAATTGGCAATAAAAAGCATTCCCCACTCATAACTTTTACTTCAACAAAACATTCGACTGATTCTTTCCCATTGGATGGTGGTAGAAAGATGAGAAGAAAAAGAATTTGATGGGTAATAAATTCTTTGTAAGACATCGTGTCTTTTTCACCTAATGCTAGATTATTAAATAGATATTTGATCAATTCCATGGTATTTTCTGCTAGCCTTTTCGAAATAAGCCGCTAACTGGTTCGAAAGAATGGATTAATTGCCATTCTTATTTTAGAATAGGCCATTTTTAGACCAGTCTCCCGATATTTGCCCCCACATCAAACCTATTATAGCTTTTATTCCGGAATCCAAACTATCAATAAAGCCATGGTTCTCCCCCAATTTGTCTTGAAATCATTATTTTTTATTTGTCTAAAGCCCTCAAATAAAGATTGAATGATCGAAAGAGTCTTTTGCCACATTGATGTAGGTCTTTGCTTGCTAAGCCAATGATTAAAAACTGGATTGTTTAAATTTTTTTAAGTATCTGCCATAGTTTATAAATATTTAATTTGTAAAAAAAATCTTTAGGTATTTCCACCTTATCATAAGCCTTGAAGTATTTAACTTTTCTTAAATACAAACCCAACTAGAGCAAAGAATACTTACTTATAGAAGGAGGAGGAGAAAAGTGAAGCAGTTAAAAAAGCACTAAACTAATTTTTAAAATGGTAGGGTCAGAAGTGTTGTTTGCGTTCTTATTCCTGGTTCCGTCACGACTGTGCCTGATGCATCTTTTGGAGTAGCGGACAGGTGTCGGTTGAAATACTAGCTGCTAACTGAAGACTGCTTTGCTGATCACTGATAAGTCTCCCCCATCTTCACCACATCTTGACTAAATCACAGCGCGGGCTCCCAATGGTGACTCGATTACCCGATTTTTGACTCGCTGAATTGAGTCGTCGCATTGGGCGCCTATGGGAGCAAAAATCTCCAAATCTGGCAAAGCTCCTTAAAGAGCACTGCCAGCTGGATTGATCTCTGTGAAGTCTCCGATCTGCCACCTCATGGTTGGATCTGTGCACCCGTATTGATCAGACTTCCGAGACCTATTTTTACCATTTCCACCGATGTGTAGCAGAAGTTAAAGATATCAGCATTGGAAATCTGGGCACTTTGGCTGGATTCGGGGAACGTCGACCCGCGGATACTTGCAGCATTCCAACCTTTCTGTTGGAATTCGGTGTACAGAAGTTGCGGGCGCTCAGGTTTTCCCTACTCCCAAGATAAACCGAGGGTCTTTTTGAAATGTTCTTATTTCCTCCAATGAGGTGAAATGGCGGAAGCTTATTTTGAAAGATTTTTGATTCCAGTTCGATTATCAAAGAAGTATAAGTTCCCTTACTTCGCCGTTTTTCGTTAGGATGTCTAATACCTCAATCGCGTGTCCTCCGCTCCTGCCTACAATCATTGGTTGGGTTATTTTTGAACCCGGAAAGCAGCAAGCGAGCAAATCATTCGCTGATCCTCCGGTTTAAGCTTATCGTACAGCGGAAGGACACAAGACCTTTTTGCTGATTTCCTCAGAAATTGGACAGCTCCAAGAAGTGTTAGTCCCAGTGTATTTAAGCTTTGGCAGAAAATACCTTTTCTGGATGCAATTCCATTGGCCCTCAAGGGCTTCCATCGCTTTTTTCAAAGAGAAAACTCCGAAGGGAAAGAATAATCGGGAAGTAGGAAATGTTGTAGGCTTCTATTTTGGTCACAGGTCGGATAGGTTTATTTCCTAGTCCTGTTAGGAGTTGTTTTGTTACAGTTCGATTGTTGCTTGCCGATTGCGCTAAGATTACTCCGATAGGTGAGGGAGCACCGAAAGCCCCATGCGGCATGAATTCAGGAGTTTTTTGCACGTTAATCCCTTTTCCGTTTCAAACTCATAGGGGCCCGAGTGACCGAAATTTCGCAAAAAGCGCCAGTTTCTTGGTCAGTTCGGCTGACTTCGTGAAGACTGCTCCGCCTCACCAGTTTATGGAAAAAAGCTTGGTGGCCCATGAAAGCTGGTTGGTGCTGATATCCCTATATTCAAAAATGGATTTTACCCTTTTACTTTTTACCCCAAAGGCATGCGCGCCCCATCGTAAATCACTTTTAGCTGCGCGTACTTCGTTTTGCGGCTGCTGTATTGGCCTCCACTTCGCCAGGGAATGCCATAGACATGAGTGCGAGAATCGCAGTCGTGTTGGGGGGTGATGGCTGCTTCGATTTTGTCAGATCGATGGTGAGTTTCCGGGCAGAATATCCACATAAACCGGCTGGCAGCCCTGCCCAGAGGATTTTACTTCCTGTGGTGGCCCAACGTAAGAAAAAGGCGTTGGTGATAATTTCTCCTTTGAGATTTCAGGCTTTGATGGCCAGTTGCAGGGGCGATGGTGCCATTTGCTGACAAAAGCAGGTGATTCCAGGCGAGGTATTCTTTGAGTTGGAGTTCCACTCATTTGACTAGGGGACCATTGTGTAAGTAATCCAGTTGCGCTCCCAGATATCATCAAGTTAGCGCTGATAAGTGGCTTTAGGAGGAAGGAAGGGTTGGTACGGGGATCAAAAGTTCGGTTATCGGTGTGGGTTTTCCGTTGTGTGTTGTTGGGTGTCCTGGTTGTCGGTTGTCGGTTGTCTGGTTGTGGGTTGTCGGTTACGGTTTTCCGCCACGGCGACAGGTGTCGGTTTCCGCCACGGCGGACAGGTGTGGGTTGTGGCGTTGTCGGTTCCGCCACGGCGGAAGGTGTCGGTTTTGGGTTGTGGTGTCAGTTGTCGGTTGTGGGTTCCGCCGCGGCGCGGACAGGTGTTGGTTCCCGCCAATCCTGTGCGCCTTTGGGAGTAGCGGACAGGTGTCGTTGACTGAGTGGCGTACTGGAAACTGAGCAATAACGACTGCGAACTTGATCTAGATATTATCGAGACTTACTCATTTTCAACTGACTGCCAGCCCTCCGTTTAACAGCTAACCGACAAACTGCTAACTGACAAAACGACGAACTGTCCGCCGTGGCGGAACGCCTCAAAGCTTCGCCCCTTCACTCCCATTCTCATTGAGCCTCAATTTGAAAGTTTGCCAGTTAGGAGTTAGAGATAAGAGTTAAATCGGCACTGAGTATAAAATTACTCAGTGGAATTTGGGAAATGCAAATATGGCAGGTTGATTTTATTTCCACAAAGAAAAACTCGTACTTCCAATACTAATTCCAGTCCTGAGCCAATGAGGATTCAAAATAGTAGGATTTCCGTAGTTCGAAGGAATCTTTAGCCGTTTCAAAAAATGGAGACTTTCTTGGACTTTTATTCCTTTGCAAAGGATTTGTTTTTTGGCTTTTCGGGTCTGGCGGCAATCTTGAACTGCCTTGTGTTAACCCTTCATGATTCCCTTGCCGGTACGCATGACGGTGACTCCATCTGAACAGACTTGGTCACCACAGCTCCTGCTCCTACGGTCACTTTCCATTTCGCTTTCCTGATTCCAGTGAAGAATTAGTGCATGAGCTCCAACGAGCAGGAATGCCTACTTGCACCGCACCGAGCAGAAACTGCGCCGGGATGATGACGGTGAAGTTTCCTACTGACTTCATGATGCACCTGAGCGCCTGTATTGACCATGCAACGATGCCTAGTGAGTTTCTCGGTCCAAACAAAGCAGTGTTGAAATACAATCACTTGATGAGTTGGGCTGATGGCTAATAACTGAATTAGTTCTCGAGAGCGGCGAAATGCGTTTTTTCCCAAGATGCTTCAGTAGTTCGTGATAAAAAAAAAAATTTATTTTCTAAAACACCACTGAGCCCAATGCCAAGCAAAACTCGGCCACCTTTCCAACAAGTCGGTGCTGGATGAATGACGGAATTTGAATTTGATTTAAAGGAACTTTCTTTGCTAGATCTTGCATCAAATACTTCAAGCTGTTCAGCTTTCCCTGTGTCGTTAGGATATCACTTATACTTCGAGGGGCGTGCCTCCTTGCTCCTGCAAGATCATTTTCGTGCTCGCGTTGTCGGTTAGTCAGCTCTCGGTTGTCGAATTCCCGCCACGCCTGATGCGCCTTTGGAAAGAATTAGCGGACAGGGTGTCGGTTGTTGGGTTCTCGGTTATCGGTTGTCGGGTCTCGTTTCCGCCACGGCGGACAGGTGTCGGTTGTCGCTGGTTTCTTTTGTTGTCGTGGTTGGTTCGTATTGAGGAAAATTACTTAGTATGTTGTTACACTCGTATTTCTGACCAAACGCGAAGCAGAAAACGGCGTAGCGGACAACGCCGCAGGCAGACAAACCCAAAGGCAGACACTCTTGTCCGCCGTGGCGGAACCCTGACACCTGTCCCGCTACTCCAAAGGCGCACAGTGCGTGCGGAACAGCTTTAGCGGACCAAACGCTGCAGCAGACATTTCTCGGTCTCAATGAAAACAAAAAAAAAAATAAGGCTAACTGGCATCCTTTACGAAACCAACCCATATTTCAATTTCTATAATACTACCTAACCAAACTTTTTTGATAATTCGGACCTTTTCCATTGTAGTAACAGGTTATCCTGATCCAGCTATGCCTCCCTGCTGGATGAAGACTTCGCTTTTTACGCCTTCGTTTCTTCACAGTTGTTTTAAACTCCAGATTTATAGGGGAGAGAAATCTATTCCTTTTAATTCTGACTGGCTTTTTAATGTTATTGCGGATGGAATTATGCCACGATTGAGTGACTTGATCAGGAGCTTGTCAAAAAATCCGGGCCGAATATTATGGAAAAAAACTGGTTTTTCGAAGAATTCGGGTCGAATGGCGGTTGAAAACGTCAATGGAACTATTGATGCGAAAACGATTTAGGGAAGTTGGTTGGACTCATCGAAAAGATCGTTTCATACTTCAAAAACCCTCCCACCAATCCATTTCTTGAAGCAGTAAGTCGGCAGTTTAGTATTTCCCTTTGGGAGTGAATCGGCAACCCAATCGATCCATGCTCAATATAAAGATGCCGATTGATCCATTGCCCCAATGAATTTTTTTGGCGGGAAATGAAAGTGAGGATGGGCGTATACTTCGGTTTTCTCACAGAATAGTTCCCGGCAAGGAAGACTTTCCATTTTTAACCCGCGCTCCGCGGAAGCTGTTAATTTCAATTCGCGGGGGGATCTTTACATCCACCCAACCTTGGGAGAAAAAAAAAAAAAAAAACCCAGGCCCAGTATTCCCATTCCCAAATTCCATTCCGGGGAAGGTTTTAAAAAATTATTTCCTCCCAATTTTTCTTCCCGGGTTTCTATTCTCCTTCCTTC
>Ga0163217_1119695_pt1 | contig 13604 bp, 22 predicted proteins | sample SynspAceP_FD_185933 | JGI IMG/M metagenome (GOLD analysis project Ga0163217, IMG submission 185933) | Saline lake microbial communities from Ace Lake in Antarctica - Synechococcus sp. Ace-P (PacBio error correction) | ecosystem: Environmental > Aquatic > Non-marine Saline and Alkaline > Saline ... | reverse complement strand
GTCCGGTTTTGACAATGTGCTTCGCCGTTGCTGACCTTGATTCCGCTGGGAGGACCCGATTCGCCGTCGTCGTTATTTTCGTTCCCATTTGCGCTCTCTCGAAGACGGACGCCGTGCGGTTTCGGTCTGCGGGTGCCGCATGTTCAAGTTGGCGCGGTTGCCGTTGCTGCTGCGGGCTCGCGAGCTAATTGGGCGACCACGGTTTGATTGGCGACGGTTTTCACGCCAGCGCTTTTTTGTGGACATGGCCTCGGTGAGCCAACTTGCGGATCAGCGGAAAGGACAGCAGCAACGGATTTGAGAAAGCCGGTCAAACGCGCGGATGCATTGAAGATTACGGGGGCATAGGTGGGAATCGCAAACAACGTGTTCAGGGTTGGGAAGGCCGCCTGGACGCCAGGGCGGTCGAATGCCGGAATAGTTTGAATCCGGTCGATTAATTACCTCTTTGTTTTGCGTGAAAAAATTTGCGCTAGTTCGTGGCCTTGTGGAACGGAAGGCGAAGAAAAAGCACTGTTTATGGTCAAACTAGAATTTGCAGTGCGCGCAGAACGATACCGGCACTACGATAGGGTAGTTGTTTGGACCTCAGGGGAATCACAGGGACATAGGGGCAATTTGGACAGGTGGCTGACTTTGCCACTCTCTAGGGGGGTTAGTGATGGTTTGGTTTGAGGTTTTTCCCGGTGTTTTGAAAACCAAAAGGCTGGAAAAACAGAGGGACAGAGCCACTTTTCCGGGTGGCGAGGCTCCACCTACTTTGAGGCTCGGGTGGGAGTTCACGGATTTGCGGCGCTCCCGGAGGACGGACTCGGACCCGCCCCGAGGCTCACGAAATGCCGTCCAACCTCGCGTTCATGCCAAGAAATTGGGCCGTGTAAGCGATCTTTGATCGGTCTTGTTTTCATCCCGGTTCTCGACACCCAAAGTGAAACCGCCGGGTTAGTCGCCCGTCGTGAGAAGTCGCGGGCGCGGCGGCGGAAGATGGTAATGCCGCTGCGTTCGGGGATGACACCCGCATCGAATCGATGCACTCCGACGACCGGGCCACACTGCTAAAACAACCGCCCGAAATCCGCTCACGAGTTCGCACCAGCAACCGCCGCATTTCCAAAACCCAAGCGGCAGGACGGCGGCAGGCTGCTCGGGTGCCGCCCCGCTTTGCCAGGAACAAACCTGCCGGGCCGTCCAGTCAAAGCAGTTTCCAGATAATTCTTCGATCAGGCATCGCCTTAGGCAAGAATCCCTTATCACTGCACCGCTCGCCCGGATTCCCACGTCGCACGGGCCGATCGGTCGGATGACTCGTCGATCGACAACGGAGACAGGAAAAAACGATCGGGTTTTCTTCGCGGCGTCGGTCGACCATGGCTCCTCTAATCGACCGTCTTTCGCTCTCGCTCGGTTCACCAAGCGGGCGACCTCGGTGGAGGTCCTGGGATAACGTTTTTCGAATCCTTCGCTGCCACCGATGTGTGATCGCTTCGTTTCGAGCGTTTCCGCCATCGCGGGCCCGGGAATCAAATTCAAACCACCTAGGGCCGCACACGACCAGGCAGCGAGGCTTCACATCGGCTAAACCGGGTTGGCTTTTGTGTCGATCCTGAAAAAAAGCGACCGTTTTCCAGCCTCCCGCGGTTGGCCCCGATGGCCACGCTGGGGTCCACAGACAGTCCGCGCATCACCAAACTGAAAACTGCTTCCAATCGCTTGCGGATCTCCACCCGCGAACGGGCCCATCCGGCGATCGAGCTTAATCTCGGGCTGGGTCCCGGCGGGTCATCGGGCGATCCATCGGGCCCACGCGTTGGTGGGCGCACACAGGCATCACCAGATTTGCGAGCCACCTCACATACCAATCCCACGTTGCCACGGACATTTTCCGGTCGGGATCCTCCAATATCAAGTAGGAAGTGATTAGATAGATAGCCGAATCCGATCACATCTACTCCAATCGGCCGGCTGAATTCACCAGATACTCCTCGATCCAAAAAACCTTCCGGTGGTCAAAGTTCTTCCCCGAGATCGGATCCTCTCCCATCAAGAAGCACCGCCGGGGGTGGTGCGATTTATCAAAGTGGACCCCGCATCGCCCAACCTCATTCCGGACAAAAAACCACTTCACTGCGAGCCAAACGACCATCACACAACCTCTTCGAACAGAAAAATCCAGAAACAAACTGACAGAAGCAGAAAACTCAGCATGCCCTCCCTTTGGGCGTCAATGCAACACTTCAGAAGATGGCTCTGTTCCCCAGATTTAGGTTCTATCTCAAAAGGACAAAAAATTGAGCAACTGCAGTCAGGTAGTTGAAGCAGACCGACTTTATCGAACGCCGATTCCGTGAGACTTTGCCATGGTTTGAGGAATCATGGCATTTTACGTTCGATCAAAGACGCATGGCCAGCTCTAAATCAATGATCTAGTCTCGCCAAGCGACAAACGGTAAGGGGCAAACAAAGTTTTTGCATGTTAATACGTCAGGATTTGAAACCACACGCTGTGGACTTTTTGATGCGAGGTATCTCATGGAAGCTGTTCAGTTTTGGCAATGGTTTGCTAAACCGCTCGCCCATTTGCAAAACGTCGCTGAAGTTTCAGGTGTCCGGGTTTGCTTCTTCAGAAAAGATGGGCATTCCTCGAACGGCCGTTTCATTGCCTCGAAGGCGGGATAGGGAACGACAGCAACTTTGGTTGACTTGGGTAAACGATTCCCCCGCCATTTAACTTTGGCGAACTCGTCTACGCCGTCCATCGAAACCTCTACATCGAAGGGCTACCGATCCATCGGTTGCGATGATCGGGATGAAGTTTGGCCCCGCTACAAGCATCGTCGTTGGGGCGAATGGAGCGGGGAAAATTCAAAAATCTCGTCAGCTTCCTTGCGGTTCTTTTGCAAGGAAAACTCGTCACGGTCCGATTCAGCATGTTGTCAGCCAAGATGGATCGGCCGACCCACTGTTCCATCAAGGGAGTCGCTAATAACAAAACAGATTCAAGTGCGATCGCCGCTCCGGAAAATGTTTCGATTACACGGCTTCGAACTCCCATCGACGGACGCAGAATCCTTGGTGATCCGTCGAGCGCATGCGAACCGGCAGACAAGCAGTCGTTTCGTTCTCGGGAATTTCGATAGCGAATTCGAGGCTTTCCGCCGGCGAAACAATCGCGGGCGCTGTCACCCGACGGAAACGCCCTCCTTCGAGGCGAGCTGATCGACGACGTCTCGAAAAGTTGCTTCGCCGGGCATCAGGGTTCATCTCACTTTCACGACACCGACGCATCGGCTGCAATGAGGCGATCAGTGTGCATTCGACCAGGGACGGAAACGACTGATCCACGACGGTAGCAATCTTGCCGCCGTGCTGTATGACCTTCGGACGAATCATCCAAAGCGCGTTTGATAGGATCCTGCGAGCCTGACGGATCGGCTCCGTCTCGTTCAAGACATAAACTTCAGTCACGACAAAGGAGGGCGTTGAGGATCGCATTCGAATTCATCTTTGGACCCTCAGGTTGGCAGGGCGAAATACCGATTCAATTGCACAGCATTTTTTCCGATGGGACATTTCGATTTCTTTGTATACCTAGTTGCGATATTTCAAGCGAAACCGCCTGGGAATGCTGGTTATTATGATTGAGCCGGAGCTTGGTCTGCACCCGGAAGCGGTAGCTCTGCTGGCAGGGGACTGCTCAACTCCCAAGTTCAATCGAATGCAGTTGGTTGTCACGAAACACAATCGCCGATGCTTGCTATCACAAGTTCACCCAGACGATGTGATCACTGTCGAATCAACGCAACGGCTGGCTCGATTTCAGACGGTTTGGATGGGAGCCCGGCCTGACGGAAGTGCTCAAAGGGATTACTCGCTCGGTGAGATTTGGCAAAAAGGCCTGATGGATGCGGAAGTTCAATCCATCGTAGGAGTGGACCGACGAATGATGATTTCCTAACGGTTGCAAGGCCCATTCCGAAAAGCGATTTTTGCAATCAAGTTTCTGCGTCCCTCTCTAGCATACCCCAGAGGTGTTGATTTTGCAGGGAAAGTTGGTGGGGCAAGCCAAACCGGAAAACTTCCGGGAATTGGTGCACAGGTTGGGGCTCGCTATCAAGCGACTTAAAAACGAATTGCGGGCAGAGGCAATCAACGAAAGCGATTGTTTGGAGTGTTGGTCGACTACGGTACAGAATGTCCACCCTGGCCTGGCCGGGGCGGAGAAACTTGCAAGCGATCAGACACTGAAACAGCTGGTATCCACGTGGAGGAGGAATTGAAACGAGTCGGCGGACCGAAAGTTTTATCGCGATTCTATTTCATTCCCGGTGCGTTTCAATCTTCCACGAATTTCGATCGCTGTTGTTTTGTTGATCCGGATAACGACGGGGCTTGGCAATGTCGATGGGGATCTAGGTGACTTCAATGAAAATTCTTCATGTGCCGCCTCTGTCGAACAGATGAGAGTTATTTATCGGGGACTGTGGAAGCGATGTCGAGCAAGATCAACGGATCATGCACGGAACAAATCCGGCAGCAAGAGTTTTCAGCGTATCTTTCCGGGATTCGCAAGCCGGCTGCAATGGTGTCAATGCCGTTGATCGAGTTGTGATGTCGACCTGCTTCGTCAAAATTGCCGTGTTGGCTCGATCGGTTGGCTGACAGCGCAATTTGAAGCGTGCGTCTGAAGAGTTCAAATGTATCGTTTGATGGCTGGTCAAAGAAGATATATTGGGCTTCGGTTGATTCATTCGGAGTTGGTGTTCCCCGCACAATCGACCAAACCAAACGACGGAAAAACGCAATGGCCGAGACGACTTTTCCGACGACGTTCGATTTAAAGTCAATGCCGCGAACCTTATCGGCCAGGAACATGGCGACCCTTCGGCAACGCGACGGGAAATGTCGGTTGTCTCCCGGAGACCATTGAACCAGGACTGAGCCAAACAGAGGGACAGGAGCACCTTTTCCGGGTGGCGGAGGCTTCACCTACTTTGGGGAAGAAAAGCGGCTGTCATGGTCAAACTGAGAAATACGATGCGCGCAGGACCGATAAGCGGGCACTACCAATAGGGTAGTTTTCTTTGGGACTCAAAAGTCCAATTTAGATTGTTGCCCGCCCGGCACTCTCGGTCAGCATTGCAGTGGTTCAGTCTCGCCACCCGGTAGATATCGAAGCTCAGTAGCCTCACACTGTCTTATCCGGCGTTTGAACCGCTGCACAGAAGCGTCGCGCTTTCCACGGCTTGTGATCACGACCAAATCGCGGTCGATGCCCTCGCGGGTCGAATGGACGTGTCATGTGCCGGTGTGGCTACGTTTTAACAATCAGTGCGGACTACGAAGCTTCGGACGAGGTCGGATTCGACTCCAGATGGACCTCCCCACGTCCTAGACGAATTAAAAGCGGTAACAACCAAGTCGCCGATGGATTTCCACCACGGCTTTTCTTCTGGCGACCGTTCTTCAAAGCGGCTTCGCCTCGGCCCCATCAAGCCGGACTTAGGAAAGCCAAGCAAATTCCTCCGTCATGTCCGCAACGGTCTTGCTCAGGTGGCGAATGATGAGTGCGGTGAAAACTCGGGTAATTTCCAAAAAAAGTAGGTACTCGCGCGTCAATACCTTTTGCCCACGCCATAAACTGACGAAAACCGGCTGGACGACCTGGGAAACCATCCCGATTGGAACGGTTGGCGATCCGGCATTGCTGGTCCACCGTTGGCAATCTTCTGGGTCTTCACCCAAAGCGGCAGCCCACGATAGTAAAGTTGTGACATTTGATGAGATTTTTGGCCGACCAAGACGCAAGCCGCTTCGGCAGGCACGATTGCAGGCTTTTAGCCATGCCGCTGTTTGCGATCGATTTCGTCGCTTTGGTATCGAGAGGGATAGAGGAACCAGCTCGTTTCCGTTCCAGTTGCGGTGCGACCAGATGGCCTCGATCGGGCCGCCTCCCCGGCTAGCTCCCCAGCAGCAGACGACATTGATTGGCCGGTCACGGACAGCAGCAACACATTAAGGCGTTTTGACCAAAAAAGCCGACCGTTTTCCAACTCCGTTCGGCTCCACTTGCGTTTTCATTCAAGTGCGTGTCAGTTGGCCGAGTCGCTTTCACATTGATTCCGTTAGCAACGGGCCAAGCGGATCAGGGTCAGCGGCGATCGATGCCCACACGGTTGACGCGGAATCGAATCGTGACGAATTTTGAAAACGAATCTTTTGCGATCGAAGGTGACTTTGGCGATACCATCGCTACCGGGCCCGCTTGATCGATGCCGCTGAGGGAGAAGTGGCTGGGCCAATCGGCAGGCGATCGATTTGTTAAAACCAGCTTATCATCCTCGAACTAGATCGGCGTAGCCTGGCATGATTGATGCATCAAGGCTCGGATTTGAATCTGCAATCGAGCCTTCTGCTTGACGAGGTTGCGTCGTGACGAGCGAGTTCGTTGCAGCGATCGAGTAGACCTAATCCACTTCGAGCAGAGCCAACCCATAGCGTTGATTGCCGCGTGGAAAGATCGACTTCGAGAATTCGTTGTCGTCGGTCTTCAATCGGGGCTTGCAGCGGCTTTGCGGTAATGCGGGACGATGCAAAAAACGGGTGGACCGTCGCGTATCGAAGCCGCTGTTACGAAGCCGCCGCTTGGAACGGGCCGTGATTACAACACCTGTCATTTCGACGTGCGGCGATCGTGTCGGTGATGCCTTCGGCCTGCAAGCCTCTTGAATCTGTGGTTCATCACTTTGAGGGAACCGGCGTTGTGCTCGACGGTGGTCGGCTCGGACAATTGACAACGTCCGTAGTAGTCACACAGGGAACATCTGGACCGCTTCTTAGCGCCCCGTCCCCACTGCGTACGATTGCCGAAACTTTCTCCGGGCCGACCTGCTGAACCCGCTTTGGATTGGACTCCACCGGGCTTGCCTACGTTATCGCTGCCGGGTTTGGAGTTTTTGACGATTTGTTTCTGTTTTTTCGATTTTGTGACCATCGGTGTGGTCTCCATTTGGAAGAGGGTTGGGTAGTTCTTCCAATAAGGAGCACTCGAATGGTCCTTCTGCTTAGATTTTAATTATCTAGGGACATTACCAGGTGACGGGGGTAATAAACGCGAGTTATTGAGTTCATAATCGGTTGCATTTCGGCTTCTTCCCTGGGCGTTCCGATTGATTCGCATTGGTGTACCCCCCAACAATCCGTTGTCGTTCTGGCCGATTTTGTCAGTCCATGCTCGTCACCAAAAGGGGCGACCCCGCGATTTGGACGGACGTTCGCTCGCCTTCCAGTTCCTTTTTTCCGAGAGTGCCGCATTGACTCGCTTGAAGCCAATCCGACGAGCGTGGGATCGGGCCATGGTTGAGAGAACTTCGGTGTCGGTTCGGGGCGAATGCACCAACGGAAAGAGTAATCCATGCGGGGCCAGTCCTCTGCCGCTTCGACCCAAACACGCTCGCAAGGGATTGCGTTTCAACATATCGGCAGACCACACAAAAAATGCTTCGTCGCTTCTGAAACCGGGAAAACGGCTTAAACCGCGACTGATAAAGATGACCGTAAACGCGGGACGATGGTAATGCCCGTGATATCGCAGCGTGTGCGTCGCAGAAACCCACCAAGCAACCGCCCCATCTGACCGTCTTTCTTCAAGCGCAAGAACAAGGTTGCCCAGTGATTGCCATCAAAGATGAACGAAAATAGCTCCACAGGCGGTACTTGCGCCAAAAAACCCTCACTCGAGGATGCGAATGAAAGCCACCCGTAATCTCCGGTTTCTTGAAAATTGGTTCTTTCGAATCCATTTCACGATTAAAGTGTGTGGTAAATGAACAGCTGCGTCGTCGGATGCGCTTTTGTCGTGTCATGGGCTCACCTCGCGAGTGTGTGGCCCCAGAACCGAGAGCAAAATCGGGTTCTTTCTACAAAAATACTTCCCCCCGTTCACCTTTTCCTGGTGGCGTCACCATTTTCTTGGTGGACACCCGCGCCAGCGGACATTTCTATTTTGAGTTGCCTCACACCGCCTCCCGATCAAGGTGATGGAAAAAAACGGTTGGTACGCAGACGCGCATCGACGCCTGCGAAAGTAACCGATCGGAGTGATTTTCTCGATCCTGGACCAACTCTTCGGTAAGAGCGGACGATCACTCTGAACGCCGGTCGGCAAGGACCCCACGAACAAAATCGTTCATTTTTTGATGAACGAGGTTGTATGCTTGCGCGTGCTCGGACCTAGCGATTTGCCCCCATCGGAAATTATCGCCACCACCCACAATCTTGCGGCCAGCGGAAAACAGACAGAGACGACGAAGCCAAAAGATGCCGGCAAACCGCCATTTCGTCCGTTCAATTGAAATTTCGGCACGCCGGATGCGCGGCAAAAACGGGGGACCGGGGACAAACTGTTACCTCTCGAACGGTGTCCGCGTTACCAGGTGTTTCCGTGATCAACCACAATCCAAGTTGGGTGGTTCGAGTTGGGAGTCCGGATGAAATCGGCGTTGCCGGATTCGCATGAAGAAAAAAACGAGTGGCGACGGGTTGTTCCAAACGGCAATTCTACTGCGTCAGTACGGCTGTGAGGTTGGACGGTTCCGTGACGGGGCCGATTTTGTTTCTCTCGCTACCCCACGCGGGATCGCCGATGTGGCAGAAATATGCGATTCTTTTTCTGGGTACGCCAAACTGTTTTATCGGGAGACCCCACTTATGGTTTGCGCAATTGGAGACTCGCTGGGTACCTTGGCAATACGTGATTACAAACATCGGGCTTCGCTTCGGGCAAAACTTCGTTGCCAGAATCCTTGCCGGTAAAACGTGTTTCGTTGCCGAAATGGTTGAAAGGAGTCCGAGGCCTTGGCCGAATCGCTGAGGCATTGGCGGGGTGGTTGGCAGGCATCGCCAGCGGAATGCTTGCCACCCACGGTCGAGCGCTGGATGCTGCGTTTCGCTGCCGATCCCCGCGCCGAGGGTGTTGTTTCGAAGTTTGGCCGGATTTCGGATTGGCGGGATTAGTCTCGAGAAATCTTTGTCGTGGCCCCGGTCGATACGCAAGGTCAACCCGATTTCGAAAACACCGGGTTACGCGAGACGTCGAATCCAAAACGTGGGTTCGGGGTCGTTGATCTCGGATGGTTTGGAAACCCAGTGGCACAAGTCAAACCGCCGTGTGATGGTTGCCGCACCCGATCTTGATCGCTGATTTGGCTTGAACTGCGTGAACTCGCCGGCGACCTTCGATCAACCAAAACGGTGGATCAGTTGTTTATCGATCGGTTCAATCGAGCGGACCGAGAGCAGCAGAGGTTTAAAATCCATCAATTGACTATTCCGGTGGCGTTTTGAACACGTGAACTTGCGTTGTCCGCATTGTCTGTCGCTTGGGGTATCCGGTTCGCCGGGTGGCTATTGCGAGTGTGGATTTGGTGAGAACGACACGAGTGACCGGAGGGCTCGCTATTACGTAAGGTGATGAATACCCCGATGGAAGCCTACAACGGGGCAGGTTGGTATTCGTCGATGCGGGCGAAACGAAGCGGTGAAAAATCAGTTTGAGTTGGGGCGGTCACGTCAGCGAAGGCGTTCGGATGGCGGCGGCCATTTATGCGAAAACGCAAAAGTCGAAAGATTCGTCGGAGGAATCAACATGAGCACTTACAAAAAAGAAGGCTCGAAACAAGAAAAGGCCGTCGCAAAGAAGCCCCACGTTTTAAGGCAACGCGCGACGAAGAGAAGACGGACTACGAAAAACCACACCCGCAAAAACCCCGCCGTCAAACCAACGGCCGATCACTAAGAGACAACCAAGAAGGGAAACGGCTGTGAAGAAACCCGAACGCTAAAAATCCTCGCAAACTTAATCGCACCGATGCTTCAAACTGGCGCTGGCGGGATGGTTGGCGGTCAGCGCGGAAAGTCGATGTCGCGGGCGACCGATAAAGGGAGCACGCGACTATACCGGAGCCTGCTCTCGGCGGACCGATGTCGTGGGGTGCGGGTTGAGTGCCGATCGGTTAGGCCCTGCCGAAGATTGGCGATGGAGTTCTTGGGTTTTGCAAACCCGATGGCGAGAGTAAACCGATTGCTTTTGCAAAGTCGCCGGGCGATGGGGTTTCGCGAGTGGGCGTTGATCACGCATCCGAGTGCCAAGGATGCACGTTTAGCGTTGGTCAAAACGCATTAAAGCGGCGGCGCGGAAGGGGCCAAGTCCAAACCGGGGGCACGCGATGGATTTGTTCATCGAGATTGGCGGGTGAGCTGAATCGTTTCGTACGTCATTCTTGCCCCCGTTTGGGAGGAGGGCCGCACGAATTTTACAAGGACCTGGTAACACAACGTATGCCGGCGCGGGCGATCGGCAAGGCGTGGAAGGCCGAACGGGTTCACGCGTTGGACGTTGGACCCGCATCGACCGGGAACGCGACCGCGGTGTTGGAGTTCACATTGAAGCGGTTTGTTTGGTCGGGCAAGGGCGCTTGACGAGTACACACGCGATTGGGCGAACCAGGTTCGCCGCCCGACGAGGCTTTTCGAAAAACGCTGTCGGATTTTGATGGTTCGGCCGGACGAGTGGGGAGGGATGCCGCCGATGGCGACTGCGGCAAGGATCTGGCAAAATTCGCCAAAGCCGCTGGTGGGAAGAATGCCGATGGAAGAAGTCGACGCGTTCTGGCACCGCCGTGATCACCTCGCCGGCGATTGTCGCGGTCGTCGATGCAAATTTTGGAAATCGGTCGAGAAAGAACGTCGCCCGCTTGGTCGGGCCGCCGACGAATCGTCGGCGTCTGGGTTGCTCGCCCACACCGACCCGCAAGCGTCTTACCGAGCGACAGTTCCGGTGTGGGCGTGGGTGGAAGTGTGGACGAGTGGAACGTGCTGCCGCTGCTAGCCCAAAACCGGGTTCGGATTCCCCGCCGATGTCGAGAATCCCAGGGCGGGGGCGAGCCCGGCTGGATCGGACGGCTCGCGTCGGTCGAATCGTCACCGAATTCACGCGTGTTTGATATGATTCAAATGACGGCCGACGTTGATCGCGGACGAAGGCAACGCCCGATCCCGTTGAAGGGCCGAGGTTACTTACAAGCGGCGTGGCTCGATGCGGATTGTGCTCGAGCATGATGTTGGAGTTTGGAGAGTTACCGATCGGTGAAATCACCGAGCATCGGCCTGTCGATTTCGGATGGCTGGTTGCGTGGCCGATGTTGGATCACGAGCGTCGCAATTTCACAATTCGACGCATCTGGATTTCCGGAACGAACGATTCGCCCCCAAAGTGTATTTCGGGCGCGTTCCCGGGAGTTTTGGTGTGACCCTCACGGGCAGCGTTTCGCGAGCGCATTCGTATAGTCGGAGGAACCGCTGACGACGTTCATTTGAACAAAGCGGGCGGCCGAACACGACCGTCCGGACACTTGGTGGCGATTCCTCGACGACCATTTGCAGAAAGCTCGTAAACCGGCGGACTGCATGACGCCGAGGGAAAGGTCTCAACTTATTGACTCGGTGTGCAGGGGGCTACGAGAACGGGGGCAGCAATTTCCGGAATGGCGAGCGGCTTTGCCAAGGTTATTGGGTTTCGGTGTTGCAACGAACTTTGGGCCGGCCGGCGTGTTGGACGAGTATGGTTGCCGGCGCTCGATTGCGTATGGCGACGAGCAAAAAATACCGCCGAAGTTCGGCCGGCGGTCAATCCTGGGACTGCGGCGAGCTTCCCGTTCGCCACCGCTGGCTGATCGATTGGAAAGGTCGAATCGATTGGTCCGGTCGGGCCATCGGAAACGCTCGGTGGAGTTTCAACTCGGGCAAAGACCAACGCCTTCAAACGATACGGTCTCCGGTCGGCGACGACGTGCGCCATTGGGTTGCAGGACAGCAGTTCGGGCTGGGGAAAACCAAATCGCGTGGTTGAGCGTAAGGTGGCAAGGGAAAGAAACGAGCCAGCACTTCTATGGTTTTGGACATCACGATGATGCTGCCCCACCACGTTGGCGTTTTCTACGGCAGCCGAGTTTTGAAACGGGCGACGAGGACGCTGCCTAGTCGACCACTGGTTCTCCGACGGAGGGCGTTTTGGGACCGATGAAGGATCGTTACCAGTCGTGGAACGAATTCGATGCTGGACGGAGACGACTTGGGCTTGACCCACTGAAACGGGCGGCTTGCACGAGATCGATCCCGATCCACCACGGCCAAAGCGATTCCGCGATAGCATCCCGCCTTGGTGTCGGAAGGGACCAGTTCTGCGGGCGGCGGCGTGCGTGGAATTGGATGATGTCCCACTGGGATGCCGGCTCCGGTTCGAGATCACCGCGTTTCACCAACTCGGCATCGTCGACGGGGATGCTCGGTTTTTGCGTCGTCAAGCACGTTGGTGATCGTTACGGAATAGTCGCGGGATGGTATGGACGCAAGGTGGTCTTGGAGATCCAGCGGGTTGCCGAGCGATGGATCACGATCGCGCCGCGATCATTGACAAGGCCGGCCAGTGATCGCTCCATTGGACGTTTCCAATCGAGACGAATTGATCGATGCCGACAGCGGATGGAAGAATCGGCCCGACCTGTCGGGCAACATTCACTCGTTATTTGCGAAGGCAGCCTGAAGTTTGCCGACGTGTTCTTTCATTACTTTGTGGTTCGTTGTTGTGGGGACCAGTTCCGCCAAGCTTGCGAAAGATCAGTTGCGGGCACAAGCCAAGTGGTTGCTTCGAAGGCCGGGCGTCATCGAACATGAAAGCGTGAAGGTGAAAGCAGGACCCGGAGAGGCCGGACCCGAATCGGAGGCGGGCGTGCTCGCCGTTGTTGCCGGTGCTTGCCGCGATGCCCACCGCGATGGTGAAGGGCGTTCGCACGCATCGCTCGCGTGGGGCGGCGGCGAGAAAGATTTCACTCGATAAACTGATCACCAAAGTGAAGGGCGATCCCGATAAAAACCCAAATCCGCGAAAAAAAGACGAGCACCTCTGCAGGACTCCTTTGATCGATGGAGTCAAACCACCAATCGGGCTTTCCGAATTGCAAGGTGCCGCTCGCTCCCGAGCCGTGCTGTCGGGACGAAATTTCACCGCACCTACTACAGGGATTCCACAATCCAAAAACAGCTCGTCGCCGTGGACTGCATTTTTTGCCGGAGCGAAGTCCAAAAAGTTACCCACGTGGTGATCGGTTGGTATTTCGTTTTAGATCAAAACGATGCGGCTTCGGCGGCGTGGAAAAGCATTTTGGGAGAATTGCACACCGAGGTAGGTGCCGACGACGGTGTGCCCATCAAGCAACGATTGCCGGGGCCTTGGCAAGACGCGTTTGGCGTTTCGTTTCGAAACTGCGGACTGTTGGGGGATCTGCCGGGCAAAAATTTGTCGTCCATTTTTCGCGGCGGCTCCGATTTTCAAGCGGGGCCGCCAAAAAACCTCTCCAAAGCCGGGCAAGAGGGGGGGGAACGAAGTGACGAGGGGCGCCGGCGTTGGCATTTCAATCGAAGGCCAAAACGGGGCAGGCACTTTGGGGCCATACCAAAAAAAGTTTTTTCAGTTTTTAAACCTTTTGAAACCCTTGTCCCGAGAACCCGTGGGCTTTCGTGCTAAAAAAAAAAAATTTCTTTTTTCTCTC
>Ga0163217_1055973_pt1 | contig 13604 bp, 7 predicted proteins | sample SynspAceP_FD_185933 | JGI IMG/M metagenome (GOLD analysis project Ga0163217, IMG submission 185933) | Saline lake microbial communities from Ace Lake in Antarctica - Synechococcus sp. Ace-P (PacBio error correction) | ecosystem: Environmental > Aquatic > Non-marine Saline and Alkaline > Saline ... | reverse complement strand
TCAAAACGTCCCAAGTGAAGCGGCATAACCACATCAATTCGGATTAAAAACAGTAAGAAGAGGTGAAGTTTTGAGTAAATTCAAGTTTTCAATGGAGAAAGTTTTTGGATTGGGCGTTCGGATACAGAAAGAAACGAAGAAAAAATCTTGGGGATGCCGAGAGAGAAAAAGTTTTCAACAGATTCTCTGCTAAAAAGAATGATTCAAGAAAAACATAAGATAAAAATGAAAGTTTAACCACAAACTCGTATCGATATTCTTTACGTCGCAGAACATGTATTTAAAGTTGATTGCTAGATGAAAGAATCAAATCCTAGCAAAAAAACCAGTGGAAATCGCAATAATATCAGGTGAAACAGCTCGCGTAGGTTAATGCGAGGCCCACAAAGAAAAAAAAGGTCATGAAAAGTTAAAAAAAGAATTCCAAACTTTGTTAGGCAAGTCAAGGAAAAAAGCTGGAAGAACAAAAGCAATTGATGAGATGGTACTTTTGAGTTAATGGAGAGTTACTATTTTACGCTCGGTTGTCTATTGTTGTAGAGTAATGGAATAAAATCATAAAAAAACAAATGAAAGAGAGGAATGAGGAAGCAGTTGGATCATCCGTCATTCAATTCATTAAAAGCGATGGATACTCATCCTGGGGATAAGAGTATTAAAAAAGAAAGCCTGCTTTCCTAAAGAGCAGTTTCAAACTTCATTATCTAAGGAAACTAAAAAGCACTAGCATAAAAGAAACAAGCTGACACCTTAAAAAAATGAAGAAAAAGAACAAAAAAATTTATCAGAAAAAGAAAAGAAAAAGATCGTTAATGGATGGTCTTATCTCAATTTCATTTCTGAACTGTTCAAAGCGGATTGTCTAAATCTTTTAAATAAGCATACCTGAAGTGAAAGTAGAATATACAAGGACATAACTTAAGGATACCAAAAACCGACAGACGAGCATTGTCGATACGAAAACGCGGACGGGAAGAAAACCCTACCGTTTTCAAAAAACAAATCAAAAACAGTATGGAATGAACAACCGCCAATGACCATACTGAGAAAAACCCCAACCTCTTCATTTGAGAGAAACAACTAATAAGATAAACGACAATAGATAAAACGGGACAATACGATAACGAAAACAAAACAAACTAGCACCAGGACGATCCAACAGTTCTTTAAGTATAGCAACTGAGAGTGGAAAGAGCTCCCTTTCAATAGTGGGAGAAGAATGGTGTTTTCAAAATAAAGGTACGGCTGTTGAAGTAGAATGCCACGAAATAAGACTTAAATACCAAGGTGTGTTTGACCTTGCCAGCCCACTTTTATTAACAAAGGATTTGGACTCAAGTCAAAAAGCAATTGAAGCAGAAAAGATGTTGAGATAGAACAAAGGGTGCTATCTGTGAGCAAAGGATCCAAGAAAAACAGCCAATCAATCGAAGCGAGTCAGTTGTGGGTATAAATAAGAATACGCGATAGGAAATTGAGAAAAGGGTATCAACAATCCGGTGTAATGAAAAAAGAACAACTCATTAGTCAAAAATGAGGACTGGGATCTAACGTTTTTTAATTAGATTAACAGGCCAGTCGCTGGTTCCAAAAAAAATACGAGTGAGCCCATTGTGACAAAGCAGTAACAACCCATAGGACACATAAGGCAAAAGTCAATTATGAGTAATCAACTTATTTCAAAAGAAATAGAGCAGGTTCAAACAAAAGGGCAATCCAGTTGCTAAAGTGACACTTCACCAGCGGGGAATGCGGGGATCATTCCATTTTTGGATATTAAAGATCATGTGCTATCCACAAAATCATGTGGATTAATTTTTATAAAATTCAAGAACTACTAACTGGTGGTGTACCAAATTACTCTGTTTAATCTCAATCGACACGCCATCAAATCGGCGAAGTAACCATTCCAATTGCGACGTCAGGACAAAATGACTCTTCGTTTTGAGCAAAGACAACACAAAAAGGGCAAACAAACAAAAAGAAATATAAACTAGGGGATCGTTGCTGAAAGTGCGCATCAAACAGCATCAGGAAACAAAATGGAAAAAACAGGATGGTTGAGTATTTGTTGAGTATTTTAGTTTAGATAGCATGAAGGAGGGAAAGAAGGTGGATATTCCAAGTGATTTTTTCATATTTCTGTTTCAGTTGAAAGCCTTAGACCAACTAAAAGTAAAGGCAATGAATTACCACAGATGATTTTTTTTACAAATCATTGGCCGCAACAATGAAAATGCTGGCTATGCCAGGTGGAAGTGAAGGTGGCCGGGTGGTAGTGGGGAAAAACGACCAGCTAACCCAACTAGCGACATTTTAATATGCTAGCTCACTATCTCAAATTTCGGAGAAAATGAATTCTTAGTTTATTTAATGAGTCAACAACAACAAGCCTTTAATTTGATGGGTAAGAAGTAAAGTGTTTGGGATGGAGAAGTTTTTGCAACGGTGAGTGGTTGAAAAAAGTCCGGTTTGGATTACAAGGATATTGCAACCATTCAAGTCAATGGCAAAAAATCTATTTGATGATATTTTAGAAGCAAGCAATTAAAGCATAAGGATAAGAACGTTTAACCAACAACTTAAACAGATAGAGGCTAAAATGCCTAGAATCCGTTAATAAAATGATTAAACGGATTAATTGAATGGAAGGGAGCAACATGTTAAAATCTTTGTATTCAGGTGTACTGGGAACTGAAAAATATCCCAAACTAAAATGACGTTATTCGAATTAATATATGCCATGGTTTATACGACTTCTTTTAAAACGGGAAGTTCGTTTTTTTGAGACATGATTAGTCAAACCAACGCTAGAGCTCAGGGACTGGAAACAAATTGCACAACAAGTATTTTGGACTGGCGTGCAAGTTGCGCCAATCATACCGTCTATGGGGTGGCTCATTGCAATCAACGGATAGACCGTTGGACTTTTGCGATGAAAATGGCCGATAATTCATTTCTTTACTTCGTTAACGATTGGCAAAGAAACTTTTTTCATTACTCGTGATTTGGTGGTTGTCTCCAAGATAATACCGGCCAACGGTAAAGTAGTGGGTTAAACTATTCTGGGATATGTCCGCGGGAACGGCCTGGTTGCAAATGTGGGTGAGATTCACAATTGGATAAATTTTCGGTGCGCAAACCAAGTGCTATTGTTATCAGGCAGACTTGCTATGGGAACAAAACATCAGTTTACAAGATTTACACCATCGATAAGATGGTTAACTTGAGGAACATACAGCAATGAGAAATCTTACTGTGTCTAGGTCCGTGTTGCTTTTAACTAGTTTTTCAAATTCAAGATGGACTAGAAACAGGCGCGAAACCTTTATTGCGGGTTTCAGCTTAAACTCAGGTGCTGCCCAGCGTTAGGTTACCATCAGATCCAAGGATTTTGGTTCTGTTCGTTCCAGGATTTTTTAGAAATGTCGAACGTCGATTTAGCCAATGGAATTCGGACATGATTGTGACAAGTAGAGGCGTATCAGCGACGATTCAAGAGGCAGTACCCGCTTATCAGATACCTATGCTAGAAGAATTGATTAACCGGAGAGGTAATCAATTAAACTAATTTATCTTCGAACAATTTTATTTAGTTGTTCGGAGTATCTGTTTTTTATTTACAGCAATAGAAAATGAGGATAATAGATTGATTTGCTTACACGATATCTCAGGGAGAGAATTTTTACTTTAAATTGTGAATTAATCTTATAGATAGGACCAGTTCTTTCGATTACAATTTATCAGTTTACAAGATGGAAAAAAAACTGAGGGGTTATTTAGAAAAAGAACCGAAATTGTAGAAAAGCGTAATTGCTTTTAAAAAGAAACATATTATAACGGTCTTTCAGAGGGGGAACAATTTTTGAAAAAAAATATGTACCACAAATCGGTTTTATCCTAGGGGTTAGGGTTTTAATCGTGCTGGTCCAATTACTTCTTCGGGACAATATAAACAGTTTTCTAGACGCTCCGTCACTGATTATTACACAGGGTTGGGTTCATTTAGTGCCTTTAACTTGATTAGTTACCGTTAAAAACCCTTGGATAAATTCCCATCTGTTCTTTAAAACTTATTCATGAATCCTAACAAAGACTATTGCAAAATTAATCGAAGTATTTTCTGATTTATGCTAGAAAGCTAGAAGCAAGGGCACATTTATCTATGAGAGTTTGATTTAAAAGAGGGAAGACACATTGAATTTAGTTGTTTCTGGTTTACAAATGGTTATCGATGGAATGGATCCAGAAAACATTCCAGAATTAATGGATATAAAAGTAGATAATATGAAAAGAGTTACCACCGGCAGACGGACAAGAGAGTTTCTTTAAATGGGAGAATTTAGTCTGCTTTTGGGGCCATGATTGGAACACTAATCGGAGCACTAATTATTTATGCTGCGGTGAATTGGTGATTCCAAGTTTGCTATTGGATGTAGGGATGGCAACCAGCACTTACTGGACGACTCTTGTATTTGGTAGTCTTTATGGCTAATCTAGTGTTTTTACCGGTAGCCACTAACTTGAAATTGCAAACAGATATGAAATGCAAATTGTGAGATGAGTTATAGAGGGATATTAGCGATCAGCAGTGTCACATTCCAACACATCATTGAGCAAAATCTAAAAGAGTTATTTAACCGAACGCTTCATTCAAGAAGAAGGTCCTTTCAGGACAAAATATGGACAACTTCAGCGTGAGGATAAGCAGTAAAAAATGCGCCGAGCAAGAAAAAAGCGGAACAGAAGGCCGAAAGTTCAGGTGATGGATTGTAGCCTTATCCGATTTGATCTGTCACTATGCTGACTTCTTGTTGCTCATTATTGTATCGATGTCCAAGTGTCAGTCAGTGAGGTTTATGGAAGCGTGTCCTCAATCGCCTTTCAAGATGGGCATTGCATGGAAAGTTGGCGGGCTCAACTACTTTTAAATGAGAACGAGACCTTGCAATTGTAAAGGAAGCACAGCGTTTCTCCGACAGAAGAGTCATCCATCCTGAAAATAAAGAACTCTATTATGAAAAAGTAACCAATTCTATGTAGAGAAGAAAATTGATATGACCTCGAAAGTACTCGGTTGAATGTCAAAGATGGCCGTTTATCGTTGATATTCAGGTCCGTTTTGTTTGATTCAGGGAGCGCAGAGATTTCTGAAACCCGGGGAAAAAAAACGCACCTTCGCGTGATTATTTAGCTGAGTTAGTGAAATTCATTGAAAATGACATTAAGTCGCTAGGAGCTACACGGATGATGTACCGATTAAAAATGGCAATTTTATCTAACAATTGGGAATTATCATCAGGCCGAGGGCCATTATCAGTTTTACGCGTATCTAATGTGAACAGACAGAGGTTGATCCTCATCGTTTATCGGCTAAAAGGATTATGGAGAATACATCCAATTTGTACCCGAACAACCCCAGAAGCAGAATAGAGCGGTTGCAATAGGCAAGAGTAAAATATGGTTCATGTTTGTTTACGATCGTCAGGAGGCAAAAGCGATAAATGCAAAATAACTATCTGAGACAAAAGAAATGATTGGCTACATGAAAATAAAAGAAAAAGCCTATGGGTTAGTCCTATTGATTATTATTGTTGTCACCTTACAATTACTTGGTGGCATCGTTAGTTTTGGTTTTTACTTCAGGGGGAAAAGCACAAGCTTTTTGTGAGAACTTAAAAGAAGAAAAAGGATGTGAAATAAACCGTGCCATTGAAGAGTTTTTAATTAATTTAACTCCCGAAACAGGAAAAAAAGAACAGTTTTTAAGAAATTGAATTTATCGGTTTATAAGCAGCGGAGAAGACTCAAACCAAGAAGTGATTGATATAAGATACCTTCAAATCAGAAATGCCGTTATTAATGTATTAAGAAAAACAAAACGGCTAGACACCGTTTTTGGAGAGGATCAGAATTAATCGCTCTTAGGCCAAGAATTGATTAGTCAGATAAATTTAAAGACTGGGGTAAACTGTCAATTCCAGTGACATTATTATTACGAATATTATCATGCAATAAGGAAACGTGAAAGGAAAGCCTGAAACATGGTGAATGTGGGTATGTGGTGAAAAGTATCTTTGCTTTAGTGGTGATTATTCTCTTATGGGCCAAACTATAGTCTGAAAAATATTTTAACTTACTTTTAATGACAAAAAAAAAGGAAGAAAGCAAATTCGTTATTATTGAAACGGACGTCAATCAATTAAAGCTCATCAATATTGTATCGTAGAAAATAGCGGTCGGATCGCGTAATGGAAATCCTTAGAGAATTGACAGGAACTTGAAAAAGAAGCTGTTATCAATCTCAAAAATAAGCTGAAAGTAACCAAGAATACTATTTTTATTAAGAGGTAAAACTGGTCCAAAATAATGAAAAACAGCTGTCAACCGGTACCAAATTTTTATGAAAAGAAGGAAATAAACTTTTGAAAAAAAAGTCTTTGTGCTTGTCCTCTTTTTTGGTTATCTTTAGTTTTCCACAACTGTTTTCATGTGAGGGGCTTCTTGATGGTTGACTAATGCGATCTCGCCATCTGATGGTTGTTGTTATATGTTGCTAAAATGGGGTCTTCTTAGTTTGAAACCTTCTCATTTTAAACTGTTTCACACGGAATTATTGTCGTTTTTTTCCTTTGGTAAGAGTTCACGTTAGGGACACAACAAATGAAGTCTTAACAGGGATTGCTGTTTTTTTTTTATGCAGCGCACATATTCCGATTATAAGTATCAAGATTGAACATTGAACACCTTGACTTGCAATGGAAGACATATCCGGGACAAGAAGCGTTTTAAAAAAGCAGAAGCTCCCGTGTTTAAAAAGAGATTTATTGTACAGACAAAAAGAGATGAAGATATCAGAACTAGGTTTTTAACTTATTTCTTTAACCAAAAAAACCAGAAATATTTAAACGAATTGCCCTTTAACATTCCTCAGTGAATTCCGCGGACAGCTTTCCATCGGATTTTTAATTTTTCATTCCTTTTTTTAGTCATTGATATTGTTGTTTGTTAGCGAGCATTTAATGTCGCATGGGGATGTCTATGCGTATCCCCCAGTTATGATTTCGATGCCGTTTTAAGCTTCTTTATTGGTTCGTAATGGCTTTGCAATCGGTTGGTATTCTTAGTCAATCGGAATCACTTTAGTTAGCAGGTTTTCAATCGGGTTTGTAAATATGTACAGGAGATAGTAAAAGTTTTAGATATTTATCAGAGAAGCCATTTATGGACTGAATGATGTTGATGTAGCTGTCCAATCTAGATCATTGCTTGTAGTGGGATTGTTGATTAGTTATCTTACAAGCAACGGACACAATTTCAGGACAGAGCTAAGTTTTGTAAAATTGGCTGTCGTGCTTCGTTAATTGTTTTTGGTAACTTTATGTTAAATGCTCTTGATTGGGCTTTACCCATAAAAAAATATTTCGAAATGATTGCAATCTTGTTGATTGATAGGAAAAACAGATCTCTCAAATTCAAACAGCGCTTATTTGATTTGATGAGGAATATCAGCATTTTTCGTTCTTATTAGTCCAGGATTTTCTCGATGAAAGGACTGCCCAACTAGTTAAAATTGGCTTATCTGCTGACTAACCATTGCAGCCTATCCGTGACCGCAGCGTTACGATTCAGAAGTATCCTCGTTAACAAATCTTTGCTCTATTAGCAAATGAAAGAAGTCGTATTAGGTTTAGCTATCGGGTTTGTTCAAAATTAATTTTTGCTACTAGTTGACATGGCTGTACTTGTCGGACTTTCAAGATTTCGCCTTTTCAAATGGGAGCTTGTATTTGACCCAGCTTTAGGCGTGAGTGCTTCCTTATTATTGGGTTTTACTGGCTGCGATTTTGTATCTTCTTTATCACCTGATTTACATCACTTGGTATTAAAAAACGGTGATAAACACATTCAGTTACGGTTTTCGATTTACGAAAAGCACGAATCTGGGGAGGATTTGGGTTGAAGGCATTGGTGGAAATTGTACTGCGCATCGTTTTTGAATCAGTTTAAAGTGGCAGCACCGATATTAATGTGGCCACTGTTTACAGAGGTCTGTATCTCGGGATTTCTCAAATTAATGTTTTGCATTTTAGAAGCTCTAAAAATTATATCCAGTTTCCTCTTATTTTATTTGTTATGCCACTTCTATTTAAACAATATTCAAACGACGTTGCAATGATGATCAACTACATCTCAATGATTTATCCAGTCGTTGCCGACATAATAAGTAATTAGATAAGCAGAAAAGATGGCAAAACAGAATTGTCCTAAGAAGATAAAAGATTCGGAGAAAAATAAAGGACAAATTGCAAAAAATAGCCAAGATTTAACTCTGCTGTCATCCTTTTATTGTTTTTTGTCGGCATCTTCGGCCGTTTTTGGACGCGTACATATTAAAGGCAAGGATTTTTGTATACTTAATGGGCGTACTCATAGGTAGGCGGTTTGGAATAATAGGCAATATCGGCATTGAAGAGCGATTGTATTTATTCTCAGTATTTTGGCGGGACCTTTCTTAGCGATTTTGGGTTCCGTTGCCTCACTTCATTGCCAGTATGCTACAAACGGGTTTTCCTTTTTTCTGCTGAAGCGATTAAAGTCGACATCAAGGAAAATAAATCCAGTTCAGTTGGCTTTAAAAACATGTTTAGTAAAAAACGATGTTTTACCTTATTTAAAAACTTGTTAGGTTTTTTATGGCTCACTTATGATATATACGATAATAAATAATATAATAAAAGATATAATAGAAAAACAAAGAAAGAAATAAATTTGGCAGCGGAAAGTTATTTTTTCTAAGTTATGGAAACTAGTGAACAGTTTAGGTGTTCAATTTAGGGGTTCGTTTATTGGTGTTAGGTATCGCAGATTATATTTTCAAGTCTAATGATTACGCTAACGGATTTGAAAATGTCTAAACTAAGATTCTGAAAGATAGTACAAGTCAAAGTCGAAGCGAGACCGCAAATTTAACAGGCAAACGTAGCAATTCCATAAGACAAAATGTGTGGGATGTTGGCAAGATTGTGGAAACAGCCACAGCAGTCGTCCCATAACCCCACTTCATCTAGCTATTGCCATTCGTCTATGACAAAAGTTCGAGATGAATGTTTCCACATTGTTTGCTAAGGAGCCGACTATCAAGCGGGCTTAGCGGGCAAAAGATCACGTCAAGTATAAAACTCTAGTCGCCAGAGCCGATGTATATTCAATCAATCGATATGGCAGGGCAACCTGTTCCAGTTCGATACTGTTACCAAGGCAATTTGCTGAAATTTTTGGGCATTGGTTTATCAGATGGAGAAATAAAACCAAGCATAAATTTAACATGTGTTATTAAAAGGATTGAGGGTGAAGACATGTTAACTGCTTTTATGTGGGAAAATTTGAAAAACTAAACCAATTCATTTGGATGTTATTAATGAGCCTTTTTTGTAGTAGCTATTTGTTAGCGGATGATTCATTTTATTCGCATTACCACTATCCTGTTGGATTTCTATGTTAGTGGTCACATGCCTTTATCCATTTTCTATTTTGCTGTTGCCTCTTTATTTCTTAACAAGCCACGATATTAGAATTCTTCATCATTTCCACCTTTATTACTCATTACGACCATGTTCAGCCATAGCGGGTTCAAATATTTCTTCTACGCGCTGATTTTGGACAGTCGGTGAGGCGGTAGGAGCCAGTTATTGAATACATTTGCTAATTTGTAGTAGGAACAATGTGGGTAGTCCGGGCGCGGTTTTATCTTTATCGTCATCGTCATCCATCAAGTTAGATTCGTGACTAACCGGTGCCCAGCGGAGTGTTCAGAAGGTCTCCTCGCACGAATTTACGTTAGATGCCTTATTGCAGGAAAACAAAATGTTGTCCTATTGATGCCGATTTAAAACTCTGGCTTAATCAATGAAGACACAGCTTAACAAACGACGGTCAGATTTAGAAGAGAAACACAATTTCTTTGGCGCCAATGGACGGAGCGGAGATAAGTTCTGTTAAGGTGATTGCCATAAGCGGGTATTATCATTACGGTTTATAACTTAATTGGTGGAATGTCATCCATACCGTTTCAAAAAGCGATATGGGGTGTTTTGAGCCTTGAAAACCATTTGGGAAACTAACCATTTGTTTGATGGCTTTCAGTCAGGTTTCCCTTCTTGTATTCAATTTCCTTGTTGCGTCAGGGACTATTGGTTACACGTTCGGAAGTTATTACAGGCTTTGGTAGTTGTAGTTAGGAAAGGGAATTATTTAGTTCCACCCGAAAGTCGATGTTGATGTTCTATCGTTATTTTTTGATTATGTTGTTGCCAGTTATTCCATGGTTCCGAACCATCCCATTTTTATATATTTAGGGACTTAGCAGCGGGTGTTAGCGGCTAACTGACAATGGAAAATGAAAAATCAAACAAACCGAAGACCAAGAAGAACGAAATAAAAAGTCAAGCGGCCTTACGTACGAAGACAAGAAAGAACTGAGAAAGAATCCATCAACTTCTTTTCAAAGTGGACCCGATTTCAGTTGAGATTGGTTATGGGTTTGTATCCAATGAGATGATGAGCAAGACAATAACTTGATGCGACCCCATTTCTAACATCCGCAACAAAGTGCTCAAGAACTTAGGGATTCTCTTAGTCCAATCCCGGATTCGAAGATAAATCCTGCAACTAAAACAAATTGTTACTTGATTAAAATCAAAGGAAAACACAGTAGCCCAAAGGAAGAATTTGCTTCTTAGATAATCTTAATAGTTGTCAGGATACGAAAACTGATTATATTGATTTTGATGGCATTCCAACCAAGAGGACCAGCTTTTTGGCTTCTTAGATGCGATGTGGGTACAACGGTCCGGATAAAGAAGCCGCAGACTTTTAGAGGCTACACGTCGTTCGAACCATTAACCAGTATGGTTACCCACTTGAAAGAAAACACTCTACAAGTCAAAGTTATGAATTGTTAGGCAGACACAGAAGTCAAACAATTATATAGAGGCATTAAGCATAAATATAGCCGGGTCGTTCATTGATTGGAGTTTAATTCACGATTATTTTGCGCCTTGGCGAAGTTCAAAAAAGTTCTGCAAAACTTAATTGAAAGAAAAGATTCCCTCCATCAATGATCTTAGTGACCATTCTTAGAAACATTAGCGCGCATCTGTCAATACAACCAAAGAAGCCAGAGTTTTGCTTAACAGAACACGTGCGGCAATCATTGACTACGCCAACAGTCGTTAAAACCTCACTAGATTGAAAAATGGTACACTGCAACCCGTTCGTTACCGATCTGCCAGGACACAGAAGTTTAATGATTAGTCGCAGCAGGTGCCAAAGAATCTTTCTGCTGGGAATCGATTTCCCAGTCGCCTTCAACCCAAATATGGGGTGACGAAATTCATATTGATAGTTATTTCTACAGCGACCATAATCAGTTTGTTATGAGAGGCGCACTCCGCCATGTTTTTATTGTCCTCACTAAAATCAGACCGGCTATGAGAAAACTTAATTTCATAACCAATTTTTCCTGATTTAGCTGTTCTATTATCTTCTAACTCGCAGTTCATAATGATGTGGTCATTGAGACCGTTCGGAATGATTGAACAATTTTAAACAGGGCATAAAGAATCCTCCATCACAATTTCTTTGAATGAAGGAGGATAAGCAGACGTTATTATGAAAACATAACCGAGAAAAGAAATTCAGTTTAAAATACTGCCCCTTAGTTGAAAAGGTGGTGAATGGGCTTGACTTATTCAAACGCAGTGATTATGAATCGAGGTGATTATATACAACAATACGGTGTGACATTGGTTTGAGGATTGGCCTCTTGAAAAGGTTTTGATAAAACAAAAAAAGAGTGCCATTTGAAGGGTATGCTTACATCAGACAATCAACAGGGAACCATATTGTGAAGTTAGAAAAACAGCACACTGTCCTCGCGACATGTATTCTGACCCCAGATTAAACGAGATTTAGCCAGTGCGAAAGAAAACTTGAAAAAATCCATGATGCGAACACCGACAGAATTAGACGTTTCATTCAGGGAATATAGACATCAATGAAAGCCCAAATTTGTCCTCAAAATATTTCCTAAAAACGGTTCATCAATTAGCCGTCTTTGACTTTCAGAAAAAAACGCTGTTTAGCGATGCATGGGCAATGAGATGAACGCTGATTCAAGTTTTTTAGAAGACAAACAAAGTTAATCGATCCAAGAAGTACTTAACATAAAGACGCCAAGCGTTTTTGCTGGACGGACGCATATCGCTTCAGCTTTAGCTGAAAAACGAGAACAGCGCTGATTATTGAATAGTCTATTGTCTACTATGTTGATGAACTTATCATATGAAACAAATCGCGTTTACGTTTTTGATATATCCGTTCCCACGCGTTTCACAAATTCAATTGGAAAAATAATATGTGAAACTAAGAGAGTCAAATGCACAGGAGAGAATACGAATGATTAGGAAACGTTACTCATTACGCTTAGCCGAAATTTTTCCCAATTATTTCTTTTAGGCAAAAAAAGACAAGAACAATATCAGTTGCGAATGTTTGCCAATATTACGACCGCAGGATATAAGATCTCAGGATAACTTAATCCCAAAGTACGCTTGCTGTCTGAATGACAATGGTTCAATTCATCTTAGGCGGACCTCAACTGGGAATTCAGGCATTACAAAAATGGTCTGGGTTTTACTTTCGGACATCACTGGAGAAGTCTTACAAGAATTTTGAACCCAGTTGCACTTGAAAGAACTTCCTCTCGCAAACAGCACTTATCCGCTTTTAAGTGGCAATGAGATCTTTTTTTACCATTAGCTCTGATTGAATGATGGCCAGACGGATATTCACAAAAAAATGGCCAATTTTTAGCAACACGAGCAATGGCGAACTCGTTAATCAAGATGGGCACCGGGTGATGTCGGCAAAGTACTGCAAGTCGATTCACACCCACACACCTCTATTCCAGCATGAAATGCAATCGGTGACTTTTCTTCAGTAGATACGTTCTCCGGCTATGATTACTGGAACAGGGCTCTTACAAGCTTGAATGTTAACAGAATCTTGAAAACCCCAGCAGCCTGTTTAACGAGCATGGGTGGGACATTGTAACAGGACACGGCGGGAGCACGTGATGACATGGCCGAAAGGGGAATACGGATTTATCAAGGGAATTGATTGAAGGACGTAACTGTTAAAACGGCTTGGGAAAATCACGCACATTTAATGCTTGTTTTCCAGAGAATTTTGGGAGGCTAATCAGAAGCGTTAAAAGTGCAGGCGGATGAAACCTTGGAAAAAAGCCGTTAATGAAATTGTTAAGAGTATGGAGCGAATTAAGAAGTGAGGATTATTACCGGTTTAAGTATTCAGTAAAAGTGGGGTTAATAACTTTGCCATTCAAACATCGATGGATGCTTTATCAAGCATGATATTAAGCTCAAGATCAAATACAAACAGGCTACAAATCAAAAATATTTCGCTTCAATGACGTTACTGAAAAATGATGCTTGAAAAAAGTTGGAAATATTCCTGTTTATCAGATCAAAACGCAAAATAGTGGCATCCATAGTGGCACCAAAAAGTTGCGGTATACTACC
>Ga0163217_1086817_pt1 | contig 13605 bp, 19 predicted proteins | sample SynspAceP_FD_185933 | JGI IMG/M metagenome (GOLD analysis project Ga0163217, IMG submission 185933) | Saline lake microbial communities from Ace Lake in Antarctica - Synechococcus sp. Ace-P (PacBio error correction) | ecosystem: Environmental > Aquatic > Non-marine Saline and Alkaline > Saline ... | reverse complement strand
GGTGCGGAAGGTATATTCACCCGGCTGAACGCTCGGAACGCAATCTCGTCGCCGAAGTATTTCCACGCGATGCTGTCAAAGTTGTGCGGCCCACGTTGAACGGCAAATCCCTCTATTGCCCAGTAATCGGGGTTGCGCTTGTAAACGATCCGGGACGGCGGATATCCAACATCGATGCTGTCGATCATATACGCGAGCACTAGACCCCGGGCGAGGTTTAAGCCGCGATTCGTCCAGCGCGCGCGGTCTTCTAACGTTTACATTTTTGGACCAAGGCAGGCCACCACGCCGACCTGTCTCGTCAGGCTGCGGCGCGACACGCGGGGTCTGAAATAGAACTTGATTGGTGTAATCGTCGATCACCTCGACCTCGGGGATTCAAGCTTGCGCACCGCATCGGATAGGACTATCAGCCCCTGACTCCAAGTACGCAGTTGTTGCTGAACGCGACTTATCAATTGGGCCGTCACAGATCACCGGTCGAAAATGTGGCATCTTTGCGGCATTGTGAAAGATCAAACCAGTTCCTTGCCTCTCGGGGTATTCAAGGCTCTCGCACAGCAGGGGCAATAGCTTCGCCGTTAGACATCGGCGGGCACGGTCTCTCGCCAACGCCCTTCGCCCAACAGCTTTTCGATTACATCACGTGTCAGGCGCGCCGCCGCGCTTGCTGTTAATAGGGTTTTCATCTTAATCAACGTCCAAGCGTCCGAAGGTGGTGGGAGCTGGGTTTATTATGCCATGGTGATCGCGCCGTTATTTAGATCCGGTAAAGAATACTGCGAGGTGATGATTCGCCGCTGCTGTGCCGGTTCATTTCTGCCCCAGCCGCCCGCCAAGCATCGCCACCCAAAGACAAGTAAAAGCCGCGCCAGACGACGCGCAGACAGGGGGGTTGCGATTGTTTCAAAGCACGGGCATGGGTTCCGGGCATCGGCGTATTCCTTAATATAACAACAGGCGTTAGGCGGTTGTTTGCGCTGCAGGTGGGACTTGCCGGTACACGCTAACGGCCCGAAACCGCCCAAGTTACAGTCGCGAATATGTTACTTGACTTGAAAACAGGGCACTTCACAGAAAAGGCGCCACAGGGGCGGGCCTTGCTTCGGCAAAATATGGGTGGATCAGTTGTCCAGGCTTGTCGAGATAGACGATGACTCTGCCGGTCTTCGATCTTGGCAGAACCTTGCAAACCATGTTGGTGCCGGGGCAAAAACCGCAGGCGTGGTTCAGGAACGCGTTTCAGGTTTTCAGGCTTGTCATGTGTCCGCGCTTTCTCAAAGCGCGCCGGAAATAGGGATGTGATAACCGTCAGCCATCAACGGACGTCCACGACACCAATAAAGCGTAGGGGCAACAGCGTTCGGCACCAGTCTTCGGCTGTGTGGCAAAGCGGAGCATTTGCGGAAACCTTTTCGCCGTTGGACGGGTCAGCCGCGGCGAGGATTTTCAGCGAAAATTACGACTGTTCTCTTCGGCGGCACCACCAGCAGAAGCATCAGCCCACTTCAATAACATAGGCCCTGGATTCGCCATGCGCGTATTTCGCATTGATTTAAAGCTCTTGGCCCGCGAATTTGCCAAGCGAGGACAAGCCCAGCGCCAACAGGCGGGCAGCGATTTTGGTACGGGGGGGGGCGGGACAATTTTGAATCGAACATGGTGAGGTCATCGGTTGGTATTCGGGCAATCGTATTGCAGGGCGATATCTATGCTTTCTTCGTCGGGGCAGGTGTAGTTACCGCGACCAAACGCCTAGTTGGAAACGACCTGAGAAGGATGCCTGATGGACCCATAAAGCGCGCCGCGCATCGCCTTTTAAGGCGCTTTGGGGGCCTATAGCCCACGAAGCCTGCATGCAGGCCCGCCCGGACATGGCCCCGTCCCCCTGCATTGACCTTCGAAGCGTCATCGCGCCTACGCGAAGGCCGTGCTCGATCTGGCACATGCTGACCGGTCATCGAGAAACTCTACCTACGGCGCGTCGCGGACTTCACCGGCTTTTGCCGCAAAGGGGGCTGCGCTCATTGCGGACGCATTTTTGCGGGTACGCATCAGCCTGATGGCCCATGACGGCGTCAAGCTTTGAAGCATCAAACACCGTGCGCGCGCATATGTGTTGATTCCCGCGAGGCGGACTGGCTGGAATGCCCTGGCATCACCTCAGAGGCGCGGCCGACAGCGCGGGTGCGGCGGCTGATCTATGGCCGCTGTCAGGATGAAACGTGACGTTGGGCGATTCTGGCAAAGCGAGGGTCGCGGCGAATTCACGGGCTACAAGGTGTGGCCGCGACATTCGAAGACCTGGACCACAACACAACGCGCTTTTTTGCTTCGATGTCGGCACCCGAGCTGGACCAGACCCGACCGCAGGCGGAAACAATATGGCTGACCACTTTTGTGTTCAGCGTGCGCAACATTCCCGCAGCGCTGTTACAAGGCCTTGGGCGGCTTGACGACGAATGCGCAGTCAAATGACCAAGCTGGAAGCTATATGGCAGGGCGGTCCGTTTTCACGGCGACCGCAGTTTTACGTTGACACGAGGCCACCCAAGACCGCCGTCGCCCCGCGCGATGGGAAGTTAGCTTAGGAACACTACCAATTGTGGATTCGAAATTCTAGCCGTCTTACCCGCGCACCCCGACCGTCACGGCAGATAATCTTCCGCCGCCACAGCAGCTAGGCGGGTTGTCGGTAGGCTGTTCTTCATGTCCTGGGCATAGGTCGCCAACACGTTTCTTGAATTTTTGGTTCAGCGCCGTTTTTGGCCAGCTTCAAATGATTGCACGCAAAAGACGCGCCGAAGGTTATTTGCGGTTGAGGTCAAGCGCGACCCATGATTGCGGGTGCGGCTGCGCGAAGGGCGACCAAGATCAAAGCTCATGTCGCGGTCAGCCCTGCGACCGGGTTTCAAGCTTCTCTTCTGTTGGGCGTTCGAAACAGTCAGATCTCGACTGTGAAGCGCGCGGCGCTCTGCGCGGGCATGTCAAAGGCAAGCTTCCCACAGCATTCCCGCCCCGGTTTTGCCAACTGTCCACCGCGCTGACTCGGCCACGCGGCGCATGGCGGCACGTTCGAACTGGTCAAATTTCGCACAGCATGTCGAATACCGGCATTCAATCGGCGCGTCGATGTCTTCTTTGGTGAAAATTTCATGTTCGTGCCTTGTCCGTAGTCTTACGAAGAGATTTGCGTTTAGTCCAGCGTATCGCAAGCCAGTTTGTGTATAAACCAGGAAAATTGGGCAATCGCCCCTTTGCGCGCGGTTTGATGTGGGGTGCTGTCCGGAAGACATCCATCATCTCTTCTTTTTGGTGACCCACATTGCCGGCTTCGATTTCTTGGGTCGATTGTATCTCGATGCTGGTTGCCCCACCCTCTCCGGCGCAGGCCGAACATAAGCAGATGCGGGGGAAACGGCAAGGTTGGCTGGCAAGGTAGCTTTGACAGCGCGACTGAAACGCGGCCTCTGTCAAAGACTCGCAGGGCGCACGCGCCTCGAGCGTTTCACCGGTTCGAGACCCGCCAGAAGGGAGAACATACCCTCGGGCACCCCGCGGACCGGCCATCAGGGACAGCAGTTTGCAATGGGTTAATCGCATGATTCACAATCCGGATCGGTGGCGCGGGACAATGCGAGGCGCAGGCAGGGCAATTGCGTTGCCAACCCGGTCGTTCACCACCGTTTTCAAACCCGCAGCTGGGCGCAATAGCGTGGGTTTTCATTGCCACTGCAAAAATCGCCTTGCCCGTTCGCGGCAGTTCGGCGTTCGCGCGGGTGTGAGCCATGTCATCACTGGACGCATTTCGACAAACAATATCGGGCGCAGCATCGGTGGCGCTTGTTTTTCGCTTTGATCCACAAAAGACCCAGCGTGGCGCGATCGAATATCTTCGTCCGGCAACCACGGTGAACGCATAGGCAAAGCGCGCAGCACCGTCTTCGCGCCACAGCAAGATGCGGGCGGAACGCATCGGCAGGTGGGGATGATCCAGCCGGAGCAACCGCACAAGAGACGCATGGGGCGCGCGGGAGGGGATCAACCAACACTTGCCGCCAGAACAGGATAGCCGGGCAGGGCATTCATTGCGCGCAATTTGCTGCCACGGCTCTTTGTGCGCGGACCTCTCCGGCCGGTTCCAGTGCGGACCATCAGAAAGTACCGTCTCGAATTGCTTCTTGTATCCTCCCGGATATTGGCGTAGTTTATATTGCCTATTGGCCAAATCCCGCGATGGCCAAGGCTGCATGACCCGCGCCCAATAAAAACGCGCGGATAAAAAACGCTCTGGGTCGTCTTGCACTCTCTTTGGGCCCTATTACTATATGGGCGGTGAGAGGTTGGTTGCGGGAAGGTGCCTCGCAAACTCGGTTCAGATCGGAAGGAAGCAGCTACGAGACCCACTTGGGTCGTTATTCAGCTCTCAACCCAGCGTATTTTTGCAACAGCAAAATGACGCACGCACCGCAGATGGTCAGTCCAAAGGATGGCCACGAGAGAGGGTTAGCCCCGGTTACAACAAAATTACCACACCGCCACGCACTGCCGGTGCATTTGCGCATCGACATTCGGCACGCTTTTGCACAAAGATCAGTTACCTATGGGTAACCTTAACCTTGCTGTTTATTATTGATTATTTTTTCGTTAGGCTGCGAAGCTCTACAGCTGCTCTGCGGCAAAGGTATCGCATTTGCCAGACCTGACGCTGTTCAAAACCGCGCTGGAACAGCTTGAGCGTTGTTCGGAGTTGCCTGGTAAAGGTATGCGGATTTGCGGGACGCGAACGGCCTGCCGTTGCCAAGATGGTCATCGCCGATCTTGCGGCGGCGTTTCAATGGCCTCGTTCAGGTCGCCGCGTTCCATCAGACCCTGGACGTTTTTTGGCCATTATTGCCGGACAGGACAGATCGGCCTTTCAGTTTCAAAGCCGGGGACCGTCAGGGGCATTCGCCTTGCGGTGGAGGACTGGGCGGCGCAATGCGTCGACCTGAGGCAGGCATACCCAGTTCGTTTTGCACATGGTTGGGGCGACCTCGTTGTCGCTAATCGACATACGCAGGGCGGCGAAAATTCCCCGCCTGCCCCATGCGCTGTGCCAGAAGGTCAAAGAATTGCGTGTCGATATAGGGCCTTTTCATCGGCAGGACATGTAAAACGGGCCCCGTGCACCAGATTGCAGCCGCCACACGCACTTTGCGTCACGTTTGAAAGGGACGACAAAGCTTTGGGCGGGACATATTTCACGGCCCAACTTTCTGTGGGAAAATCGCGCCCCAGGACGTTTTCTGTGGTTGCCAGACATGTGCAGTAATGGGGCTTCCGCCGTCATTTCAGACCACGGGTGCGCCCTGCTGGGTTTTGCGCGCGCCGCCACCCCGGCAAGGGTTGATACGTTATTACGGTAAAATACCGATTGCCAGCCAGGCCAGAACGGCCGCGATCCCCAGACGCCCGCACGACCGGCACCCACCGCCCCGCCGCGGACGCACCTCTACGTTTTGCTTCGTCTGATTGCCACGCAAACCGCATAATTCTGTCCCCGCTATGTCAAATTATTATTGTCAGTCGATAACGCGCGAGGCGACAATAGTTCAATTGAATAAAAGCATGAACTGCACGAGAACCGCACCGATTGGGGCCCGAAGCCAGCACGATTCTGGCGATGAAACGCACTTTGCGGGATGGATTGCGGCACGGCATGGCGTCGCTTGCGGTTGGCGATCGGGCTCAAGGCGGTGTTTGGGGGATTTCGACCCGACTATGGCCGCGAAAGTGTGGCTTCGATCTTTGTCGTGGCGGCGGTCTTACAATTTTCTGGGCGCCCATGATGCGGCAACCAACGGCTGGACCGGCTGAACGACCACTGCAAGCCCAACCCAGATGCGGGATGAATGACACTTGCGGTTGATTTTCAGCTTTCCCTCGGTTGCGGTTTGCGGCATCCTTTAGGAATGCTTCTAAGGTTTTAGAGGCCTTATCGAATCTTGCAGGATCGTCATACGCACCCTCTGCCTATCGGCGTATTGGCCCCAAATACCGCCTGAAACCTTTACCGATCTGGTCGGTCAGACGCGATTAGTACGCACGTGAAAACGCGTTCGAGGGCGGACCGTTATCGCGCAGGCGTTCATCATGACCGGCATCCGCGGGGACCGCAAAACACCACGGGCGGATCATCGCCAGGGGATTGAACTGTTCGGGCCGGCGGAAACAGGCGGGCACGACGCGCCCTGCGGCGTGTGCGAAACTGGCGTCGCCATCATGGAGGGCGCCACCGTCGACGTGCATGGAGTATGGATGCCGCATCGAACCCGGCTCGGCAACATCGCGAGATCATTTGATGCGTGCCTTACCGCGCGGCTTCGCCGTACAAAGATCTATATTCATCGATGAGTGACATGCTGTCGACAGGGGCCGTTCAATGCGCTTGTGAAAACGCTGGAAAGAACCGCCCGAGGGGGGGGGGGGGCCCCCCCAAAACCGTCAATTCATTTTTGCGACGACCGAAAAATTCCGCAAAGGTGCCGTGACCGTTATGTCGCGTTGTCAAACGGTTCGATATGCGCCGGACTGAACCCGAGGTATGAATCGCGCTGATGCGCAAGTCGCACAGGCAGAGAATGCACAGATTGCCGATGAAGCGCTGCGTTGATCACCGTGCCGCCGAAGGGTCGGCGCGCGATGGACGTCCGCTTGCTGGAGTTCAGGCGATCAGCCATGGCGCTGGGACGAAACAAACGGCCGTGCACGTGCGCGCATTTGCTGGGGGCTGGCGGGACGCGGCGGGTTGCTGACTATTCGATATGATCTCGCGGCGATGCGGCAGGCGCGACTGAACGAGCTGGGCAACCAGTATTCGGATGGAGCGACCCGATGGCCGTTTGCTGCGCGATCTGGCCGAGAGGCACCACTGGAGATCGTGGTCAGATCACCCCCGATGCCAGCCGAAGACCCCACGTTTCCCCGAAGAGCGCCCCGAGGTGGACCATGGCCGAAACCTTGCCAAGCGCGTACCATGACCGTCTGTGGCGATTGCTGCTGAAGGCACTGGACGAGGGTCGCCAGCGCCCCGAATGGCAATTGATTTGGCGCCGGAAATGGCAGTGATTTCCGCTTGGACCCATGTTCGCGATTGCCAGCCCGGAAGAACTGGGCGGCAAGCTGGCCAGGCCACGCCTCCCCTGCGCCCGCCCACAAGGTCGGGCGGGGCGTGCCGCGGTTGCCCCTGCGGTAGTGGATCGACCGGCGCGAATGGGCAGCGGCAGAATGTTCGGGACGGCCCTCTGGTGGGGCGAGATTGGCAGCGCTTGCTGCCGGCGTTTGTCCTCAGCGCTAGCCAATATCACGACCTTTGAACATGTGGTCGAAACTGATCCGCAATCAACCGTTGACGTCAAGCTGTGTAGAGGTCGAGACTCGGTCCGCCTGCGGCTACCAAACCGGGCGATCGAATTCCCAACAGATTACCGACCCCCCGCGATCTGGCGCAGGCCTTGGACGCGTTGGCAACTGTGGACCGGCAAAACGCTGGGCTGTTGACCAATGTGGGAGACAGCAGCGCCAAAACATGCCGAATCCGAGACGGCAAGGAAAACGCGCCTGAAATCGCAGGCCGAGAACCATCGCTTGATGCAGGCCGTATGGCGAGCATTTCGGGGGCCCAAGTCCTGTCGATCCGCACCCCGGAGAAAGTTCGCCGCGCGCTGTTGTCCGAAGCGCTGCCCGAGGTTCGAGGACGAATTGGACCCCTTCGAGGACGACTGAGCTGCGGTTCTTCGCCGCCTCTTCTGCCCCTGCCCCCTTGTTGTCGAAACGCGGGCCAAAGACCCACATATAATAAGCAAATTTAAAGCTACGAGAGACGACACATGCTTTTAAAGGTTTGGGATTTGCCATGGGTGACATGGCCAAAATGAGGGTGAAGACCGCGCAGCAGATGCAGTGGCAGATGGACCAACTGCAAGAAGACATGCACAAATATCATCGTCGAAGGTGAATCCGGTTGCTGGTTCTGGTCAAGGCGAACCTGCACTGCCAAGAGGCGAGCTGAAAGTCGCTGGGATATGACGTCGATCTTTAACGGCGACGGAAAAAGAAGTATCGAAAGACTAATCCTCGCCCCATCCAAGGACGCGCAACAAGCCACCGATCGCGCCCAGTCGAGATGAGCAAGCTTGACGAAAGGATGGGGTCTGCCGCGGATATTGAAGTGCCTTTTGATCCTTCAAATGGGGTTTAAATTCCTCGCGAAAGGCATTTAAACTTTTCACACCCAACGCCATGGGTGTTCCACGGATGAGCGGCCCAACGCGACAATTGATTGCGCTCATCGAACCTGATGCGGCCTGCCCGGATTCGGGGCCACGGCTCGGCGCGCCCGGGCGTGCTGCATTCATGTCGCAAGCGCGCGCTGTTGCTGACACCTTTGGCGACATGTGCAGACCGTAGGCGGGCGACCGGGCGCGTGATGTACTTCAACTGCGGCCAATTCGGCACACGGACGTCTGCGAATCTGCACTTCTGGAAAAAAACGCGCCGAATGCGGAGTTTGCGTGGTCGAAGATGTCGCGATCTATGGCGATTTGGAACGCGTCGGCACATCGTGTTCAAGGGCGTGATCACGTATTTGGGCGGCACGCTTGTCGGCACTGGTGTTGCGTCATTGGCGCAGGAATTTGCCATAACCACGTTCTGACGACTGTGTGCGTGAAGAATGCGTATCCGAGGTTAAATTCTGGCGCTTCAACGCCACCATCGGACGGGCAACCACGGCGCAATTACATGCCGACAGCTGGAAGGTCAGGTACGCGTTGACAATCGCTGGCCCAAGGGTGCCCTAGCGGCGAGCGTTGATTACCTCGACGAGGGACGTACGGCGGCCGATTGCGGGCGCGCAAGCGCCTAGGCCGTTTGACCCGCCTAATCTTTTTGCCCTGGCGAAAGAGCTGTTCGCATCTGCGCAGTTCGATTAGGGCTGACGTACGCGCTCTGCCTCGAGTGCGGTGATTGCTCGGCATGCGGCTTCGGTATATTTACACCCTCCACAGACGCGCGCGGGTGTTCGGCGGTCCAAGCGTGGGGCCGACCTAAACTTCCCAGCGTTTTTGCTGGCTTGGCCCCAAGTGTTCCAGATAGCCCGCCATTGCGCCCGCGCGCCGCCTAAGATGATAGGCCATATGGCCCCAATACGACCAGCGCAGCCCGGGCCGTATGACCAGCAGGCCATGTTCCACGCGTCGACATGTTCCGCGATGCCTCGGCAACGAGATTATGCACCGCCTCGCGCCAATAGGGGCCGACGAAGACGGTGGCGATGTTATGCGCCTACGCGGTCTTTTTTATCATGCACGGGGCGGAGCGCAGGCCGCGGTAGAATTGCTTCGGCCAGTTCGACACTTTCGTGGTCAGGCATTAATAGAGTTCGACCCAACGGCACCAGATGCGGCGGTTGAACGGATTTGGCGCGGTTGATCAGCCGGTCGGGAGTGCATCCCCGGTTTAACAAGGTCGACACGCGTGCGCGAAGTGCTGGAGGCGATTGATTTTCACATCGCGCGGCACCGCCGCTTCGATCTGGTGCATAAACCGTGTTTCAGCGGTATGTTTTCGGGCGCGTTTCCTGAATCAGTACCGCGCTCGATAAGTTGCGCCTCTAATCTGTCCGTGGACGGTAGGTGCCGCCCTGCTGTGCGGCACCGCCTTGATTGTTTGCAGCTGCGCAAAGGCCGCCACGCGGGACGGCAAATCCGTCGCGGGCGCCGTGTCGGGATACCATGCGCGCACGGTTGGCGTGCATGTTGGAACAACGGCGCCCCAAGCTGGCCCCGATCAGCCGATCCCACGATGGCGACACAGCAAGGGGCCACCAGCCGCAGCGTCCTTAAGTCAAGCGGAAGCACCGTTTCTAGCGCCGTTTTCGCACGTAAACGCAGCCTGGACGGTTCGAGGAGCTGCCCCAATGGCGTCGCGGCTAAGACCACAAGCGACACGCAAAAGCCTTGCCCGCTAGCCCGTGGGCGACGATCACGGTGGGTTCGGTCAGCTGTTCGGACAAAGGCATTCACACCCGCGCTTGGATACGTCAAAGCCTTCGCATCGGGGGGCGGCCGCAATAGAAATTCCATATGCGACTTTGCGGACGCAGTGATTGCCCTCGGGGAGCGGTCTTGAGATATCGGCGCGCAGGTGTCACTCACATCTGCCGGGGCGAAAAATCTCTTTCAGGCGATCGTCGGTCGGTTAGTTCCCGCCCGCGCAACGCGTGTTCAGCGGTTTGTCGTGTCCGTTTCAGGCGGCGACACGATTTGGCAGGGCGGGTTCTGCGCAAGGATCGGGGGCCATCAGTCAGCTTGTTGCTTGGGCGGTGGATTTGCCCCGTTCAGACAGCACGACTCTCGGTTTGGCCCTGCACCCCTTCCCTCTGCGTATCATCTTCGGTTTCACCGTGCGCAGGAACCAAGAATTTTTGGATAGGATTTCATGATGACGGGCGCTTTTAAATCGTGTTGAGCTTTCTAGCACTTTTTGGCTCAAGCGCCCGCAAGAACGCCACCCACACAAAATAGCAAAACAGATTACGATAACGCCATGGGACTGTCGGGCACTTCGCTTTTGCGCACCCCGCAATGCGGATGCCGGCTGGCGCGAATAAGAACATCGAAGGCCACGTCCGGCTACAGCGCGCCGGCAAGCTGTTTTCGCGGCCCGATCCGAGGGCGCAGACGCTCCATCTCGTCGAGGTTAGACAGAAGCGACACGATCATAAGCGGGCCGGCTTCGAGGATAGTAGGTTCGTGGAACACGATCCGCGCCACAGACTGCGCTAGGCGGCGAGCCATTGCGATCCCCGCGCGAAGGCGAATTTCCGAGGTAGGGCGTCAACATAGGCGCTCGATCAGAGGTTTCCAGCGTTTCAGGACTTCTCGGGGGCTTTCAAAGCGGGACAGGATCTGGACACACGCTGCGCATTCAAGGTTCGACCGGGCGTCCAAACAGGTCAGAAAGCTCTTGTTATGTGCCGTGAAAGCAACAACGCCAAGGGTACATTCGGCTCTCGGGCAATCTGCGATGTGATCGCGATCAAAGCCCGTTTCGGCAAGCAACGTTCGGCGGCATCAAGCACGCTCGGCGGAGTAATCTCGCCCGGGCCAAATTTGCGACCCGTCTTTGTTTGTACCGTCTTCCTTTCGGTCATCATGACAGCACGGGCCTTCAGTCAGGTATTATGATCTTTTGATCTGCCAGGTCCTGGCGCAGCTCTTGGCAGTACCGGAATATGCTGCGTCTCATGTATTATTGACTTCTGCATCGTGTTTTTTTACAAAACCGCTAATCAAATATCCCGCTTTTTCAGGTCGTAAAGCGAATTGGCAGCGCTTAGCGATATTCTGAATGTGGTTTGCGACCCGAATTATAAAGACATAAGCCTTGAATACCGTCAAGGAGCCAGCAACCGTGGATTGAACCTGTGCAAGCAGAGCGACACGGCATACGCTAAAACGCCGAACCTTGTACGGTGTAGTTACGAAACATTATCAACTGCATTAACAAGCATAGGGCCGAACAAGTGATTCGTTTTGGCATATCTGCGTCCCGCGATATGCGGATGGCACAGATTCGTTTGCCCTGCGCGCTTCGCCGCCAACCGCGGTGCACTTTTCACGGCCGGCAGCGCATAGGGGTGGATAATTCAAATCTAAGTGTACTTATTCGCTACCAAACTTTTAGGAAGGCTGAGATTACCATGGCTTGAACAACGCAGACACCGACATCATTTACACACAGGTCGATTAGAGGACCCGAAACTGGCGAGCTATTCGCTGTGCCGATCATGCCGCACGCATTTGCCGATGCGGCGGGCGTATTCTGTGGCACCCGCGTATTTCCCTTCAGGGGTATTCTCGCGGGCTTCCGTAGACGCGCTGCCGAGGCGGCAAACAGGGGGCAATCGATGATTGGCGATCTTGGCGAATCTGCGGTGAAAAACGCCGGAATGCCAAACTCATCAAGCTGCCGAAACATTTCGGACGTCGGCGCTCGCAGCTGGTTGCCGCGGTCAGGAACTGCAGAGGTCAGGGTTACGCTCTGCCCGACTATCCGAAGCACCCAGCACAGGATGCCGAAAAAAGAAGCCACGTTGCGGCCTAATTGACGCGATCAAGGACTCGGCTGTTGAACCCTGTTTCTGCGCCGGAGGGTAAACTCTATGACCGTCGCGCAGCCAATGAGCTGTCAAGAAATACGCCATGCGAAATCCATTCGAATGGGCCACATGGTCCAAGGAAGAAAACAAAGCTGTCTCATGTTCGGGCCGGTGATTTCTTCGAACGAGAAATCCCTGACGCTGACCGCCGCGCAATTCCGGATGCCGCGAAATCGTGCACCGTCGGCGATGCGCTCCGAGACCGTTGTTGCAAGGACGGCGTGAGCTTCGTGGACCGGCACTCTCGTCGAACCACGTAATATGTCGCCAAAGGCTTGGACAGTTTTCTGGCCGAAGCGATCGGAAGGAGGACCAGAAAGAAGGCCACAATTGTTTTCGTTGCAATCATGAAGGCAACGATGATGAGAAAGTGTCTGACCGATCATCTTTGGCACGCCGTGCGTGCGAATTACCTGAAGCCGTGTTCAGCAACAATACGATGGATGCGCTGAAGCGGGCGGCCCTGGAACCGAACAGGGGGCAATCGGCGACAATGATGGTTCCGCAAATCAAGGATAACGCCTTGAGATCACCAAAGCCGTCATAAAGCGCGATGGATGCCACGACCGCCGATGTATATGGTGAACTCCGAACAGAAGGGGATCACCAACCTCAACGTCCATCCGACGTAATTCATCGACGCGTCCAAGTTTGCCCGGCGACTGATCCGCGCGGCGGCAAGGCTGGGGGCCCCGACAACAAGGAAAACACGAACACCAACTGCGTGAGGGGGGGATTTTCCTGACATTTTATACGCCCGCCGTCTATGAAGCAAAAGACATTATTACTTCAAAGGAAAAACCGGCGGCACTGGACCGACCACTTCAGGCCAACCGTAGCAAAAACATCGGTTTGATGGCGACAGAAGGCCGAAAAGAATTACGGCGTTCGTTCGCCCACCCACACCTTTGAAATTCCGGATTGATTTAGGTAATGTGAAATGATTCGCCCGCATAATGGCGACGTGATTTCAGAGCATTGCCGTCGGATGGCGCGAATTTTGATATCTGGCGCGCGGCGTCGGCCTCAAAGGCCCCTATTCGAAGGACTGGTTTTACAGGCTGGGCCAATTGAATTCGTAAAAAAGGGGCCGAAGGCGGCTTGCGGAGGCCCCCAATTTTCTGGCTTGGGACGAGGGGGGGACCGCGGGCCCATGGACGGCAAGGGAGGCCTGAATAGCCTATTGTGGGACGGGCGGATCCTTTTGAAAAAAGGGCCCAAGGGGGCCGTTGCGGGACCAAGTTTTTTCCCCCAAAGGAATTAATTTTGTTTCCCCCGCTTTTTTTTTTAAAGGCGGGGACACCACGGCCCAGGGGGGAACCGGGAGCCCTTGAAAGGGGGGGGGGGGGGGAAAACCGGGGAATTGTTTCCCGGCCCAAGGGGTTAGATCTCTCTTATTT
>Ga0163217_1057166_pt1 | contig 13606 bp, 7 predicted proteins | sample SynspAceP_FD_185933 | JGI IMG/M metagenome (GOLD analysis project Ga0163217, IMG submission 185933) | Saline lake microbial communities from Ace Lake in Antarctica - Synechococcus sp. Ace-P (PacBio error correction) | ecosystem: Environmental > Aquatic > Non-marine Saline and Alkaline > Saline ... | reverse complement strand
TTCATCGCGTTTTTTTAGGTAGCAAAAACCGCAAGACTTATTGGACTCACCGTGCACATCGGGTTGGCAGTTGAAACCCTCACATCCAAATTCTTTGTTAGCAGCCTAATTACTAAACCGGCCCGTCTTGCGGGAAGCCTGCGCTTTCAGCGATATCGAGGTTGTCGCTAATAATTTTTATGCGTGAGGCAATCGCCGGAAACGACCAGGCTGCTGCATAACATTCAGCACATACGATTTCCATCGACCCTTAAAAAACGCACCAGGCATATTTTGCTACTTGCTTCTATGTTGAATATCAGACGACTCAGCATTGAATAGCCCGCTCTACAATACTATTAACCAAATAATAACCGGCGCTTCTTCTCTAAAGCAGCAATATCGGTTATTTGCCTTGCCAAAAAATATCAGATACCGCCCGCTTCTCTGGAAACATTCATCAGCAATAAGTCACTGGCCATTAGCTGAGTAATTAGTTACATACTTACCGCGCGCTCCTTCCAAGCCGCAAGTTGGGCATAATACCTCCAGCGGGAAATTTGTCGCAAGGGATGTCAGTAAACACCTGTGTTAGTAGTTATCATTGATGCGGGCAAATATGCAGTCGTCAACACCAGTCTATGCTCAAGCCCAAGCTGGGCAGTTGAAACTAAGCACTCATGGGCTAGGGACAAAAAGCCACTTGAGCTAATAAGGCACAAGCTATGATCTCACGCATGGCCGTAAAAAAACAGAAATCTTCACCACACAAGCCTAAGCGTGGATTAACCAGAAGCAACTTGAAAACAATCCAGCTCGAGTGCGGTTTTTTTTTTAACCAAGCGTATGTCCGTCTCATTAATGGAAACTTGACTTCGCAAGTGTTTTTAATAAGGCAGTAGTCTAAATTAAGATGGTCGATATTGCAGTTGTACCAGCCAAGTGAATCTTTTTAACAAGTAGACCAAAAGCCCTAAACAGGGGTTTATAATATAAAAATAATACGATTGCATTATCCGACTTAACTAAAAAGTACAAATAAGCCATTAACCCTATTGCAACCAATAGGGTAATACACCACAAAAAGCCTTAACTATTGAAAAGTGCTTTTATGCCAACAACTTTTCGCTCAATTGCAGTCGCAACAATATTTAGACCAAGCGCTAAGTGCTGTCGATCATTTTTTTGTGGCCAACAAGCAATAACATCGATACACAAACTTAAAACCTTTTTTTGTGTAGGTAAAGGCCTATCTAAACCAAATTAAAACGCAGTCAAAATAAAAAACATGGGCAAAATTGCAGAGTCATTCTCATACGCCCTTTACTAGCGGCCAGCATATCAATTTTAAGTGCCACTGGTTTACATCTGTGTTCAGCCAAAGATACCTTTAGCGGACACTCCAGAAACGGCCATTGCAAGACAGCTTAAAAGATGGAAATTACTGCTTCGTTACAAGGTTCGCCAGTATTTTTATCAACAAACATGCGCGATGGATGCGTTTAATTTCATTAGTATTACCCTTAGTCACACTCTGATAAAAACAAGCCTTATACCTTTAGAAAACTAATCAACGCCATCCGTGGGCAGTCCCACGTAAAATTGACAAGCCAGCTAAAAAATACCTTGCTACCTGGTTGAGTTTAAGTTGCTTTTATGTTTGGATGTGCAACTACGTGTGTTTGTTGCGCTTACATCACTTTGAGTGACAAAGGCATAACGCTTGAGGCAAAACATTGCCGCACTGCAAGACTCCCTAGGGGCGCAAAAACTCGCTGAACAAGCAAAATTACCAAAAATCAACAACAAAACCTACTGACTTTGCAAAAATTGGCATAAAGAGTTTGGCTTTTTTACCGAAAAAGTTTACCGCCATCGCTGGAAAATAAGTTTGCAAGGCCCTGGAAAGCCAATTCCATTAGTTGCAAAATCGTTCTAGTTTCAGCTTTGGAATTGACGCACCCAAAAAATTGATATTGCTAAAATTAGTTGCTGAATTAGAATCTGTTGCCGCGTTTGCGCAAATTAATTATCCGCCTCTTCACTTAGCGAAAATACCCTGGGTTATCGGAGCATCCTGCAAAATGAGTATGGCATGCAACAATTTTTATCAAGTCCAATTGTATGTTGAGTTAATAAAAACCGCCGCAATTAACAGGGATGTGTGGTGGGTATTTGTATCATCTTGACACTTTCTTTAATCAAACTCTCCCTCACACAGACCAACAACACAGAAAACCTCCGGCGAACAAACTCAGCAATAACTCGCCCTGCTAGCCAAGTATAAAAGCTTACCGCCACTAAGCAAAAGCGATCCTGCTATATCTGTGGCCATAGACGCGGCGAATACACGTTGGCTTGAGGCCTTACCAGCGGGCGCAATCCGCCAGCGTAGGCCGCAAGCCCAAAGCGCTGGCTGAAGTTAGAACAAAAATCGGCAACTATTAAGCGCGAAAAAGACTGAATTTTATTAGGCTCTGAGGCGCTAGCAGGTTGCAAAGCCATTTCTGTAGCCAAGTGGCGAGTAGAAATTGCGAGTCAACTGTCTGAATTGGATTTAATTTGAACTGCTATACAACACTTTGATAACCAGAACAAAACATGCAGAATTACTTCTTTTCAGTATAGTCCAAAGGCCTCTAAATAGTATTTAATCTGGGGTAGAACTTGTTAATACATAAAAGAGCCAAACGATTGCCGAGTAGACTTATAAGCTGCGCTACCCAGCGCATTATGTTGAGCCTGTTTCTTTGCGATTTACTATATTATGAAGCTCCTTGCCCAAGCGCAAAGGCAAAATATAAGTTTTGAACAAATTGAAAAACGCCAGCAAAACGATGGGGCAAAAGCTATTTGGCAGCTTTACCCCAATTTAAACAGCCCGCTGTCGCCGTTAACCGAAAGCAGGAATTGCAGCACAAGCGGCCTTAACTCAATGCCAACTCCCAAACAAGCTGTTATTTCAGATTCGCTGCTTATTGGTATTCATGTTGCATAACACGCTCTGGTGCTTTATATGTGCAACAGCAAGCCAGCTTTAGCCACCCTGCGCAGTAGTAGGGCAAGTTGGTTGGCTATTGGCATTAATCAAATAAACGCTGATTCTGCGGTTTGGATTAATACTCAAACCAAGTAGTCTTACACTCCAAATTTATTTGCAATGCCAGCCCCAAACAATTTGACTCATTAAAACCCACATCAAGTGAGATAAAATAATACATGTTTGCTCTTATCCATATTCAGAAACATTAATAAATTGCGCCAACTAGGTATATGTATTTTATCACGGCAGAATTTGAGCGCCTGCGACCAATTTTAAAGGGGCCTGCCCGATCAAGAAGCTCAACACGACAAGAAATTTTTAACACCCGCTTTTACGGGCGCCAAAAACAAATTATTGCCTCTGATGATTTATCTTCCTCCTGAGCCAGTGAAAAGCAAAAACTGGCCTGAGAAAATTTTGCCTGCACCGCGACCGGCCAATACAACATTTAGCTGCCTCCAAAGCCCAGAGAAGCGGTATTGCCTGTCACTGAGTAATGGCCCTATAAGCCGCTAACGTTTAATAATATGCCAGTACCGTCGGGGTGTTTAATCAACGAAGTATTCGGTAATCAGTTGGTTTGAATTTTGTAATTGATTCCCAGGTTTTAAAAGAATCCAGCGATTGGTGACAAGCGTAATTATTGAGGCTATCGGTAAAAAGGATTTTACACATTAGGCCAGCCAAAACTATTGGCCCGATGTATTGGTGTTACACCTCAATCAATGGACAATGCCCTGTTATGTTCTTTCTTCTGAACGAGCAGCTAATTGATAAGATCACCACTAATGGTCAGTGTCTTACCTTACCGAAGTTAACCTTTCAACTACTCGGCCAAATTTTAATATTCTATCCATTGAAGGCAGTATCACAGCAGCAGTACGCAGTGGGGGCCACTATTTAATAAAAATGAGTTAGAAATAAGAGAAGAGTTCTAACGGCAATTGCTTTGGTATCATCGGGCCCCATAAGAGCCGTGGAACAGGCTATTGCGTTGCCACTGAACGTTAGATAACCCACTATGGATTGCATGATTTAGCCGTGTAATACGCTCCTGAATACTAAACGCCGTAGATGATTTTAGTAAAAACCTGGAAAATATTACTTAAAAATCAGAAGGCTATTCAGTCAGACAAGGTGATATGGTTATCCCGCAATTAGGGCTATTACCTTTAGCGCCAGTGTTAATCAACTTGTGTTATTCGCCCGCTCTGCCGATGTGCTTAAACCACATATTAGATTGGGTAAAATTACTAGAAAAGAGCAACAATGAAAAAATGACAAGGTTTGTTTACTTACAGGTACAAAAGCACTAAAGCCTCACATATAATAAGAAGTTATTAAATACTCGTCTTAGGCTTGAGTGACGCCCAGTTACCCACTTAGAGCGATAACCGTGATTCGCAAATGGCAGTGCTAATCAAATAAGTGCCAACGAGCTGTGCCCACAAGCTCATCGGGGCAAAATCAAAATCGTATAAGAGGTAATTTCTGCGGTTGACGAGCAACTGGACACTATAAACTGTTTAAGTGGACAGTGGTAAAAGATTGGTTACAAAAGTTATACCCGTCTTAAAATCACCGATAAAACAGCTTCCTTCTGTTTTAATCGAAGTTATTTATTGCAGAAATTACCACTGCGGTATAAGAGAAACTGCGCGTTGATATACTCAATCGCACTTCATCCACTGGGCGTTTACCTAGATTTTACCGACGGTTCTTGCCGGACTGGTAAACAAACGTAGAAGGACATGTTCTCCAGTGCCATTGATATGCACGGTTCAAAACCACGGGGCCACCCTAAAAGCGCTTTCTACCTAGCACCAAAGCCAACATTCGCTCTAAAACGCGCATCATGGTGAAAATGGGCGGAGAAGCCCTATTGAAGTTGGGATTGAAATTTCAGTACAAAACCAGCTAAACTCTGAGGATGGTTGGCACGCGCAATCATCAGATTAGTTATCGAAAAACGGGAGTTATGTTGAGTTGTAAAAACCTCACGGCATGCCGTTCAGGTTTTGTCGATTATCGAGAGTCTCGCAAGACTAAGCGAGCTGTACCTGGCGATGATTGCGGCTCTAACCCGACATTCGCCAATAGAAGCTTATCTACACTTCACCATTGCGGATGGAGCTCAGTTACTCTTAGGTGGCTAATCTCGTCCACTACAGGTGCCACTAGCAACGGGGTTCCTATATTGGGAAAAACTACCCTCATAATTGGTAAACTTTTTGAGTACTGACACTGAAAGTCAAGACCGGGATCAGACGCTGAGTGATCATGGTACTCCCAATATTTAAATTGTCACCCAGCTGAGGCAGAGCAACCACCGACTCCTGAATTACAAAAGGCACGGATAGATAAACACTCCATAGAAGCATTTAATTAAGGTTGAAGATTTATTTGACTCTTACTACACTGCTGATTTTGCAAAATTCAATCAAGCACCAAGATAAAATTAAAGCCCTCTGTTTTTTGCAAAAGAGGGCTTTAAATTTTAAAACCAACTCTTAATGGTTTATGACTTGTTACAATGAATTCTGCGTTACTTTTGCTTGATTATTTTTGTCGAGATTTGCTACTAGTATTTGCTTCTACGCTTAAGTCGCACGGTGGAGTGAATTCATTACTTTCACTTGTTGGTAACGGCAATACTTTAGCGGGAAAACTCATGAAAGGCTTGAATTGAATTAGCTTTACTATTATCTTCAGGCGCAGGAGCCTGAATAGCCTTTAGTTTGGTTCTCCAGCTACAGCTAATACTCCGCGCTTATGATCAGAAACGGTAATAATGCCTATCTAACCTCGCTCAACTTTGCAGTACACAGAAAGCTTGTTATCGTGGAAGTGAGATCTCTATCGTGTCTCTCAAGTGGTAGTGTGGAGATCATAAAGCCAATGGGCAAGCTCTCGCGATTTGTGCCGGTATGGATGGATGCAAACACTCTTTGCCTGTGCATAAAAGCAGCATTAAAAAGTAAGGCAATGCAACAACTACTTTTCTTTGGTTCATTTCATATATACAAAGATTTCTCCATTACTACGCTCCATATACGGATCAGACGGTCTTCTATAGCCGGCATCTCTGTTTTTTTCCTCACTGTCTCCCTCCATAATAGATTGAGATGCCTCATCGTGTTTAGTCTCATAGCGATAATATATTACTGTGTTCTTTTAGTAAAAATATGTCCTACAATTGCCAATATTGCGTGGTGTGAGGTGTGTGGTGCCGTGTATGATGTGCACGCTGTGACTTCTGCTTTTGCTAGTAGAGGCAACCACGTGTATGATCATCGTGACGTGGGGTACAAGTAATAGAGAAGCTCTGCTGGCTCGTGCCTTGTTGATGTGCCAAGGACGCATTGCACGTAATGGAACCTGCTTGGACGTGGGCCAGATTTTCCAGCGTTTGTTATGCAGATGGTGAGCGAGAGTTAGATAGGCAGGAGAAGCGGTTCACATTATGTGTGGTGTGACTAAACTAAGTTTAAGGCTTTCTCGTTCGTGATAGGTATTGTATCAGGCCTCTATGCCTAGTCTCTCTCCGTGAATACAGTATTTGCGTTACCATGGTAGAGTCAGCTATGGTCGCTCATATCACTCGCACTCAGCGTAGAGCAAAAACTTACATAGTAGAAAATCTCGACAAAATAATCAAGCAAAAGTAACGCAGGAATTTCATTGTAAAAAGTCAATAAAACATTAGAGTTGTTTAAAATTTAAAGGCCCTCGTTTTGCAAAAAACGAGGGCTTATTTTATTTGTGCTATTAATTTTGCAAAATTCAAGCAGTGTAGTAGAGTCAAATATTGCCTTCAACCTTTAATTAATGTTCTATGGATGGTTTATCTATCGGCCTTTTGTAATTCATCGGTGAAGTTGCTCTGCCTCCACTGGGTGGAATTTAAAATATATGGGATCACCATGATGTCATCAAGCTCTGTCCGGTCTGACTTCAGTGTCAGTACTAAAAAGTTTTACCAATTATGGGAGTTTTTCCCAATATAGAACCCCGTGCTTAGTGGCACCTGTAGTGGACGAATTAGCCACCTAAGAAGTACTGACCCTCCATCTCGCAATGTGGACAGTGGTTAGATAAGCTTCTATTGCAATGTCGGGTTAGCCGCATCAGCGCCAGGGTACAGTGCGCTTAGTTTTTGCGAGATCTCGATACGACAAAACCTGAGGCATGCACTGTGGGTTTTACACTCAACAGGAACTCCCGTTTTCGATAACTAAAGCTGAGATTGCGCGTTGCCCACCATCACTCAGAGTTGAGCTGGTTTGTACTGAATTTTCATCCCCAATTCAATAAGTGGCTTCTCGCACTTTTCAGCATGATTTCGCGGTTTTAAGGCGAACTGGGCTTTCTTGCTGTGGTTATGCAACAGCGCTCTCCTCTAGGGTGGTGTGGTCTCTCTGGCATTCAGTGCAATGTAGCAATAGAGAAGAACGTTTAACTAATATGCGTTAACGACGTGTATTCCGCGTGCAGACCTTCCTCGTGTGACATAAGGCTGGTTAGTGAAAACTACATGCGTAGATAAGTGATGAAGTTGCATTGAGTATATTCAAACGCCAGTTTCTTCCTTATCACCCAGGGGCTTAGATTTCTGCCAATAATTTACTTCGATTAAACAGAAGGAGCTGGTTTATCGAGTGATTTTATAACGGGTATTTTTGTAACCAATCTTTACCACTGCCACTTAGACTGCAAACAGTATATCGCATATGAGGTGTGTGTGCAAGACGTCTTGTGCTTAAATATCTTCAATATGTGTCCCCCATTGTGGATGAGAAGATAAGATGTAAGAAGCGTTCGGTTGGGCAACTTATTTGATTAGCACTGCCATTTTGCGAATCAGGTTTATCGCGACTAGTGGTAACAGTTGGCGTCACTCAAGTGCCATAAAACTATTTCACAGTCATACTTGCGTTCATTCCTATATGATAGAGCTTTAGTGCTTTGTTAGTGGTAAGTCAATGATCCCAGAACTTGTTCAATGTTAGCGATATGTTTTTATGCATGTGTGTGATATACAGAAATGCTGCGTGTAAGCACATCGGCAGAAGCGGCGAGATATCACAAGTTGATTAAACTGGCTAAGGTAATAGCCTAATTGCGGATAAACCATCACCTTGATCTGATGGTAATAGCCTTCTGATTTTAGGGAAGTAGTTTCCAGATTTTTAGCAGTAAATCATCGCGCGTTGCCAGTGATTAGGGCGTATTTACACGGCTAAACATGCCATCCATAGTGGGTTTATCTAAAACAGTTCAAGTGGCAGCAATAGGCTGTTCCACGGCTCTTGTGGGCCGAGAATACCAAAGCATTGTCCGGATATAGGAGTCTTCTACTAATTTTCGTAACTCAGTTTTATAAAGTAGTTGCGCACACCCATAACTGCGTACTGCTTGCTGGTATACTGCCTTTCAATGGATAGATACTAAAAATTGGCCGAGTAGCTTGATAGGTACTTGAGGTAAGGGTAAGACCAGCTGACCATAGTGGGTCTTATCATAGCTGCATCCTCAGAAAATAAGAAATACAAACAAGGGCATTGTCATGCCATTGGGTAGTAAACACCAAAAACGGGCAATGTTCGTGCTGTGGTTACATAGTGTAGAGAACGAATCTCTTTTTTTATCCGGAGTAGCCCTACATATCCTCACCGCGGCGCTCCTGCATTCGGTCTGGTCTCTTTTAAAATACTGGGACTTCTACAAAAGTGTCAAACCCACACTGATTACCGTAATACCCTCGTGATAAACACCTGTATGCAGTATGTACGTCGACAGCGCTTATAGCTGGCTTTAGCGGCCTATACTGCAGTGGATCGTCAATTACATCCGACTTTCTTGGGCTTTTGGAGGCACGCCTACAGCTCTATGTTATTATGTCCTCGGCGGTGCTAGGCAACTATATTCTCAAGACCCAGTTTTGTGCGTTCTATCGATTCCTGCGCTCAGGAGCACCATAAAAGAACATCAGAGCAAAAATTTGGTTGTTGGCAGCCCGTAAAGGAGTTGTTAAACGAAAATCCATTTTCTCTCTGCCCGTCGTTGATTATCTCTTAGCTAGCTGCACTATTATTAGAGTGATGCGACGAGTTCGCATACAAAACTGCGCGTGATAATATTAGCAACGAGACGCTGGTTGGCGCTCTAACTAGTTGTGTTTATGTTCTACTGACTATCGGCAGTAAGGAGGCAAATCTAGTGGGCTATTAGTTTTATCTCACTTGATGCTGAGTATTCCAATGGAGTCAATTGTGTGGGCTGGGCATTGCTAGAATAAGCGCAATCTGAGTGTAAGGAACTCTTGAGTTTTGAGTACTTAAATCCAAACCGCCAGAATCAGCGTTTAATTTGACTTAGAAATTGCAATCAGCCACCAACTTTTGCCCTAAACTAAACTGGACGGGTGCTAAGCTGGCTTGCCTGTTTGCACATATAACAGCACCCGAGCGGTGGTTTATCAACAATTGTTACCAATAAGCAGCGAATCTGAAATTTAGAACAAGCTCTGTTTGGAGTTGCGATTGAGTAAGGCCGCTTGTGCTTGCTAATCCTTCGGTTAACGGCGAGCGGGCTGTTTAAATTGGGGTAAAGCTGCAATATAGACTTTGCAATCGTTTTGCTGGGCGTTTTCATTTGTTCAAATTAAAACTGCCTTTCGCTGGGGCAAGGGGCTCCGGTCATAATGATTAGTAATCGCAAAAACAAGGCTCAAAACATAAATGCGGCTGGTAGCGCAGCTTATGAAGTCTATCGCATCGTTTGGCTCTTTGTATACAAGTCTACCACCAGATAATACTATTAGAGGCTTTAAGGACTATACTGAAAAGAAATAATTCTGGCATGTTTGTTTCTGGTTATCAAAGTGTTTAGCAGTTCAATTAATCCAATCAGACAGTTGACCAGCAATTTCTACTCGCACTTGCCACAAAATGGCTTTGCACCTGGCTAGCGGCTCAGAGCCTTATAAATTCGAGTCTTTTTCTGCCTTAATAGTTGCCTCATTTGTTTTGTTCTACTTCAGCCAGCGGCTGGGCTTCGGGCTACGCTGGCGGATTGCGCGCGGTAAAAGCCCTCAAGCCAACGTGTATTCGGCCCGTTCTGATTGGCCACAGATATAGCAGGATCGCGATGGTACCTCAGCAAACTGGTGATGCAGGATTGTGAAATATAAAATCAAACTGTCCGCACTTTGGTAGCGTATCTTCAGCATTCTTTTGCAAAAGCTTCAACAAATAATCTCTCCCAAAAAACCGGTTGATTCCGGTCTCACGGTAATTTATGGCTGGATTTTTCTGGTTTGATCGCCAGATGGGCACTCGATCGAACCTCCTCTTGTGGATCTGCTACATTGGACAATGCGTGGTCGGCCCGATGTAAGATTCATTAATAGATAGCGAGTGAACGCATGCTGATATCTTGGCTTATGACATGCGAGCGCGTATGATCGATATGGGCTGTCGGATCTATCCGTTCCCGGCGGTTTGCTCATAGGGGAGGAGTATCTCGTCGTGTAGTACACAATACTCTCAAATATAGAAGAATATAGGTGTGTCAACGATATGTACAATTACCCGAAAGCACAGTTCTCACGGTGATTGTTCGCCGGCGTTCTTATCCTCTAAAGTCAAAATACACCAAATAGTCTATTGTTTTGGTAATCTCCATGTGTGCTGCTCAATAACTCTCGGTATGTTGGAGTTGTAGCTGCTTTTATGAATAATTATAGACTCATGAATCAGGTGATGTGTATATCTTCGCTATAGTTGCGTTATGAATCTCGCGTATCTTGCAAACGCGACCGAGATTCCGTTAGTCAATATATCATTCTGGCAACTAAGATCTGAGCATTAAATAGATCTCCAGTATTGTATTGTAGCGGTCTTATTTCCAACAGTCGAAACTTTACCGTTCACATTTTGTCCCATATGTAACAATAGGAATTCGGCTTTCCAAGGGCCTGCAAACTTATTTTGCAGCGATAGCTCTGCAATACATCTTTTGTCACACAAACAAGCTCTCAGGACTCTTTATGCCAATTTTGCATGTCAGGTAGGGTTTTGTTTGATTTTGTAAATGTTATATGTGCTGGCGTGATGAGTGATCAAGAGTTTACTCTCACATCGACTTAGGCGCAGTGGTGTCTGTGCGCTCTCAGCTCTCAAGGTGTTCTTAAAGTTGGTGCATAGACTCGAGTGCTCTCGCTAATATGCTGCCACTCATGAAGATATAGTGATGGCTTAGTCCCGCATACCCTCAACAAGTGTCCTCGAGTTCTACGAACATAATACCAAATTAAATAAGAGCTCACTTAATATCTAACCAGGTAGAGAAGAGTTCTCGACATATTTATTTGTATCGAGATTGCTGGTAACCTTTCGTCAACTTTGTTAGATTTCGAACTAGACCACAGTGTGTTGTCTCAGTAGATTAACGTATTAAAAGGAGGGAATTATGCTTTGTTTTATTACTCTAGACGTGTGGAACATGAAGTGTGTAATCCATCATAATCATAAGTTAAAACAGTCTAGCGATCGCGCGCTATGGTTTGTTGATATATAATTTTATCTTCTTGCCTGAATTGGATACAAGTATATACTATAAGGAATCCTATTATATATAAGAGTGTACCTATGCATGGCTCTGGGTTTTATCGGTGTTTGCGGGTGACAATGTGTGCTCTTGTCATTTTGCTGACACACTCTGGGATAGTGATAATCATATTTACCCAGTTGCCCACTCCTTACATGAATTATCGATATGATTGACTATTGCGCAAGTTAGATGACTTATGAAGGTACGTATTACCTGCCAAATCGCGAACATCTATCACTCTGTGCCTACTTCTCTTATTTGACCGTGCGTCCTCTCATGTTAGTATTAGATTAGGCTATTATTCACACTCAATATAAAATAGGTTTAGTTGTAGTGATAATATACTCGATAGATTGCTTGCTGTAGTGCGCTCACGCCAAATTCCACTGAAATAAATTTCTCGACATACTTAGCGCGTTGACCTGAAGATATTTGATTGGTCTGAGGTGTCTCCATATTGTGTGAGCTCGAATTTGGTTATGGGCTTAGATATCAAAACATCTCTTTGCCTCTGTTAGACCGACTTTTTGACTGGGTGTAATAATTACCTATTGGTTGTTCTAATATAGTTGAATAGGAATCTTATTTTTGGCTTTAAGCTCGTCACCAGTGCGTCAAAAATATGTCTATGTGGCAGTGATGTGAATATGATAATCCTCCGAGATTTAGTATAAATCCTGTTTTAGGGCTAGTTTATATAATAGTGCTACTTGTTAAGGGAATAGAGAGCTTTCTGGCTTGGTTCATCGCTCAGCATATCGACGCATCTCTCTCAATATTTCAGGAATGCGTTATATAAAATACACTTCGCAGTACGCTACATCTCCACAAGTTTACACACTCGGTAACGCGACACTCACGAGACTTTCGTGTTGTTTATAACATATAACACTCTACTCTCTGATAGGCTTGTATTCGTCCACACGTGCTGTCTGAGACAGATTTATCTACTCGTTATGAGTCTTTGTCTGGTGAGTAGAAGATGTATAGTCTTTTTCACGGCCTCCTCAGTTATCGCAAGATTATCGTGAATTCACTAAGCTTCTCGCGGCCCATCTTTTGACGAAATGTGAGATAATAAGTTAGCTTGGTCTTAGCCCATGAAGTGCTTAGTTCAACTGCCTCGACTCTCTGGCGCTGTCTTCGGACATTCGGAACGCTGGTGATATATATCGGATTACACAATAGTTGCCATAGCAGGTTTGGCTCTCGGAAGTTCGCTCTCTCGCAAAGATAAGAGGCTGAACACTATCACGGTGTTTACTGACGATCCCTTGCACAATTTTCGCTGGAGGTATTATCTCAAGTTGTCGGGCCTGGAGCGCGCTGGTAGTATGTAATAAAATACTAATTACTCCAGCTTATGGCTCACGTGTAATCTATGTGGCTGATGTGATGGGATAAGTGCTCTGAACTGTCTTGTGGCGGACCTGATCGGAGGTGGTGTGCATGAGAAGTGTAGCTCTCTAGACGAAGCACTATATACGCAAGCGATTTGCTGATTACGCAGAACGAAAGGCGCCGTATAATTTGAGTGTAATAGTCTATGAAAGTCGCGCGTGGAGGATCAATTCTCATATATGCTAGGTAATCTGCAGATCTTGCGTACCTATCAATATAGCACCATTTCAGTCTAGCGAGGATATGGTGGTGTGTGAACAGTATTTTACCCGGTCTGATATCGATAATGGATAACTCGAAATATTATAATGCTAGTAGCTCACGATATCGGCTCTGTTTTTGCCGGACTGACTTGGCTCATCATAAAAATTATTAGTAGACGAGCTATCTCTCTCGCGTGATCCACTCTCGGCAGTTATCATTCTCGTCATGCGCCATTTCCGTCTCTAGTTGGTGTTAGCTTAATAGGGCTGCTAACAAAGAATTAGATGTGAGGTTTCAACTGCACCCTCGCGCTGTGCACGGTGAGTCAATTAGTCTTCGTTTTGCTACCTAAAAAACGCGATGAAA
>Ga0163217_1026855_pt1 | contig 13606 bp, 13 predicted proteins | sample SynspAceP_FD_185933 | JGI IMG/M metagenome (GOLD analysis project Ga0163217, IMG submission 185933) | Saline lake microbial communities from Ace Lake in Antarctica - Synechococcus sp. Ace-P (PacBio error correction) | ecosystem: Environmental > Aquatic > Non-marine Saline and Alkaline > Saline ... | reverse complement strand
CAGCCATGGCACATTCGACGATGAACTGTTCCGACGACTCAAAGAGAACCGACATCGTGGCCCTTGTGACGAGAGATACGGAAGAAGCTTTCGCGGACCGGGGCAACCGGCGAATGATCGGCTGTTGTCCGATCCATGACGACAAGAACCCGTCTCTCTGGTCCAATCAGACCAAAAATGTCTGGAACTGCTGGGCGCGTGTGCTGTGGTGGCGATGTGATTCAGTGATCATGCACCTGAAAAGCTTCCTTCCGTCATGCTGTTCGAAACTGCTCATAATGGTGCAACGGGGAGTAGCGGCGCAGAGGTCACCACCGAAGAAAACTCGAACTTGCCCGTTAACGACCGAGCAGACGGATACAAGCGCTCGTCAGTTCGTCGATTACTATCACTTACGCTTGCGGAATCACCGCCGCAATCGAGTACTCGACATCGCGGGATCGCCGACCGCAAGCCATCGAACATTCCGTATCCGCTTCGTCGATCGGACGTTGGGGCTGCGACTTCCGGCCCAAGCAATCAAAAGCGGTCGGAACTCCGCCGATCGGTTGAAGGCATCGGACGTTCGCGCTGAGGGGGGACACAACGACGTTCCGTTGCTGCGTACGTCCCGCATCTGGTGAAGATGAAACAGTTGAACAGCTTTACGTCGTCGGATCACAACGCCACGCAGCAAGGCAAGCATTTACCTGCCACGTCGCACGCGCATCTAACATCGAGCGTTCAGGGGCGCGTGTGAGAAAAACTTGATCCCTTGTGAATCGGTCATCGACGCCAGCTGACGTTTCGGGTTCAACGGCTTCCGCAACGTCACTTGCACTTACGAAACAACGGGCTGACCGATAGATGTTGCAAGCGTTCAAAACTTCTACCGCAATACAAACGCGTGCTGATCGCCTTCGGACGCCGACGAAGCGGGCAACAATGCGCTGACAAACTGGTGAACCCACTTGGCCATCTGGTATCGAACGATTCCGCTTGAGAAAAGTCACCGCTGCGCCCAAAGAACAATCAAACGCTTACCTCTAGACGGCGGGCAAAGGGGTGCAACGTTCACAACTGTTGGCGCTTGCCTGATCCGTAAACGCCCGAGTTGGCTCGAAGGAAAGCTGAGCGCAAACTACAACGCAAACCCCCGCCGACTTCTTGAAGCAAGCCGCGAGGGATCGCCATGCAACGCGGCGAGCGAATCCAGTTGTGGAGCAGCTAAGAAAAAAAGGTTATTGGCTTGACGACGATGAAAAACCTTTCTTTAGCTCCGTCGATCTGGTCGGCGATCGCTGAACCAGTGGTGGCGAACCGGCTGACGGGCTGAGCAACGCAAGCCGCCCAAACCCGATCACCGAAGGAACAGCCATCGCATCACCGGCCCCGGCCCCGCCGGACGATGTGGAAGCCGAAGTGAAAGGAAAACGAAATCATCATTCCGATCGGCAACCGGCATCTATCGCGTGCGCGGGCTGGCGCGTAAACCGTCAGTGTGGACACGATGAAAAGTCAACGTGTTGGCTCGTCGTGACGACTTGGAAAGGTTTCACGTCATACCTTCGATCTGTACGCCGCTCGCGCTCGCACGGTGTTCATCAAGGAAGCGGCGTTATGAACTAACTCCTTCGATGGCGAATCATTAAACGCGATCTCGGCAAAGTTCCGCTCAAACTCGAATCACTTCAAGACGGACAAACCGCATTACTCGACGCTGTAAAAGCGCGGCGAGTTCGAGCTAACGACACGAACAAACAAGCCGCCCATCGATCTCCTTAGACAGCCGAAATCTCATTGAAAGATCTTGCACGACTTCGACGGCCGTGGGCGTGGTCGGTGAAGAAACCAACAAAGCTCGTCGCTTACCCGCTCGCGAGCGGGCAAGCTGACAAGCCCCTGCCATCGTGATCCAATCGTCATCAGCAGCGGAATCGTCGTGATGGATGCCGTGCACGCTCATCCCAACAAGAACAGTCGGGCTACTCGGCGATGAACGGGTCAATCGCTTGTTCTACATGGGCGCATGAACTGAGTCACAAAAATACTCCGAAATCGCCGAAGAGAAGCGTAGTCGCAGCCAGCTACGCCTTAAAAACTCCTGCAAAGACGAAGGCCAAACTCACGATCGCATTCAACCGGCAAAGACCCCGAACGGGTCGTCATGGAAACGCCAAGAGTATCACGTCGGAAAGCCGTGATGATCTTCTGACGACCACGGCAATCGACATCCACAGGGAACCATGCATCGCTCATCGTGCTGAGCTTGATGAGAACCGCGAACAAAACCCGAGGACATCCACACGCAGCACGCAAGAACGAAACCCTCGAAGGTCTTTTACGGGCAACGATCATCGACCGTTCCGCAAACGCTCATCAAGGACGCCAGCGTCTCATCCGCCCGCTGGCGGTCGTCAACCCGTTCGCTGCTGAAACTTCGCTTCGTGACGATCAAGCCGCCGCCGTCGCGATCACATAATATCTGCAATCATCCGCCCATCGCGTTGTTCATCAATACCAAACGCGACATCGAAAAAACCATCGACGTCGATGGTGAGTTTAGCGAATACATCAATGACTCGCGCCACATCGCCGCTGGCGAATCGCTTGCCGATCAGGTTTGGGCAAAAGCATCGGACGAAACTACCGACCGCAAAACCCGGCGTCTGCTTCTCGAACTTGCACGGCTGGATCATTCGGTGATGCGCAAACGCTTGAAGGTCGAGCAACGCGAGTTCGCATGTTCACTGTCGGATGGTCCGTGAATCATCGGCTGGAATCAAACGCCTTGAAAAAAAACACCTCGACGGCTGCTTGAAAGGAATACGTTCATCCCACACCGGGGCGAGGTTCGCCGCGTTCAATACGAACTGCTTTACGACGGTCGCGGTCGAGGTCAACCGACGATGTGCGGCCTGATTGACGCCGCGAAACTTCCGGCGACGCACCAAAACCCATCGCTACGGACAACTGCTCATCACCCCAAGAAGAATCTTCATTCACCCCTGGACCGCAATTCATCACCCTCAAAAACACCCAGATCACGCCTCATCACCGCAAGGTGAGCGGGCCGAACAGCAAAAAATGGCTGAAAATGAGTTAATAACGCCAGGAAAACCAAAACGGGACAAACCGGCCAAGTCGAACAATGCCGAAATCATCGTACATAACGGAGGACCTTCGGTTCTTCTTCTGTAAAGGATCAAGAAAAGCCGTTGTCGTTGGCACCTTCCAAGTTCACGAACGGAGACTGAAACCATGTCCAAGAAACGACAAGCGCCAAACCCCTTACCGCGATCGTACATCAGTGACAAGCTGGGGTCTGCAACCTGATCGACAACACACCAAGTCACTCGAATCCGCACTACTCGCCAGCAACGATCAGCGTCGGGAGAAGATACTGCGGTGGTTCGCTTCGTGGGAGTGCCTCGGAGCGGGGAGTCACTCGCCCCGGCGAGGGACCAAAACCCGGCTCGAAACGGCTACCACGTCAACCTGTACTACTACCGGACCGCCGAAGATTAAAACCGCTCCATTCCGAAGCCAATTACTCGCACCTTCGCATGGAAAAGCCTGGTCAAATGTTGGCAGAGAAAACTTGCGTGCTGTTCAATCCTGCCGTGAACTCGATCTACGGAAGCGTCGGCCGCCGCTGCCCAAAGCAATCTTCTCGGCCAAGAACCGACACGATCATGGCTCAACCGACCTGAACGACCTTATGGCATCCCGACCTGCCTCTTGGAAGTCTCTACTCATGCGGCAATCCGTCGCAAGGAAACTGTCGGAACTGAAAAACTGTACGACGTTGACGCTGAGCGTCGAACGCTGATGTTCGCAGGCAAAGGAGAAAAGACCGGCTCATCCCGATCGGCAAACGAGCCTTGCATGGATCACGGTCTTACCTCGAAACGGCGCGCCGCTGCTGCTGTGTACCGCAACGATCAAACCTTGTTCTTGTCCAACGTCGCATGTTTAGACCTGACTCGGACTGAATACTCCGTCACTACATCGACGCCGCCGACATCGCAAGGTGGCTTCGTGTCACCTGTTCCGTCACACGGTGGCAACTCGATGCTCGAGAACGTGCCGACATCCCGTTACATCCAAGCGATGCTCGTTCACCGCCCAGCTCCACAACCGAAATCTATACGCAAGTCTCCTCAAGAAACTTGGCAAAAACAGATTCACGGCAGACTCACCCGGCGACAATCCCAAACCTGACGAAGAAAACGACGCATCAACTTGACCATCAAACACGCTGAAACCTCTCCCGATGCGGACACGAAAGCCCGACGACGAAGAACCTCCCGCCCGCTTCCGGTGCAACGCTAGCGCCCACACGTTCTTCTTCTTTAGCTTACTTGTCTTTAGCCGCGACCTGCCGGGACGACCGTTCCAGAGCAGAAAGGCGGCTAAAGAAAAAGTGGCGTCACTCGCGCCCGTTGCTTCTTCGCTGGCCGCGCATCAACTACAATGAATTAATGCAAACCCGCGTCCAGCCCCCGCCGCCTGACCCTTGTGAAAACCGCACTCGCGCACGCGGGGGACGACGCGTGTCGATCCGCGTCGAGTTGCCCCCGCAACTGAGAAGCTGCATTCGAGTTTGCGACTGCGAAGTTGAAAAGTCGCAGGCCGAATTGAGTCATTCAGCAATGACCCGATTGGATTCGCTTGCACGGTGATGCGAAACCTGTATCGGTATGGGGGAATCAGCCGACGACGTGACTGATCGAAGTGCGTTCGGAACCGCCGCAACTTACACCGAGCCAAGTCGATGACTTGATCACAATCAGACGCCACTAATCACCGAACAGACTCTACGGTGGAATACATCTCAGGCGCGCATGGAACGGTCAGCCAGAGGGGCACATGGCAGAAATCCGTTACCGGAACCTACCCGTCTACACGAAGTTCTGCCAGGCAATCACGCATTCACAAAGCGATGGGCAAAATCAGGAAGGCGAACGCACCAGTGCGAAGGCGCTCGCGTATACAGGAACGCAAAACAATGGGGCGCTGGCGACCTCCTTGCGAAGAAACGAACGATACAAAGCTATTACTGCTACGGACTGGGCTTACGCTTTCGAGGATTTTGCGGTCAAACTAAATTCTTGCATGTATTTCGAGTTCAAGTCCAACGCCGATCCAGGAAAGAAGCTTGTTAGAACGCACCTTTTGATTCAAGGTCACTTCCAAAAGACTGGGAAGTTTTCTACTTTGACGATAGTCGGCCCGAGCCAAATGTACTTTTTGTGTATCAAGATGAAGCATCGTGGAGGGACATACGAGTTTGATAGGGTGTGACAATCTCAGGACAACAAGGATGCGAAACGACCCCACCCTCCCGTTATACGGTTCTTGACGGGCGCTCCGGGCTACTAGGACGGCACCACGCCCAATGAACACCATAAAAACCAATGAGCCACCTTCGCTCTGTCAGGCCAAATCCAAATCTTAATGGCAAGATTGGAATGCATCAAAAAGACAAGCGGCAACCTGTTTCGCAGCGGTGCTCGTCTACGCGTTATTCAACCGTTGGATTATGTGCTGTGGAGGTTTTCAGCGGGCTGCAAATTATACGACGGCTGAAAGGCCGGTGCATTAGAGGCGGTCGATTAAGCGGGGTTCTTTGCGCGGTTGTACTCGGACATCACTATTTAGTGTCAAGCATGTCGTTCATAAGGCGTTCCTGGCTTCATCGCGTTCCTTGCGTCCGCACTCGTGTTGTGAACATTCTCGCGTCCATGCTAGGACTGCAACCGCGTAGTACTGACATCGGGTAAATTTATATCGTCCGGTGGACGCTTGTATTATGTAGCGTTAGATTGCTGTTTGAAAAAAGCGTCGCAGTGATGACCGGAGTAGAAGTCGAGTAAGATCTCTGGGTCGCGAAGCGACTGCGCGCATGCAGGGATAATTTCAAAGGGTCAGGAGTGCCTATTAAAACCGGTTTGGATAGAGAATGAAAATTTCTTACGAAGAACGACTAGCCACGACTTCGGCCCCCGGCGGAGGTTGCGACTCGGTAACAACGTCTGCTGAGCGTCCGTTACCGGGGGAAGCGCAGCATGTATAGCTCCAAATCTCTTTTCCGTGTGCAAAGTTGGGGCCACCCACCTATTGGCAAAGCGCGGCATGTGCTTACTTGACGAAATTCACTCAGTTAACCCCCATGAAGAGGCTATCATGCACGAAAGCCAAGATGCGAATTTACCGACCCAATCGTGCAGGTTTATCCATTTGGTCAGCGCGCGTGCGTCGAGCTGGTGTGCGAGAAGATCCGCACTCGGGGCAGTCTTATGAGCATCGCCGAAGCTGGATTCGCAGTCCGCCTGAGTTTTGGCCTCGATACTTCGCCATCGACTGCCGGACCTACTACTGTGCTCAGCAACTGACAGCATTGGTCTGGAACACGTAGTGATTGGTTTGCCCAGGGAGCGACAGCAGTCGCCCGGCGACGAGGCTGGAGACTGTTCCCGTCTGCAAGAAGACGAGGAGCGCCCGAAGAACCGACGCAGCCTGAAATCGACAATGATCGTCAATCAGCCCGAGGTGCTGCTGAGAACGTCGGCGCGACGATGTGAGAGCGTGGATGCGTTGCGTGGCTGAAAACATTGCCACTGCCAAACCGTGAAGACGAGCACCGGCAAGCAGATTTTGGGAAGGGCGTTTTTAAACTTTCAAATTACTCGATTGAAGCCAGCCTGCTGGCCTGTGCCGCCTACTGTTGACCTCAATCCGATTGCGTGTGGCGATCGCCGAAACCCCCCGAGACCAGCGACTACAGGGGCGAAGGATCGCATGACGAATTCTTTAGCGAACAGAGGATCGAACGCGCCCACACGCACGCCTGGGAGCGGAAGTCGCCTTCGGCCAAGAGCGTTGGATGACCCGATGAAAATTGACGACAGCACATGCGGTCGCCCTGTTGGAAGACTCCGTCGACGCGCCAAGTTCCAAAGGATTTCTCGCAGTTTCTGTTACCCCGTTATCTGAGTTCTGGATTGACGGCGCCAATTGCAACAGACAAAGTGGCAAGATCCCCTGACACTTTGCACCGATCCCTGAGCCGGATCGGTCTCGATCTCCTGGCTGGACGTGTGCGTAGTTTCGGGGCGGGTGTTCAAGCGGCGCATGGCACGCCCGAGAGTCTCGCTCAGAGGCGATTTCGCTGCGACAGGCTGGTGTGCCCCCGAGGAGAATCCGCTCGGCCTATCTTCGGACTAAAGCGGACTCGCTTCCATTGCGCCGATAGCGAAATTCAGTGAGTGCGAGGTCACCGCTGCGCTCGGCTCCCGCCGGCGGCGGGGGCCGCCCCCCGCCCCGGATGCGATCGGGCTGTTTCCAAGACTTTGGCGGGTCGACGGAGCGACGGCAGAACGACTACCGGGAATATCGCAGGGACACACACCAATTCAGCTGCGACCTGATCACCAGTCCGGCAGAGAATGTAGGGTGGCCCTTGTTGCAGAATGTGGGTGCCCCTTGTTTCAAATTTCACAGGCGCCTCGATTCGGCAATCTCACTACAATTGGACTCAACAAAACAAAACGGCGAGGGGATCACAGGCACGATGAGCGGTTGACGTTCGATGTCGCCACCAAGCGGCTACGACGACGAGGATCGCCTCGTCCGTGGATGGAATCGCGACCGACAAACAACTTGGACAAGCCTGAACCTGAGCCTCGTCGCGATGAACAGTTGACCGAGAACGCCACACCAGTCCCGCACCCACGCCCGACGCACGAACTGCTCACGCCGCCGGCCAAACGATCGCGCCACGGATGCCAAGGGCAACAAACATTCCGCCTGCGATGCTACGTCCGCACGAATCGCTCGCGATTGAAATGGATTTTGGAGGAACAAGCTTGTCTCAGCGGACACGACAAACGACGCGGTTGCTGACGTCACCTACCAATGGGACGCCGGGACGGCCGAGTTGGACGCAGACGATGGCACAACAACACGTATTCGTTGCAGTCCGGCCAACAGACCGATCGCCGACTCACCTCGGCACGCAGCGGCCAGCCCACGTAACAACTACGCCACGCCACTACATCCGACGAACCCGTCATGAGGCGAACCGCGGAAACAGGTCTACCACGCAACCAACAGCTACAGTTCATCGCACTGACCAACGTAGCGACATTCAAAGACAGCTAACCGCTCTACTCGGCATACGAACACCTTCGATCACCAACGCCCCGGCGGAACGCACGCACGACAGTGGCCGAGAGCAACCGGTAACTTCGTACACAGGTCTGATTTACGAAGCGTTGGACCTGTATCATCTTACCGGGCACGCATGTACGGACCTCACGTGCAGGTTCTGCGCAGAGGACCTATCGGACTTGGATGGATTAAATATGTTCGCTTCATACATGGGTGTCATCGAGTGATCCAACTGGACTAAGCGACGATTTCCTGTAGTTGTTCGGGCGTTCGATTAAGGCGGAACGGATGGGACTCATGGATTTCGTATTAAAGTGCAACGGACTAGAACAAACTTTGTTTTACAGCGTGCAAGGAACGCGATGGATACTTTTTCAGAAACTGGAAAAATCGTTCCGGTGAAGATGCGTTTGATGAGGCAGTCATGATCCTCGCCGATAAGCGTCATTTGAGATAATGATGTTGCGTTCCGTTGGTGTGCCCCAGTCCTACCGGAATGAGGTTTCTCAAAGCACTGGTCGGATTCTGGTGACAAACGTAAACACTATCATTCTTGGAGTTACAACCGTAAACGGGAAAAAAACATACGCCCACATGCCCAGGCGCGGACTGGATAGGACAAGTAAGAGTAAAGAGTGTTCTTCAGCATTTTGAGGATGTTGTAAGACGCTCCCGGGTTTTTCCCATTTGCGATACCCCAGAGAAGATAGCTAACACCACCGTGTAAAAAATTGTTTCGGACGGTCGTCAGCGCAATATTCTGGATTGTAGGTGCAGCACATGGGAGGCACACTTCTTGACTTATTGCGATCGCGGACTTGCGAACACGCGGTTCATTAATTCTTGAAAGCGACTCGAAAGATTGAGGTACGCAAAAAAGAATTCGGCGAGCTGCTAGAGGATACACTGAAAAATACGAGTTTGTCGCGGCCTATAACGACGACCATCTCGATTTGTCGTTGCGACCGTAATTCTCCAGTGGGCGTATGACGTGTGAGTGCTGGATTACTGTGGCAGGAGAGCCTCAGGTTTTTTAATGTATACCTTTTGCAAAGAACTGACGGCGATCTAAGTTGCAACGAGCTAGACAGCAAAGGAGGAAGAAGTCAGGTCAGTGAACCCAAACGTCAGGGGAAATCAACGAAACGATCAAAGGAAGGGGGAATGCCGCGTGTTTAGGCCTCGTGTCAAAAACTCGAACAGCCATTGGACCATGATTTGGGTGTGATCGCCGGATATGCAAGCCGATTTCGGCCCGCTGGGAGCATCAAAGGACGGGGAGCGATCAAAGCACGTCATGGTCAATAGAAATTACTATGCGCGCAGACCGGATAGCGCACTCCTGATAGGGTAATTTTTTGGACCAAAGTCCAATGATGTTTTGCCGCCGGCACTTCTCGGTCAGCACTGCAGTGGTTCAGTCTCCCACCCTGGTAGATATCCGAAAGCTCAGTAGCCTCACACTGTCTTATCCGCGTTTGAACCGCTGACAGAAGCGTTCTCTCTTTGTACACGGGCTTTGACGCGACCTGGAGGAATTGGGCCAACCCACGAAGTGATCGCCCCCATGGCTTGATCGAGCCTGGCCGCAATCGGCCCGCGTGCAAAAGAGAGCTCACCCGATTGTCGCCAACAAAACTGGTGCCTATTTCTTCCCCTCCTGCTTCAAATCAACGATCAATCACCGCGCCGTCAACAGACGCACAATCTAACACCATTCCCAAAATTCTTCGTCTTCAGCGGATCGTTGCGCGCAGCCCGACCTTGCGGCGATAGAACCGCTTAAGGCCACGACGCCACGAAGAGGAGAAAACGCTGCCAAAAGCACCAGATGCAAGAACCTGCCAGCCAGATTCCGAAGCGATGAAAGCAGCCTTCGCTGCATTACGTCGCAAATTGGGTGTCCTTCTGTATGAAATCAGAAAAAACGAGTAGGACTCACGTAACCGCCAAGTCGCTCGCATGCGGCGGAGGCACTTCCCAGAGCACGCGCCGAAACCAACTATGACGGCGCATCGAATGCCATCGAGGTACGCTCACCTCGGTACTTTGATGGCAACATCCGCCGATCGCTGACTCGCAGCGTCGCAGCCGCCAGGCCTCACCGAGCATTTCCCTACGATATGATTTGACAAGATGGTGTTGGGTTGGACAAATGCTACCGGGCCTCCCGGCTGATCGGCAGCACCGCCTTTCCCTTGCTTGGCACCGCCATCACCAAACTCGCCGACAAACCCACGGCCAATGGAGAGGAGCAGCTTGCCTTCGACGCGGATTGCCACCGCTCTGCTCGGGTCTCGATCAATCCCGAAGCGAAGTCCGCTTCTCGATTCTCCGATCGCAGGCCGCTCGTCATGAGCGGGTATTGTTACCGACGAATACGGTTCGTATTTTTGCTGAATTGTGACTATGGATTTTGGGCACCTCGCATGGCGTTTTGCCGAATGTGAAATTTTGAGAGCGGGTTTGGGGGCGTGCATGGGGCGACCGAGTGAGAAACTGAGCACAGGCGGTGCGTACGATGGGTTGCTCGCATTTGAAAAAAGTGCATCACTTTGGAAGTGGTCGCACTGAGAGGGAGCGGAAGAGACGATGCGTGGGCGATTAGCGAGGATTCCGCTGCCGAGTCGCGCTGTATTGATCTAGCCAGTGCTTCAGATGTCGGACTGCGGGCAAGAAGTCGTGACCTTGATCATCATCAGATCAATGTGTTGTGGTTCTCGCCGCAGCAAACAATGAGCGAAGATTGTTCTTGGATCACTGTCGCGCGAAGTTCTTTGCACGAGACAGGCGAACCGAAAGCCGTCGATTGTTTTGCGATCGACCGTGGTGGCCGAGCCGAACGATCGTGATTTCATGGGTAGATCGCTTCAGAATTGCGCGGAGCAGTTCTTGCAGATCTTTCATACAGGAGCCGGGATTGGAGGGAGGGAGAGTCGGTTTGGGCTTAGAAATCGGTTCAGGTCGAATTCGTTGCCAGTGCGTTGAAGTAACACGGTTGACCAATCGAATTTCGATTGTGTGTTCCACGGTTTTGCTCGCTGCCTTCGAGCATCGACGCCCAGCAAGGTGCGGGCACCTTGCGTAAGACCCCGTCGCACTGCGGAACGAATTCAAAACCCGTGCTCCGGTGTGAACTGCTGTGCGGCAGCCGATCGAATCGAGTTCACGTTCGATGAACGCTCGCATCACGTCGTCGCTGCAGACGTTTGGTGATCACGAATAGTTCACCCGACTTCAATCCAAGTTCACCGCCAAGTCCAAGGTTATCCGAAGCAACTCGGTTGCACCAGAATCAGGTTGTATTCTTGGGAAATCTTCCAGCAAAACAGTCGCAGTCGGCGAAGGGGTCCAAAATTGCCATCAAGTGCGCGTCGTCGATCACGTCACGAGCCATCTCCACTGCATTGAGCTGACGGCTTCCTGATCAGTTTGCGTTCGCACTTGAACGCCAGCTTGTCGAACTTCAACCCAAACGCTTCGCAGAGAATTTTCACTGTGTTGGTATAGTGTGCATGCTGCGTCGACGTGCGACGAGATTACTCTTCTCGGAAGCTTTCTTGAGCGATCTTTGATGACGATTTCCGGTGCCGGGTCTGCCGAGACCAAAGCACAGCCGCCTGTTGGCAGTGACTCGAGGTTCATGGGATCTCTTTGTTTTGATGTTGAGAAGTTGGATTTAAACGCTAGCGCGAAGGTTTTCGGACAGCAAGTAAGCACGGATCATGGGAAGTTTAAGGTCAAAGGTGAAGTTTGAAAAAAGAGGAGAAGAAACCGTGAGCTAACCCTCTTCGCTATGTTCTGCGTTTCATGCGTTGCACGGCATCGAGCAGTCTTGCCTGCCGATGCGTCGCTCGTCTTGGTAAACGATGACCGTGCCCTTGTGATGTCGTTCAGCCGCAGCGTGCTTTCTGCACGGCAGGTCGATCGCGATTTCGAGCGTTGCCTGAAGCTGAACCGGTGTCTTTTTGACGCTGCGACTCCGCTTCGGCGTAGAACAGACTCGTCGGTATCCTGGACCGCGAGAGAAATCGAATCCCGTGAAAAGATCCATGCCAAAGCGATCCAATCGTTTCCATTCACGAGATCGTATGCACGGTGGCTTTGTATCGTTTTCGACCAGTTGGTTGAAACTGTCCGATTAGCACGTCGATCGGGAGAGATCGAGAATTTGCGGATTAGAATTGATACGAACACGGCGAAAGAAAACGCTCATTTTGCCTTTTGCGCGCGTCTCGACGGCGTGTGGCGGAAGGAGCAAGCCCACGCGGGCGCAGAATCAGCGTGAATCCTCTTGGGAGCAGTAGATCGAGCCGTTGTCAACGTAGAGCTGTTCAGGCAGGCCTCGTTATAGAAACCGCCGAACGGAGTTGCTTTGATCATCGAATCGGTTTCTCCTCGAGAAGGAACTCGCCGTTGATCAGAGCCACGCGACTGGCTTCTCAAATGAGTGCGATCAGCTTGCTTTCGGCCAACCGATGTGAGGCCCAACATGTGTCGCCTGCCAAAAAGCTGTTGGCGTGCTGCATCTGAAGGCGACGTCGGCGTCGTTCTCGCCCGGATCAGTCTTGAGTAATTCAATACTCGCGGACGAAGCGGCAAGCAGAACGTGGTCCAAACGCGATCTGGCTGGCGTGCAAGCAGTCCTTTCGCATGCAGAACGATAGACGGCTATTTTGGTCGGTCTTCTTGCGGCCGTTTTTGCAGAGACGAAGTTGCGTAGCGCGGCGTTATCGGCTTCGAGGACTCTTCGGGCGTACCTTGCGTGGCTGCCATTTGTCGGCTCGCGGTGTGAACCGTTCCCATGCCGTGGGGACGCCGTTTGTTTCTTGTAGCGGTAATACCAAGGTTTGGATGCGTCCGCCAGGGTTGAAGCGATGGTGGTCTCCTTGCTCGTCAGGAACGGCATGTGGCGACCGTGATGGTTTCTTCGTGGACGTGTTTTTTCGGGGGCGGCTCGATCGCTCCGAGGACTTCATTTTGACGTAGACCGATGTCGTTCATGGGAACTGTTCCGCTTGAGTTTTTTGATGAGTACTTGGTGGGACTAAACAAAGAAATCGATTCGCAGGCGAGTCTAAGTGCGGCCTGTCGTGGCGATCTCGGGGTGTGTTTGTCGAGTAGAAAGGAAAAAATCGCAAGCGTGAGCTTACGATGGGAAATTGATTCCGCTCGAAAGCATGCGTGGCTCGCTGGAAGCGGGTAAACTTGCCCTGGGATCCGGCGGCCGGGAAATCGGGCTCGATTCGGGGTAAATCGCCGTGGTTCAGAAGAAAAAAGGTTCTGAGGTTGAACCTTGGAGACGGGCGGATGGGATTAACTGGGGTTGCCCAGCGAAGGCTTGGCGAGGTGCCCAGCCGTTTGCCGTCCGTGAACCGCCTTGCGGGTGGCGCTTGGGGCCTATCGAGTTTTGCCGGGGCCGGGCGGTGGATCTTCTCCCATCCTTTTGGGG
>Ga0163217_1104045_pt1 | contig 13607 bp, 11 predicted proteins | sample SynspAceP_FD_185933 | JGI IMG/M metagenome (GOLD analysis project Ga0163217, IMG submission 185933) | Saline lake microbial communities from Ace Lake in Antarctica - Synechococcus sp. Ace-P (PacBio error correction) | ecosystem: Environmental > Aquatic > Non-marine Saline and Alkaline > Saline ... | reverse complement strand
TTTGAAGATTATTTTCAGAATTACAGTTTTTCGTTTTAAATTCACAGTTAGATATTTTCAATCTAATATTGAAGGAGAATTAATCGGGGGAAATTTTACAAGAGGTGGCTTTACTATGTGGTATTTCATCAATGCCGCGGCTTATACGCATACCTCTTTGATTGGTATTGCGATGCCATAAAAAGCTATCAGTACCCTGTGGAGAGGTTCATATTGCAAATACTACAGTCGAGAAGATTTTAGACATATCTCCTATATTTCTCCTGTCGCAAAAGGCGTATATTTTAGGCTTCGGCTGCAGAGTTACGGACTTTAGGCGGATACAGAGTTTTGTTAAATAGGCCATAGGCCGTAAGCTTTAGGCTTTAGGCAAGATAAAACCAAACTTTAAAGTTTACGTGCCACCTCGACTCCGTCGGTTTTGCAAGGGTATCGAGTACACTTCTTTTACTTTTTCGCAGCAACGCAAACGAACAAGCTACAACTAATTATGCTCACCGCTTAAGGCTTTAAATATTTTTTATGATATAAAAAGTTGCCCAAAAAGGAAGTAGTAAGCAATAAAACAGGATTACAAACGCTTTACCCCCAATTTTTTTGCTTCCAACAAAATAGCGGCCAGCTAAAACCACATTAGCGATAAACAGAAAAACCATGTTGCATACCCAAATATAAATATTCGGCTCTGGATTTCAGCCAGGTTATTAGTTAAAAGGCATTTCCCAATACCAAAAGTAAGTAATATGATAATTCCCTTTAAGATGGCGGTAAGTTCTAAAATTTTAAGCATCATTTTAAAATTATATTGAATGTGTGTCACTAGTCTTTTTAAAATCCATGTGCTCTATTACTAGCTTTTTAGTTGAAAAAAATTGGAAGGAGCAGCTTGCTTCTTTAGAGTGTTCTTGTAAAAAAATGCTGCGTCAGAAACACAGGCATTTTTTTCGTTCTTAAAGTTTTTATGTTTTATAAGTGAATCACTTTCATCATAGCTGCGAGCAACAGCTTCCATAAACAGCTTCACTCATGGTTGGGTGCGGATGTATTGCGCCTTTAATATTTCATGACCTGTAGTTTCTAATTTTCAGCTAACAACCGCTTCAGCGATCATATCAGTAAACACCAAGCGCCAAATTCATATGAACAGCCTAACCATTTCGCCATTACTTGGACGTCGGAAAATTACTTTTTACAAAGCCATCAGGAGTTCCGCTTTGCTTTGCTTTTCCAACTGCTGAAGGGGGAAATTTTGGGGAAACCTTAAACCCCCACCCCTTTATGTCGAATCTTTCTCTTTATGCTTGCTTTTCTGTTTAAACCTACATGAGGGCTATTCTGGACCTGCCAATAGTTACAACAGGAATATTACCGTAAATCTTAAAGGCTCTACATGCATTTTAGCTAAATTTTTTCAACATAAAAATCCTTCTGCTGAGGCTACATGCGCTAATGCTGGTTCCAGGCGTTACATCACCAATGGCATTAATAAGCCAGGGATTTCGTCTGGTAAAATCATAACTAAATTTTATCTCTAATCGGTTTGATAATACCAATGTCTTTCTAAACTATTATTTTCAATATTTGTTTTTAATAACCGACAGCCTGAAAGTACCATATCGGCTTCCAAGTTTCTTCTCCTTTTGCTGTTTTTACAGTGGATTTTACGCCAGCACCAGAAGTCATCAACTTTGGTAACTTCCGAAGACGTCATAATTTAACGCCTGCTTTTTTAAAGCTACGTTTAACTGTTTTTGATATCTTCATCCTTCATTGAAACAATATTGGCAAAAATACTTCCAACAACGGGTAACATCAGTTCCCATGCATTATAGAATATTGCAAATTCGATTCCGATAGCACCACCCCTACAACGATTTAATTCTTTGGCTGACTTTCTAAGAGTCAATTGCTTTTCTATAGCCTATAATTTTTTTACCATCTTGTGGTAAATTAGGTAACTCTCTACTACGGGCTCGGTGCATAATTATATTACTGGCGCTGTATTCGTTCACTTTAACCTCGCATCGGTAACCTCCACTTTTTTTCCAGCTTTTAAAGTACCGAAACCTTTGATGACTTTCCAATTTTGTTCTTTTCATTAAAAAACTGAAACTTCCCCTTACTCTCATGCCCATCGGCTACACACGGCTTTCTTTTACTACTAGCGTCAAAATCCTTATCAACATTATCTTACTTTTAATCCGTAAATCTGCGGCATGCTGTAAATAATTCAAAAACTTGAGCTGATTTTAATAATGCTTTAGTCGGAATACAACCCAGTTAAACAAACCCCTCAAGAGATTCTTTCTCTTACAAATAGCGGTTTTAATCCTAATTTGGAGATGCCCTAATGGCAGTCACATTAAGCCCCCAGCGACCACTTCCTAAAAACAATGATATCAAAATTCTCATATATGTATTTTTATTGATGTATTAATTTGAAGTTGCAAAGTTACAAAACCATAGTTAATGTAACAATGATTTCAAATGTAAATTAATGTACATGGAAACAAGTTCAAGTTCAAGGTTCATGTGCAAGTTCATGTGCAAGTTCAAGACAAGTTCAAGCTTACAAGTCAAACAATTATTGGTCAATTGAAGATTTTCTGATTTGAAAAACTATCCATCCAGCTAGTCGAGTTTTGAAATTTAAAGATATCTCAAATTACTACCCTCACCTCTATGTTAACTAGCAACTTTAGTTACTTTACCACATTTGACTTTAGACATTAGACTACGTACCTATAAATACTTTTCGCAGCCACAATTTGAATTTAACCGCTAATAAAAAAGAAACCCCCGGGGGGGGGGGGGGAATTCCGACCACAATAAATAATACCCTATATATGGGAAAGCATTCGGTCTATGGAATTGTTTTCAAATGGCAAAATTACCCTAGTCCACCTTAAAATACAGGCCGTGCAATAGACTTCTTTTCTAAAAATTAACTGGAATTTCATTACATAAAATATTCGCGAAAACGCCACCAAAACTAGCCGTTATTAGTGCCTTAAACAATACACATAATAGCGCCCAAACCAAAAGCAATTCCCTTTTTGGATCCCCACGATAGTATATATCTATGCCAAGGGCTATCAAACAAGGAATAAAGGACCTACGAACGTATTTTAAATTTGATTTCTAAATTAATCAATAGGCGAGTACCACAGAGCCAATAATGGTGGAATAATAAAACGGTGATCTGTAGCAAATTTACGGGGTACTTCCTGATCAACACATCGGTAATGTGATACCACCACCAAACCAGCTGTAACGAAAGCAATGATTGAGACCGCCAAACAGTCTAAGCGTTTTATCCATGGCCACCCATAACGCCTGAAATTGGACAAAAGCAATAGTTCCTAAAAATATCAATGGCAAAATAAACATACGCTTAGTTATTGTTGGGTTGTAAAAATTATAATCTTTAATGACAATTGCTACAAAATCAATAGCCATTATATCTGTTGAGATTTTGATTACCTCCTTAATTTAGTACTGAGATTTACGATTTACTTTGTGTCACGCTCCGCTTTGCATCGGTTTAAACAGTATTTTTTATGGCTTGCATTTCGTGATCTTTAAAAAACAGTGACTTGGGGGAATTTCGGTACATAACCGCAGGGAGCTCTTGCAGTAAAGTATTCGCGCAAAGAAAATACGTTTTTTTTTTCACCTTAATACCCGTAGTTCCTGCCGCAATATCCCCTTACTTCTTTTGGCCCTGTCCCACGAATTAAAAACGGTAAGCACGGCAACGCCTCCAGAGGATATCAGAGATATCTTACAATTCTCATGTCCAACGTACAAAAATACTTGCCAAAATTTGGGGTTTCGATTCCGTCGAGTTTTCCACTCTAAATTTTCATGGCTTGCCTACCAATAGTTTTTCCGTTATTTAAAAGTCTCTAGTAATAAATAGTATAAAAAAAGCGCGGTAAAGATAATAACATCCATATCGCCCAAGTATCCCCCAAATCCATATCTATGAAACTAAAATTAGGATCATAAACAATATAATAGGCGATCGAAAATAAAGTTGTCTATTAAAAAAAGCCAGCAGCGCTCCCCTAAATGCGCCGTTATTTTGACTAAATACTTAATATTTTGAGCAGTTTCTATTTGAAATTGTTCATAGTTGTTGTTTTCTTTGATTAAACATCAAAAATAATGCGCGAGGCGGTGCTTTTTCGTAAAACAAAATAAAGAACCAAATGGACAACTTTTGAAGTGTCTTTAGCTCATAAAACAAGGACATTAAACCTGATTGAACTTTCTTGACTTGTACATCGAAATAACAGATCATTTAAAGTTTACCGCAAAGACCTTCTATCCCAATCAGCAATTACTTCAATTTTTTTTTAAACGAATTAGCGTCTCAAGCAACATCGGCAAATATATAAAGACTAAAAAAGAGAATTCTAAAAAACAGGATTGTTACGATTTTGGGAAAACAGAATTCCAACCATGTTTTATAAGCATCATTCGCGAACTGTTCATCGTTTTTTTAGTGTTTGGCTTTTTCTGTGCTGTGGAGCGTTTTCAGCGGCGAACGAAGGTGTTTTGTACGCTTCTAATTTTAGGGCGATAACTATGTAATATGACCTTAATAATATTGAAAATAAACGGACCCAATGGCAGTTGTACAAGGAACAAGGGGAGTTTAATATGTTTTTTAGGAATCCCACCATTAAACAACGTAAAAGTAGCTTAAGGCTTTATTTTATGGCCTACTCTTAGGCGTTGGGCACCCTTATATTTACTGCAAAATGATTAATGTGGGCAGTTTTCAATTATTTTTTTTCTTTGAAAAAAAGGTTTAGTTGGGGAATCGGTCCCGGACCATTTGGATTCAATGCACTATTGGAAATATCAGTCATTATTATTGGCAGGGTTGCGCATGGTTTTAGTGTTTAGCAACGGCTACTTTTTCCAGGTACCATACGCGGCTAGATACTTTTAAAGAGGATTATCGATGGCTTTAAAAATTGTGTGTGAGGCACCATTCTTTTTTTGTGTGGCTGGCTTTTTAGAAGGTTTTGTTACGCCGACATACCGAAATGCCCCGACTGGCTCGCTTTTTTTATCCATTCACAGGCTTCTTTTGGCATAATCTTATTTTATTACGTTATATATCCCATCCAATCCATAAAAAAAACCTTAAAAATACATGAATAATCAATACATAGAATTAAAGAAAAAACGTTGAGCTAGGGGTATATTTTAACTGATACCTTTGCGTTTTTACGTAACCCAGTTTAAGCCCTTTTTAGCACGTATTTAAAATTTGTCGGGGCCTTATTTATTGGTTTTTTAATTTAGTTATGCTTTTATTTTTTCGAAGTTTTAGTTCCCTATTAAATATTAATGCCATAGACAAGGTCAAATTTTGATGCATTAATTGGTAATTTACTTCTTTTAACCATGGTTGGTGTTTGCTTTTTCAGGATTAGCCAGCTATGTATTATCACAAGGGCCACCACCCTGTAATTTATATGGAATCCTACACAAAAAAGAAATGGTGTTATAAAATTTGAAGAAATTAAACACCATGTGTATAACAAAAATTCTGGGCTTTATTGGGGCTAGGTATTTTGGTTAGGCTTATCAGTAGTTTATAGGTTTTATATTTTGTTGTATTCCTTGGGCATTTTCCTTTATACGTGCCTCTAGCTTTGGTTTTGCTATTTAGTCTTTACAGGGCGCAGTGTCACGATTTCGTTTGGCTATAGTTTGATTTGGTTTAAAGACATTTGGTGGATGACTTTTGGGGCTTTTACTATCTTTGTAGTGGGTATTATCGTACAATTGCGGGTTATGCTTTTCAATTCCAGCTGTTATTTATCCAATATGCAAAAATGGGGTGTTCTTATCTGGCAAAATGGATTGCTGAAGTTTTGGAGATGTTTTTGGGAGACCCTATTGTATGTTGTTTTAAACATGATTTCAACTTTAGCCACAATTTAATTAAATATCATCTCAAGTAAGCTTTGCCCTTATTCTATTTTAATTTAAACGAAATAAAAAACAACGAAGGTACTTTTTGAGGCGCATCAGCAAATTAGTGGTTGACCCTGGAAGATTGATACTCTTGATCGCATTAAAAGACTAGGTTGGTAATACAGATAATTTTAATTTTATGTTGAGGTTACTACTATTTTTTGCTTTTTTATTTTTTTCGCTGGCAAGCTTTTCACAGCAAGATTTCGCTTGTGGTTCAATATGATACAGCAACCTATCGAATTTAAAAGAAATTTAGTGGCGGATGGATTTAAGTACCTACCGCGATAATCCTGATTACAACTACGAAGTTGAAGTTGTTTGAAAATACCTGGTGGAACGATGGTAAAGCTTGGTTTTTTTAATGATCGCAGATTTATGGAGTGGATTTTCGCGGGTGATGTGCCGTTTGCGTGCTTATGGCTTTTTTTCTAAAACTGATTCACTATCTCATCCTTTTCTTTTTGATATTTTTATTTGATTCGTTTTTTTATACATTTGCAATCTCCGCAATATGAAAAAATGCAGCACTACAAAAAAGTGCAGTTCGGATTGTCTGAGGAAGAAAATATCATTTAAAGAATGAAAATTTGATGATTTAATTTCAACAAGCTATTTGCCCAATAGAGTATAGGGCTAGCTAGTACGCTATTGATTATCTACAAATCTTTAAAAACTATTTTAAGTGGAAAAGAATCATTACTTGGGAACTTTCAAAAACCAATAGTGATTACTTATATGAACTAAACCAGCAGATTTAAAAATCCTTTTGCCACGGTAACCCGTGGTTGATTATATCTGGTATGGCGATTTTGAAATTGATGAAATTAAGTATCAAAAAGTACGATTCACTTTTTGATGCACTCAAAAAATAGACTCAAAAAAATGCTTAAAAAAACCTAGTCTATATCATCATCGGTACCGCTAACTTTGCGCTAATTCTCTTTTTAGAATACAATAAAAGGAGAAATTAATTGGTTTCCATCGTATGTAAGCCTCATTAAAATTTCCGTGTTTGGCACAAAAGTACTTTCTGACATCATTCAATCAAAATTTAGAAACCATTCAGCAAGGTTAGAACGACCCCCGTTCGAATTTTTTAAAAAAATAATAGTTGAGCCTCCACGAGCACCTTACCTTTTTGTAATAATTCGGAATCGTTGGGGATGACGGAGTTAGCTGATTTTTAGAATGGACGGCTAAAGGCATACACTTTTTATCGCCTCAGTAATTTTGAAAGACTTCCCTTTTAGATACTTTTAGGTTTAGCATACTGAGAGTCTGTTGGAGATTGAAGGGCTTGGCGCATGAATTTCAACACAAATTAGTTAACCCGGAACTGCTTTACAACGTAATTTTAGCTACGAAAAAGCTTTTTACCCAACCCAGCACATGTACTTTAGTGCCTTAGATACTTTAAACAGTATTGTGGTGGGCCAAGTGTCTTAATGCCGTCTGATCAAAAATACGACTTTTGAGGTTCATCAAGCTTATAAAACAGGACTTTGGTGCGTGGTAAATTTATGCTCTCTACCTTCCCGTTGCCTTTACCAACTATTTTTATTTTAAGGATGAAAATAGTGCCGTATAACTGCCGGTTTACTTCTTCTTATCTTAGACAGTGAACAGAACCTTTGTACGATGGATATCTATTTATATAAAGGTTGGAAAAAAATTTCTATACCTCGCCCATGTATATTTTCTAAACACAAAGAGCTAAAAATGGGCTATTACATAATCCTAATTGGTGTGCTTTTGCTATGTTATTTTGAAGAAAAACGCAAGCAACGAGCCATACCGGTAAGTGAATCCATTAGTTAATCAAAGTTTAGCATTTACCCGGTTTACTATAGTCCCGATATTGTTATTTTTGAAAAGGAGAGGCGTACGCTATCGCAAATCATAAAATAGCCTTATTTTTTGGAAGAATACGCAGTAATTTCTATTGAATACAGAAGAGCAAATGAAGAATTTATAGAAATTTAGCGCGAGAAGGAATCTAGCTTTGAGATTGAAGCACTTTTAAAAAATTAACAGCGTAAAAAAATTAAAACGAATACTTCACCGGAATGTTGCCTGATAGCGCCTCAATTCATGCCCTGAAAATTTAAAGTTAAAGCACATGGAAAAATAAAAGATACTCCTTGAAAATCAACAAGAAACGATTTTAAATTTTGAACAATAGAATTCGCTTGAAGAGTTAAAAATAAAAATAAAACCCAGGGGCTTGTAAAACGCTATTAAGGCAGAGCTTAGCCAGGTTATGTGGCCAAGAACGATTTATTAGATTTATTGATTGTTTCGCTTTTAGTGGAAGGGCACGTTTTAATTGAAGGCTTCCCGGAATTGCAAAAAACACGTTCGGCCAATTATTCGCTAAAAACCTTTAAAAAACCATTTGTAGAATTCAGTTTACGCCTGTTTGATGCCTAGTGATATTAGGGGAACCTCTATTTTTTAATGTTAAAAAAATTCAGAGTTCGAATTTAAAAAGTGGACCTATTTTTTTCGAATATTGTTTAATTGACGAAATTAATCGGGCTGCCGCAAAAACCACAAGCTGCCATGTTCGAGATCATGGAAAGAATTGCAAGTTGACCATGGACGGTACTACCTATAAGATGAAGCACCCTTTATGTATTGGCCACACCAAAAATCCCATAAGAGCAAGAAGGGAACCTATGCCCTACCCAGGCACAATAGACGCTTTTTATTCAAAAATAAAAGTTTGATACCAAGCCCTAGAGACGAAGTGCGCATTTACAAACGCATCCACGGACCGTAAGAATTAAACTCAAGGTTTGATTGAAGCGGGTGTTACACCAAAAAAAATTACAGGAGTTCAAACAAAAAATTCAAGAAATTTACGTGTGGAAGAAAAAATTATACGCTTAACGTAGCTGAAATATTGGCAAAACCACGGCATCATCCACATTTGTATTTAGGCGGTTCACCTAGAGGAAGTATTGCTACCCTAAAATTCGGCAAAGCTTTTTGCTTGCTATCGACGGTTCGAGATTTTGTTGACTCCTAGCGATACAAAAGAGCCCAGTACCCGTTACTGAATCATCGCATTATATTAACCCAGAACGCGAAATGGAAGGCATGAGTACCGATAGCGTATTCACATATCATGGAATCGGTGGAGGTGCCCAGTAAAATTGGTTTTTAAAATGTTAAGGCTTAAATGTTAAATATTGTTTTACGTACTAAATATTTTTATACCTCTAATGCTTTGCACTAAACTACATTATACTTTTTTAAACGTAAACTATTGTATTGAGGCATAAAGAGTTTTAAACAAGAAAACTGAAAATTTCGAAAAAAATAAAATTGAAATTTCATAAAATCCTTATACCTTACACCTAAATGTTTTCTGGTATATCGCGCCTTTAACCGGGGGTTTTTATACTTTCTTTTTGGATCAAACGCTATTCCTATTGCTTGGATCGCCAAGCTATGTATTAGCCGCTTTTATTTTATCTTAGATATGTTTGCTCTTGTATGCCACTAAAAATTGGAATTAGAAGCGAGGTCGCAAAACGCCTTCAAAAAATTATCGAATAGCGACTTAAACCGTCAGCATTTTCCGGTTAAAAGTCCTATACCCTTTTAAAGTGCTATGCAGAATTAGACGAATTACCTGTACAGTTTTCAAAAGGAGAGATTTTGAATACCATACCACAGGCCCATTAAAGTGAAAAACGTGGAATTTGAGTATACGGTACGCCCTTGTAGATCGCGGTGAATGTATTTGGCTATATGAATATTTTTGTTTTCGAGCACCTTAGGTATTGCAACGACGTTATGTTTTTCAGAAAAAATCAAAATGGGTTCCTGTATTCCAGTATTGTTCAAATTGGCAGCAGTACGAACTTTTTTGGGCCATGAGTACTAATCTTACCGAATTGGACTTAAAAAAATACGAGAATTGGGCATACCCAAGATTTGAACAAATAAAAGAGTACATCCCTGGTGATGATTTTAGAACGATCAACTGAAGGCTACAGCAAGAAAAAGCCAGTGATGAGTTGGAAAACCAATATCAAGACGAAAAATCACAACCCATTTATGCGATTATTGATACAGGTCGTGTCATTGAAAATGCCTTTAACGGACTTAAATTACGTAGACTATTGCCATAAATTCTACCTTAGCTTTTTCGAATGTAGCGCTTCAAACGAAATGATTAAACTGGCATGATCTTTTCTAAAAAAGATAGAAACCTTTTTGCCAGCGGGTTCAAAAAAATTACCTATTTAAATACTATTCTCGAAAAACTATACGAATATCAATACCCGCGTATACCGATGCTGATTTTGGCTGTACTATACGCTCAATCAAAAGAAAAATAAACCACGAAGCCCTCCTGTCTTTGTATTACCAATTTTGAGCACATATCGCACTACGACGGACAGCTGCCTTTTTTAACAGCCATTGCTTTAAAAAGCATTATGTTAGTCGTTTTTTTTTTAAAATACAGGAGTTAGAAAGGCTTATCCATGCGGATGCTTGAAAGATCTACAAGGCGATATTACCATAAAACCATTTGCTGAAAAATTTTCGCTAGGAAAAACGCCTGATGCAAAAAGAAGCTTACAACGCTACGGATTACAAAACCATCTTGACAAAACCGAACATTTTTAACGTGAATCCATTAATAAATTACTTAGAAATTTAAGCAGAGGCATCCTTTAATGGTTCTGGGGGTTGTGGGTGATTTTGTTTCTTGTTTAAGTTTTTATGATTAATTCTACCTTAGGGAATTTAGCATTTAATTTTTTCAAGCTTTTTTTACTAAAAACCTTCTTAAACCCCATGACTACAAACAAGCGCCAATTGGGCGCCAACGAGTAAACCTACCAAAAAACTTTCTTTAAAAAGCGAAGGCATAAAATTAAAATGTGATCGTGGATATAGTGATGGTTGTGCGCAAAAATTTCCTCCAGCAACGAAGTAAAAGAGCAATAGTTACCCCACAACCAGCTAAGGTTTTTATCACCCAAAGGTAAGCAGTAACTAAACTCTGCCGACAAAGGTCTAAAACTACATCGCGTTCGTTGAAAGATTTATAATTTTAAAGCCAAATTCTATCCTACGAACGATAAGCGCTACGATGCCATAACCCCTACATGGGCTAAAATAGCAATAAACGTAACCACCATAATTTGTATAGAACATAATTTCCTTAGCTCGTCACCGTTACCCAAAAGCAATTGATTTTTACCAATTCAACGTGAAGAATAAAAGTCGGTTAAGGATAGCAGATTTTAAACACGTCATTTTCTAAGGCTAGAGATTCTCTTCTTCGGTGCATATCGAGATTTCAGAAAACCTTCTTTTGCCATGTTATGGGCCACCTTAAAACTCATAAAGTTTTTTTCTGCACCTTCATAGGACTAATAAATACTCACAAGAATTTAAGATTACCGTACGGCAATAGGCACAAAGGCCATCATAAAAAGGCTATTGGCAAAATTATCAGCTTATTTTAAAAAGGATCCTTTTGTAATCGACCAAAGTACTGGTAATTCTCGGTTCGACATAAAACCCAGAAGCTCTTTCTCGGCATTCACGCCTAAAATCGTGCTCCAAAATGCTCTTCTGTTTTTTTTGTGGCAATTTTGCTTCATGGACGGCTACGCGTCGTCCATCAATGCGGCGATATCATCTAATATATGCAAAAAAACCTGAAGCATTACTGTTGTTTTAAACTTGTTTAGTTGTATGCAAGAGTACTATTTTTCTTTAAAAAACTTTTCAACCAATTATAAAGAATTCGATAAAAGGGCCAAAACATAAGCTTTGGAATAAGTACGGCTGGCCACTTTAAATGCTTAAAAAAGCAGAACCTAAGCGTTTAGCAATAGTTCTAACAAGTATCTAAAGATTGTATTTCTTCTTTTACTTTATTTAAGTATTGAAAATGTACTGTATTACTTTATCTACTAATTTTATTTTTTTTTTATCGTTTCTAAAACACTGATAGAGAATGGTTTTTTAATTGATTAAAAAGAAGTGGGTTTTTGTAAAAAAGCCATTTGCACCATTTCTTGAAGTTTCCCAACCTCCCACTCGTTCATGTAAAAGTCGAATAGATAAATCACATCAATTATTTTGAAATCTTTACTTTCGGACTTTATATCGGAGTAAACATTCAAAGCCATCCATCATGGGCATTTTTAAATCTAAGAAATTGTTTCTGGCAAAGTCATCAGAAAATAAATCAGCCATTAATTCTACGCCATTTTGGAAAGGTTTTCTCTAGCGTCATTCTAAAGGTAGTTCGGTTAAAAGCGTCGAAAATGAAACTCTCGATCTTCGCTATCATTTCATCTTGCAAGATAAATTTTCATGGTCAAGGTTGTTTTGATTTCCATAAACGCTCTACTCGTAAAAGTATGCGAGTCTTCTAATTTTTTAGTACTTCTTAAAAAAAACTATTCATTAACTCTAACAAAAAAAAAATGAAAAACCGAAGCCTGTAAAAAATAACGGAAGTCATACCAAGGTAGCCGCTATGTAAGACTTCTATAGGTCTAGCGCTTATTTTCTAAATAATTAATATTGGCGCCACCTATTTAATTTTTTCTCCATAGGATACAATTCCCCTGCATCTCCCAAACCAGGGTACAATGTACCCTTAGTCCGTTTAATGAAGAATCAACAGCAGCAATCCATAAATGCGTGTTTTCAGGAAGATAGTTCGCCTGTAGCGCTATCCCTTCTTCAGGAGGCCCTATAACCGCTAGAATATGTATTTGCTTTTGTGGTTGTGTCCGTGTCTTTTTCTTAAACCTTTCAAAAACATTTTCCAGCGTTCGACCGTTGCCAACATAGGGTCTCGTGGCTAAAATCAATATTTTACCCTCTAAATTAGGCGCAGCAAAGTAATTTCACAGCACTTCAAATTCATCTGCATCATTTTCTGATGGACGGTAGGCAAGAGTTATGAATACCGTTTCGGGCTGCATCAAAATAGTTTTAAAAAACAATCCATGATGGAAAGCCAAACCAGCTCTTAAATAGAAACAAATGACCAATTTATCCGAAGACAAATAAGCCATGTCTTTTAGTCCCTAAAAGGGCGTGGGTAATTGGTTTTGCGTTGCATACGGACAAGTGTTTTACTTAGCTCGTTACCCTAAACGCTCACCCAAACGCGTTTCCATATGTTTTTTTCGGAAAACGCATTACTATCTTTTGGTATGTTAGCATTTCTTTAATTCAGCAATAAAACTGATTTTTAAATAGAATTCTTATTTCCCAAAATTATGTATGTTGCCATCGGTATACAATTGCTTAAAATATAGCTTTTTTAAGTGGCTTGAAATTAGGTGTTTGTGTGTCTTATTAGAATTTTTTTAACCAAAAAACTATCATAGGCCTATGGTATCCCATAGATTAGAAGCATATCCCACTGACAAAAAAATTAAAAATTACTAAAAAAAAAGGCCTGCCAATTTCATAATTAGTTGTACATTTAATTTGCAGTAAGTAGTATCCATTTTATATTAATTAGCCTAATGAAGCATAAATTTAAAATCCATTTCCTCCCTCCCGACAAAATTAAGATTAACAAAATAAATAGTGCCATTTGGCTTTAA
>Ga0163217_1101724_pt1 | contig 13608 bp, 16 predicted proteins | sample SynspAceP_FD_185933 | JGI IMG/M metagenome (GOLD analysis project Ga0163217, IMG submission 185933) | Saline lake microbial communities from Ace Lake in Antarctica - Synechococcus sp. Ace-P (PacBio error correction) | ecosystem: Environmental > Aquatic > Non-marine Saline and Alkaline > Saline ... | reverse complement strand
GGCGGATCGCAAAAGAGCTTAGTCATGAGCTAGGAGTGATGGATCTAAGGCTTACAGGATGCCAATGGTCAAAGAGTATTTCGAGAGCGGACTGCTTACGTTTTCTCGTGGGACTTCCTTTGGAGTAGAAGGCCGGGGAAACGGAACGAATCGATTGATTTCCTAAGTCGGCGAAGAATAGCAGGAATGGTTGTCGCCACCGAGTCAGTATTCGATTGCTTTCAGATCAAAGGATGGTTGATAGATCTCAGGTTAAAAAATCATATTAAGGATTAGAGAGGATATCGGGTTATCAGATTTCAACTGATCGAACTGCATTTCATTGGAAGAGTTTATCTCATGAGTCAGCCCTATTCAATACTTTTGGATTTTTTTTGATCACAGTTGTTGTGCTTTTGCCCCAGCAGGTCAGATGACTTCGTCTTTTGCTATAAACCTGCCTTAGTACCTATATGATTCCAATTTGCGACTGTTGGCTGGAGAATGTTTCTGATTTATCCCGTTTCAAATTTTAGACACGCGGAGAAGAAGAGTTTGAAGTCAGACCTAAACGGGGCGAAATGGGTGGGTTTGTACATTCAATTGGAAAGGCGGTGTCGGACTTTGGACAAATTTAACCTGTATTTGTTTATGCACCGTTGGAGCTGATCTCAGAGCTATTGGAAAAACTGACTGCCGGTTGGCTTTACTAAGTATATATCTCGATGGAGGGATCAACGTGGATCCAATGAGTCAATGCCGCTTTCCAAATGGTAGCAATATTCAAGTTCAACCATACAAGGCTTGGGAGTATTGGCTCGAAAGGCGAAATTATTTTAATTTTATGTTTCTAGTTTCTGCTTTCCCGACTAAAGGGAATTCAACTCATCCCAATTTTACTTTATGCGAAATCAGGTCAAACATCATTTATGAATATTTTGCCGAATTCTTTTAATACTTTCAATCAGTGATAGATTCATGTCAAATGCTATTCCTGGATGGGCTGGAACCACTCCCTCTTATCACGAGCCTTGGATCAGTTGCTGAAAGCCCATGTCAGCCAACTTGGGATTGTGATTACAAAGGTTCATCCCAAGATATCTAAATTAGGAGCTTTATTAGAAAAACGTAAGTGCGAAGACCTGATCGAAAACTTGGTCAAAAGCGCATTGGCTACTGGATTAATGCTTATAACGCCTTTACCTATCGGAATAGTTTCAAAATTTATTCCTGTAAAAGCATAAAAGATTTTTAGGGCCAGCTTTGAAAAATCCCGTTGATTAAGATGTATGGCATTTAATTTTCCAAATTGGGGGTCAGAATCCGCTTTAGATGAGATCGAACATTTTCAATTTTGAGAAGGAATTTGGGGAGCGCGTATTCCACTTTGCAATCAATTGTGCATCGGTTTCTGCCCGCATTATTTAATGAGGCATTATGGCTCGAAACATTGAAGTCGCAATTGGTTAAAGTTGGCAAAGACCTTTGTGAATGTAAACCAGAATAAAATAACGGCAAACTATGTGGAAATTTCATCAATCTTTTCCCTGGTTCAGGGGTGATTTACTTGAAAATGGTTTCATTGTGGGATTTGTTTGATAAGTACAAGCTCATAAAAATTGATTGCTAAGCCAAGGTTTCTTACTTAGATTATTTAATTGGAATCTAACGAATAGCCAAAGCTTTTTGTAAATTCCTGTTCTAAACCAACCTCAGCAACTTATGAGCGGCAACGCCTTTAGTGTCATCGGGTAATGGAATTTTCCCGTGTGACTTGGCCCAGACTTCGCGAAAACTTGATGAAAAGTAAGAATCACTTTAGTTTTCAGGAGAATACAAAATACTTGTTTTCCAGAAAGCGTCTATGTATATCTATATTGGGGCATATGAATTTTGAGCTACCCACATATGAGAATTGTTTTGGAAAAATAGACTCGACTCAAGGAAAGATGGGTTGAAGATTGATTATTCCTCAAAATTGGTTTTCCAATCAAGGGGATAATTTGGTTATGATGAGTTGGTCTGCGTTAGGTGCCAAGCCAAAACAATTTGGTTGGCGGTTCAGGGATTGAAAGGGGTTCAAGGATTGTATTTCCAAGCGAAGACTTAGATTATGGATTAAGACTCAGGACGGTGTCAGTCGAAGCGTCATTGTGGGTGGTGGATTGATCGGATAGAAGATGGCGGAAATGCTAGCTTATAGAAAATACCTGTGACCTTTTGGTTCGGTAGTCTGGTTTTTGGGATAATATCTACAGAAGATGAATCGAATTAGTCGGAAAATTTTTGGGACGCATTTTCATATTGGACTCCGATTAGAGTCTGAACATAGCTTGAAATAATTAGGAGATCGAGACTGGACGAGTCAAGCCATTCGAACAAATCAGGTGAGAAATTCCTTGCCAGTTTGTGGGACTGATGCGGGGGTAAGTCTTATATTGATTTTCCTTAAGGAAGCGATTAGGCTTAATCGTGTGTAGTGAATTTGAATTTTCAGACAATATTGCCAAAGTCTATTCGATTGGAGATTGGCTGAATTTTGATCCCCAGTCTCGCTGCTGTCGCATGGCAATTGAGCAAGTCTGGTACGGGAAAATGCCACGGAGAAACGCTAGCGCATACTTTTGAGCAGGAAGACCCACGCTACAAGAGGAAGGCATTGGTTCAACTCTGCAATTCTAGATATCGGAATACCAACTTTATTGTACTGTTCCGCTTCTGGGAATTCATCGCAGTTTGACTACTTTTATTGGGGGAACACCGATAAAAAAGAGAGCTTTCAGAATGTGCATGGTAAATCTGGAAAGCTGGTTGGGCAATCACAACTATTGGATTTCGACTTTCGCCATGATTTTTTGACGAGCCAGTTACAGGAAATGGTCAGGGAACTACGGTGGTCGCCAAACTTAGAAAAAGGCGAATTTTGATTCCGAATTTTTTCGCACCTTGATTACATTGAATTCAAAGGAATTTTTAAAAAAGCAAATTTCGGCGGACTTGCGATCTCGAAACTTCTTTCATTTCAAAAACTGATTCGGGCAAAACGTATGAACTGATTTCAAATTAGGGCTGTTACTTTTTCTTAATAGGTGGGGCTCCTTATATCATTCTTTTCTAGGGAGGCTGTAACTCTGATAAAGAAAATACTAGCCAATACAAAGAAATCATCCAAGAGAAACTAGTGGGAATTCGTAGAGCCGATGTCGGTCAATTACTTTTCTACTTTGACTTTTTAAGTGCCTTAATGATATCTCATGGTACAATGATGGGCTTAAGTCAGTCTCAAATGGGATCAGTGATTTGGGAAATGATTATTCATTTGCTTAGCGCTGCGAGTTTGATAGTGCCGGTAAAGATCACCTTGTTGTTTTAGGCTTGTCATTGTTGGCTGTAATGGTGGACTGTGTTTACGATCTTACCAAAAGTATTCGAGCTGAGCCTGAGGGAATTAAGATATTGGTTTTTCATCTTCAGTTAGGATAGAGGGGTTATGGTATGATCATGGAATCTTTTCCCTTATTACATTTTACATCTTTATGTACTATGGTTCCCTGCCTACCTTGTTAGATTGGTTGCTTATGGTTTCCCATTTAAGTGAAATGCTAAGTGGGAATCCTGCAAGTCCAATGGTTATCTTTAATGGCTGATTACACGCTTGCGATTATTGTGATGGGTATTCGGATGTTTCGGGAAATACCGAGCATAATACAGCGATTTCGTTACGCCTCTGGTGATGTTTTTTCAGACGGAATTTTGCCTTTCTGATTCAAGAAAAATATTGGTGCTTTGCTAACAACCTTATTTGATTTTAAAAATATCTGGCCCACTTGACTACGATTTTTTCTACGATTTATCAGATCAGTACTTTTCTGGAGTTCTGGGTGGAGTTAGGATGTTTATGTTTGATCTGGGGTATTCTATGATCATGTTAGGGAGTGCCCACTTTTACTATTTCTTTGGAAGCGTTGGTAATTGTTCTTGGGTTTGTGTGCTGGGAGGCTATGCAGAGGACTTTGGGCGTCCTTTTGTGCTATTTGATAAAGTCTGTAAAGCTGGAAATATAGAGAGTATATCATCCATGGAGTTTTGGTGCTGGCGGTTTGTGATGACAACAAGTGCTATTGCAAATTATTATTTTCAGGTTTTCAGTTTCTTGGGAATGACAACCAACCAGTTACATTCGTGTTTTATGGATTTGCAATTAGGTTCAGCCGTTTGCCGGAGTGGTAGTACTGGGTTTTATCCTTTATGGGGACCGAAGTTTTGGTGTCGCTTTGGTTGTACTGCTTGCTGCATATTTGGAATTAGTTGCAGCGATTCAGTCTGATTTGAATAACTAACCAATGGAGGGAATGGTATTTCTGTGGAAATTGTCCACTTATTGTGAAATGGGCATCGATTCGCGCTATGTCAGGAAGGGGACAAAATTATTCCGATCAAGCTGGTTCCGGTTGTGGGTTGGCTCGGCAGTTGTCCTCGCGGTGTACTAAATTGGAAATGGAAATGAAAGGACAAACCGTGTTAATGATTTCCGTTCTGATGAAATGACTCAGAAAGTTGGAATGTAGTAATAATGTATTATGTAGTATATCTTATTGATAGGTGTTTTGCACTTGAATGCTGTTTATTCTTATATTTAAGCTTAGCGCAGGGGCATTTGCTTTTTGAATTGGGTTTGAAGTCCAGAAAATTAAGAAAGAAACCTATTTCCCCAAGTCCAGATCGTGGCCTTTGGTTTTACTGTTCAATTGCCGATTTTTAATGAACTCTCGTAGTTAGGAGGCGACTTATTGAGGCTGCCGCAATAATTACCCTAAAACATTTTACTTTCAAATTCAATTCTGGATGATAGCACAGGATGCTACAGCCCAGTTTGATCAGGAGAAAAATTCAAATTTCGGAGGTCAATTTTCAATAACTCCATCGAAAGAGATGTCCAGGTTTTAAAAGCAGGAAGCTTTAGGAAGACTTAGTAGATTGTTCAGGGAGAATTTATCGCGTAATTTTTGATGCGGTTTTATTTTCCCATCCTGATTTTATTTTAAGACAGTGATACCCTCTTTCAGTTCTGAGAAATAGGAAAAGGTGCAAACGCGCTTGGACTCATCTCAATGAGAATTATTCGTTTTGACCAAGCTTCAGCGTTTGCGGCTGGATGCAACATAATTTTGATTGAGAGATCGGGGAAGAACAGTCAGCATTTAGGCTTTATCAATTTCAATGGGACGGAGGCATCTGGCGAAAAGAGTTGCATTATCGATGCCGGTAATTGGAAGAGATACTTGAATGGGGGAGATTGAGTATCGAGCGAGCGGAGAGGCTGGGAATTGCTGTCTATCGGAGAGAAATCGAATCTCCGGCAGAGCTTTCCACCTGTACAGTTCGCCATCAAGTTCCCAACAATTCTCGCTGGACCAAAGGAGGAGCAGAATGTGCGGGCTAAGCAGTTTGCTAGGGCATTTTGAAGGGGACTTTGCTCTTTTCACCAAAATTATGCATGGCACATACTGTTTCATACGCAAGTATTTCATTGCAATATCTTGGTCGTCTAGTAGCATAGGTTGTCTGATGGGCAGGGCCTGCAGGCTTGATTTCCAGTGGTTTTTTAGGCTAGGAGGATTGTCTTTTTTAGGTAGGGGCTTTGTCATCATCGCTTGTGTCTATCTTGGTTGCTTTTTTTTTATTGGTAAAAAAGAAAAATTTCTGGAAAGCTTTTCGAAGCCCTATGAGTGTTGCCACTGTCCCTTTCTTGTATCGATGGGATGGCATTGCACAATTGGCCCAAGCCGTTTGGGAAGGCGCTATCGGAAAGAAATCACCTTTTATCCGTACCCAAAATTTAAATCTAGAATTCTGGTAAAACAGGATAAAGCCAAATTTCGTTTTATGCATTCAAAAATCCATACCACACTTGGTTTGAAGGATTATTGGCCTGATTTTTTCTCCGCTATGGTATCATCCATTTGAGTATTGGATTTATGAATTATTAGCCCTTTCACTTGATGCTAGCCATGGGATATGGACTAGTTTTTCATTCACTCCTTTCCGATCATATGGGCTTGGAAAATAGCGATTTATGGTGCCACTCGCGATCGTGGACGTTAATTATTCAGCATTTTACACGAAGGAAAATAACTTCCAAAAGTCTTGCGGAGGATATTCCACAAATCGTCAGTGATATCGTAGTGGCAAATAACAATTCCACTGATCGAACCGGTGTTTTTGCGAAGGGTGAGGTGCCCACGTTCGTTATTGAACACAAAAGGGCACGGTAGCTGACCTTACGGCTATGGATTGGATCATAAAACGCAAGGAGGTTCACGGATATGTTGTCTTTCTTGATGGGGGATTACTGATTTCCAGAGATTGATGTATTTATTCAGCATCATGCGAATGATCGTTGGTTATCGGTCGAGGGCACTCGGTGAGCGCGAGGTGAGTTCGATGACTTTTCGCAGGTATTTTGGGAATTGGTAGCAACATATGCATGCGACTAATTCGGGAGCCAAGTTTCGGATTTAGGTCCTTTTGGGCGTCGATGGGCAGATTTATTAAAGTTGGAATTATGGTCGATGAGAATTTCGGTGCTGGATATAGAAATGCAAATCAAAGCAAATAAAGTGGGCTCGCTTATCGAGATTCCCGTACTATTCGAAACGGAAATCGGAGTTTCAAGGTAAGTTGGGACGGATAAAAGGTGGTCTTTGGTGCGGATACAAAATAATTTATTACGATTTTTAAGTATTGGGTAAACCGCATCTGATGATAAGGTTCTTATAAAAGGCATATGAAAAAATTCTATCCAGTACTTCTTGCTCTTTATCATTTTTGGCGCTGTTAATCTGATAGTAGAATGGGGTCCGATGAGGAAAATTTGCCAGCATTGGTATCAGGGAAGCGGAATTAATGTTTTTGACCTTAAACATGAGATATGTCGATTCGTAAGAGTAAAGCGGTTAATGATTTTGTTGCGGAGGATTTTCCAAAGGCGACAGGTTGAATAGATGATCCAAGTGGGCGGAGCAGATCGCCAAAGGTGTAAAGTAAATATTGACTCGGGAGTTTCTTACAGGGGTTTACCTTAAAATACTGATTGCTTCGGTTTTTTTAAGCCAGTTTATGAGGAAATTTCAAATCTCCAAAGCTAGTTTACTTCAGTCACGGGCGTGGTGTGTACAATCTTTTCATCCACTCAATTGGGAAAAACAAAACATGGGCCTATCAGGCGCCAAGTCTTTTCCTATTTTGAAGCTGAGGAGATCAAGGTGTGGAAATTAAGGCACAGCCAGAAGATGAATTATTACCTGATTCGCCTTAATTCTGATCTTCTCGAACTGGGGAAGGGAATTTTCCCAGCTTGATTTCCAAGGTTTTTTCATAATCCTTCAAGCAGGGTGCCCGGTAATCAGTAAGAGTTGGCTCAGCTCCGGCGAGGTCGAGGGTAATTTTATCTGACTAGGAAGAACTTCTGATTATTCGATACATCAATTCCTTTCCTTTTTGAGATTATATCTGGGAAGGAAATTAGCTGAAGGGGATGGCGAGAAAGATTCCACCTCTGCTGTCGTAGCAAAGTCTTTATGCTGGATTACTGGAATTAGAATGCAAAAGGAGATGAGGGACTTGCGGCAACCGTAGGCTTTGAACCTCAAGATTAGCATCGGCTGCTCGTTTTTTCATTTGGCTTTTGATGTGATGGGATACATTATTTAGGGGTATTTTGTCGAAAGAGAAGACTTAATTTGATGCTCCCCTCTTTTTTTTGACTGTTTTCTTTGCTTGCTACTTTTTTTAAATTTTGGTTCAAAGATCTTTTCTTGGTCTTGGATTTTTTGTGGAGGATTGTTCTCCGTTTAAGCTTGCTTATGGCCATCCTTTCTGGTCAGAGGATTTGTCTCGGTTTCTTTTGGATGGGAATTAGTAGAATGGGTTTTAACCCATACCTCGAATTGCCTGACGACTTTCTTCCAAATCTCGGTGAACGCACAAATCCCTATTTGGCTAATCTGTCGATTTTGATGATTCCCAAATTACTTTTCAGTTATCACCCGCTAAATGGCATTTTTTACCTAGATGCTTTGGGTGCCGAAATGGATCATTGGCGGGGAGTAGTAGCATTCGATTCTAATTATTTTGGGTGAGATCGTGTGTTTTTTGTCTTGAAAAAGCTCTTCAAGATTTTCGATTCCTTCCAGTCAATTGATGATTTTATATTGGTTAATCCTTAGTAAATTCTTGGAATTTAACGGAAATCTACATTTCGAAGGGTTTGTTTGCTTTCGCTTATCTTGGTTGTTTATTTTACTTTTTGCAGTCTCCGATTTGCTGGAGCTGAGATTCTTTGGAGGGAATTTGCGTTGGGATACAAATGCTGCCCTTTGGGATGCTCATTCCAGAACTTATAAGCTTTTGCGACTACGATAATCGATGTGTTCTGGATCGCTTCTTTTGTTAGCGATTTTTGGTCAGTTTTGCTTGGCTATTGCTTGTTGATTCTTGGATGCAATTTCTTCCCAAGCCTCGGCTTTATTCAAGGCAAAATTTGGAATTCAATGCATCCTACTATTACCTACTTCGAGAAGTAGGTTTTGGAATCAAGAGCTATAATACATAGCCACTATCCAAAATTCTAAGGGGATTACTTGATTATCTTTCTGTTGGTTTCTTGGGAAAAGAAAGCAGTTCAATACCTCAACTTTTGATCTATGGGTATTGATTTACTATATATTTGGGTTTTGCGCCGGTAGTTCATCCTTGGGGTTATATTATTCGCTGATTTTGGCTTAAGCTCTGGCAATAGAAGAACGTTTTGGGATTTGACATTCGCAAACTATTTTCTCGCTATCAGGCCTACGGTACTATGGCTTGAAGAAAGTGCCCTTTTTTTAATCCTCGGAAGTATGGGATTGCTTAGTGGAGTATTTTCTTGATTATTTTCTCGAAAGAAAATTTAATTTGCAGCTATGGATACGAATCACCAGGTTTCATTCTCTTTACGTTAGTCCTTTTTGGCGGGGCTGACTCAAGTCTGAAACAAGCATAAGAAATTATGCAAAGAGTATCGAAGCCCTGAGACCTAAACTTCGTTGGGCGAAAACCTGAAAGCGATCAAGTTAGAAAATGGGACTCGGTTACTCATGAATGGGGAAGGTGGAAATTTCTGAAAGCCAATTCATGAGTTTCGGATTGGTGCCGTTTGATTGAAGGTAAAATCAGCTTGGGTGGTAGGAAGATTCTCGCGATGTTTTCAGTTCTGGGATGGGTACCAATTGATGCACTATACCATGGGGAGGGAAATGGACGGTTAAAATCCTGATTTCTTAGGCCAAAGAAGAAAAGTCTGGACGCTAGCATTTATTGCGCTAGCTCAACCCTGGAAATTGCTTTGCGAGGTCCCGAATCAGGCTAATTGAGGTCAAAGACCCTCGAAAATGGAACGCAGGGGAAGTTCATCGCTGTTGATATTGGAGTGATGGGATCAGTTGGTGTACTATTTGACCCAAGAATTCTCTGATGATTGAAATGAAGATGACAAGGATCATCGAGTTTGATTATTAATTTATCGTATGATTGATTTCTTTGGCATGACTGATGATGGGCGAGGGAGAAGCTATCGCGTCAATGAGTCAGGAGAGCGATTGTATCTTCGGGCAGAATAACAGTTAACAGGAATATGAATTGATTTTTGAATAATAATTATAAAAATGATAAGGATTTAGTTTTGTGCTTTTGGCTTTGTTTGGGATTAAGGATTCACATGCATGCGATTCGCGTTCTGAAGCTCAAAAAGATTGTTTGATGATGTCGATAATTGCCATGGAGGTTGATAGTTTTTCCAAAATTACCTTATCGAATTTTGACTTAGGACATCCAGTAAGGATTTTCAAGGACTGAAAGGTGAATTCGAGTAATCGTGAATTCACAGATTCGACGGATGATAAAAAGTGCACTTAAATAATGCGGGTTTTATCCGCACGGGTGAATGGGCGTTGAAGATCGATCACCGACAAGGAATGGATCGTAAATATTCCAGATCGGTAAATTCAGTGGCTTAATTTTTAGCTTTTTTACCCTTATGGGCAAACGATGCCAGTCTCAAGGAATAACTCGCGGAGACTATCTAAATATAAGTCATGAGTTGGATTAGGTGGTTTTCCAACAAGAAGGAGGCGGGGAAGACTTCGTGATCAGTTCTTGTATTGGTCGGTAAAAGGAATCATTATGTGGATTTCATTGATACAGCTATCATAGAGATGGTGGTATGGGGATTCGGATGAGAGAAGTAGTGATGTAATCGAAGTAGGAAGGATATTGTCGCGGGTTCAAAAACTACTTACTTGAAAGCTGAAGCAAAATTCCTGGTAGAAAAAGACTGCCAGGATCTTTCCTTTCTGGTTGATTTGAGTTACTTCAGAGATTAAATCTTGGAAAATATTACTGATGTCATTAAAAAATAAACTGATTGAATCCAAGCACTGCTTTTGAAAATTCGAAAAAGCTAGCTTGCGGCTAACTTTATTTGCCTTATGGACCAGGCACTCGCTTTTATGCGCTTTTTTGGCATTGCGTTCATTGCACAAAAAAATTCGGCAGTCACCTCAGATTTGCACGGCTCTTCCAGCAGGATTGCCGTGTGAGTTTCGATTTACAGGATGGTAGATCTGAGGCGTGGGAGTTAGGATGTTCTTTTTTTAATATTTCTATTGAGGATGCTGCGCCTGCTTAGCTGAAAATTACACAAGGCCCCAAACTATTGGTTGGCATTCGTAGGCGGATCGGCGTAATTTTATGCGCTGCAGTTGAATCTATTGAGGCTATCGCCCACCCGATTGCGGCGCCGCTATCAGCCCACGTGAAGAATTTGTTTGAGGGATAAATTGAAGGAAATCGGGCCAGGGTTCCGGAAAGTTAAATATGGAGGCGCCCATTCAATAATTAAGCTTTTATGACGTTTGGACAGAGCCTCTGAAAAGTTTTTTGAAAAAGCCTCAAAAATCCTTTTGATCTTCACGCCGAGGTAATCGTTGATATTACCAATGCGCTGATTTATCAGGGCGGCCTTTCATCCCAAAAGCTTTATTTTCAATTAGATGGTGCAGATTCACTTTATCAATCCGCTCGATAGCCATTACATCGGAGAGGTTATTTTGCCACTGGAGGTGCCGATAGGTAAAACCTTCTGATGAGTACACTTAATTGATTGAATGGAAATCAAGTATTGGTGAGATTGCGGGTAGAAGGGTATACGGTGGATTCAAAAACCCATTTCATCATTTACTGGCAGATGAGCATACCGAGTGGGTGGAGCATATCTTAGCGACGCCGTATGATTATTGATGGCTTCTTGGAAGCTGTTATTGCCGATGACCTTGAAGGATGTATGCTTGAGAAAAAATGGGGCCTCCAAGAGGTTCGGTTACTTAAATGTAAGTCACTTTGATGATGTAGCTCCCGAGGAATCAGGGACGAAGTGAGGTCAATTCACCGATGTATCCAACTGAAGGAATTGGCGATTGAGCAACGACAGTGCTGGTAATTCCTACGCTAATATTGTCTGTGATAGCTAGGTCAGGGCTGATGTGGAAGGGGTATTGTGTTGGCGCATTAAATTAGTCATCGTCCTCGATGAGTACGCTATATGTCCAAGCGTATGTGGAGCAGGGCCTTTTAATGGTGTTCCATTTGACTCTCGCCTGACGATTGATACGACCTCCTGATTCTCTATGTCTCAGAGACACGCTCGTCGTCGGAATTGATTTGGTTTTGTTGCATTTTCTGTATTTATGATTCCAGAGGAGAAGGCTGTTAAGCGCAACAGAAAATGGAAAGGAGTTATGTGGGTAGTTAGGAACTCGAGCAGGCTGGCTGTCACACGATTATTAGTGTTAGTATATGGTGTACGTGCAGTGGGTCGTGATGCCTCTGAATGCTTCATAACATCGCGAGAGTGTCTGAGTGGCCTGCCCCCCAGCTGGTCGTTCATGTGATTATGATATTGTTGCCTGCGAAGTGGGAGTGAAATAGGGGGTGGAAAGAAAAATAAAGAGGGAAAGAAGGAAGGAGGGGTGAGGAGAGGAGAAGAGTCGCTGGCGGATGATATTAAATTTTTGGAATAGAGGAAGGAAGGGAAAAGATGAGGGATATAGATAGGGAAAAAAAATGATCTGATTCACTTCGATTGGGGCCAGAGGAAAATTTTGTGAAGCTTTTGGAATCGATTTTGAACGCATACCAGAGCAGAAATTCGGCACGAAAGTTGGCGGATCTGCTCAGCTCTTTCGGATTGGCAGTGCTCCATGACTCGTCCAGGGATGTTGGTTCCTCATATGCTCGTTCCACTTTCAAAACCCTGCAAAAGGTGCTTTTCGTTGTCTATTGTAACATTTTTTTTTGGATTAACGATGGTCAGACGTTATGTTTTGGCAGGAAGGATAGGTCGAGATATGGGGATTATTTAATCCAACCTTGAGGAGGTTTATGTGACTATGACCCGATTATTGAATAAATTGGTTATAGACAGGGACAGCGGGCTAATTATTTTATTGGCATATAATTGAAAGCCCGAAGTATTTGCTTGATCAAGGAAATTTGACATCATCAATTCCGGTTAATTCTTTCCAAATCACTTTCTGAAAATTGGAATTTCCTTTTGGATTTCTATGGGAATCCGTTTAGGAATTGAAGGATGATGTGATTAAAGCAGTTTAAGGAAGGGAAGATGGAATTCTCCTTGATTCGGTGGTGGGGTATTATAGAGTCCAGTGAATGAATGGAATAAAAAATTTCAAGTGAAGTTCAGGGGATAAGTTGGTCTTTTTAGTGGTAGTTCTGATTGGTCTTGGTAACTGGAGCCTAGTTACAGACTTGGAGCTGTATTTTTTCTTTGGCTAGCATCAAATGTGCAGTTTTGGGGCGAGCACTATCCTGCTAATAAAGGGCAACTGTGGCTTTATGACACCTTCGGTGGGAAATTGGGGGGGTGATTCAGGATGTGAATTTCTCTTAAACCCACTGTTTAAATAGGAGAAGTGCTTGAGGTGTTCTAGGATTCAACTCCGGCGGCTGTCAAAATAGTTTGGGGGAGATTTGGGGATTTGGTTGGATCCCTGATTCGGCTGGAGGAGTATGATGATTCTATTTCGCATTTGGGCGAATCTGTATGTGAGCCATTCAAGAATGGGGAAGATTGGGTATGGTGTGGAGTTGAGGATTCGATTTGTAGTTAGTTGGCGGTGTCGATTCTTGGCTGAATTCAGGAGCGAAGGAATATTACTTGGGATCTTCATCAGGTCAGGGGGAACTTTTGTTTTAACGAGTGGTTTAGGGGATTGGTTGGAATGATTGCGAATCCGGATGTGATAATTTTTGGTGAGAAGAAAAGGTAGTGGATAAACTCAATGGCGTCTCTTTTTCGAATTCAGGGAAGACAGAGATTATCTGTACACTCGGCTGAGCGAATGTAAGTATTCAAATCGTCTAGGTAGGGTAAGCGGTGTATATGATGATAAACCGGGACTTAGAAATATTTGCGGTCTTATTTGCTGGAAATTTTCCTGCAGAGGCGTGAAGGGAAATTGGAGTAGTGAATGATCTAGGAGAAGTTATTTTGCCTTAGCTATGAGAAGTTTT
>Ga0163217_1097151_pt1 | contig 13608 bp, 9 predicted proteins | sample SynspAceP_FD_185933 | JGI IMG/M metagenome (GOLD analysis project Ga0163217, IMG submission 185933) | Saline lake microbial communities from Ace Lake in Antarctica - Synechococcus sp. Ace-P (PacBio error correction) | ecosystem: Environmental > Aquatic > Non-marine Saline and Alkaline > Saline ... | reverse complement strand
CCCGGACGCGGGATTTTATTTCCAGGGTTATTTTCAAGGCCCACGATATCTCGAGAACGTCCCAACTCGCTCTAATGTCGGTAAATTCTTCAATTATATGGTTGATATGCTCTGGCATTTCTATGGGAATAATATCACCGGGTTAAATTCCGATGAGTTTCTTCAAAGTCAATCGAACATCACATATGTGTCGTTGAGTTCTACTTTAGTCATTATTTCGTTCACGTAAGGCTCTTATCCAACGCAGTCGGTTTTCTTTATCACTTTGAACACCAGCAGTTTCAGTAATTCACGAATAGCTCAACATGGAATAGGCCAAAAACATGGAGTCCCACCGCGCCATCAAGTGTTCGATATGAAAGGGAGCTCTGATGACACGACTTCGTTGGGTTGACAAATTAGCCATCGCTGGATTCACTTAGAATCCAATATTCAAAGGGAAACGTCCATCACCGGCGGCCCACGTTCTTTATAACTTCAAAGAATTAATTTTAAGTAACATCTGGAAAATACGGCTTCGGTTGGGTAAACTTCGTCCTTCAATTTTGGCATACGATACGCCGTCCACCACCAAAAAGTTATTCCACTAAGATTAAAGCATAAACGGTTGCGTCCATGACAGTGATTAAACCAAACAGGATACCTTTTCCAGTGGTATGATCGCACCAATATTATACTGGTGGCACAAACGGGTTGATATACTCACAATTTAATATATTGAGATACCGTTAATTGATACTTTCGTGCTGAACGCGCATCATACTTAACAACTAACGCGCACTATTGCCGAAGAAAAACGTTCGTTTACATCTCCAGGTGGCATACCGCCCAGGGAACATTCGATCTGTGAGAAAGTCATTTCGCGGCAGTGAAGCCATTCTGCAGAAGTCACTGTTATTTTTCTTTCACATCGTCGAACCATGTAATAGTGCGTCGATTTCGTTCTTGGAAATATCACTCAATAGATTCTCTCTTGCTAACTAACTGTATTGCATTCAGAAAACCCGTGAATAACAGTCTTCACGGAGTTGCTTGCGGTATTTCTTGGTCTTTTTCGTGCACTCTTTTAATTTGCGCTGTTCGCGAATGGCAATTTTACCTGCGCTCAAGTACTAAATCGTCAGGCGTTCGCTGTTGGTAAACCACTCTTTTATTTAAGGGGGGGGGCCCCCCCCCCCCCCCCCTTCTATAGAAGGAATTATTGCATTTAATGTGTCTTTCATTCTCTACGCGCAACATACTGCACTTTTATTCAACTAAGCGAATTCACGAAACTGAGCCTTGGGCACATTCAAAACAGGGCCTCTTGCATGGCAACCGTAGGAGGGCGACCTGTTTGCGAACAGACCGCAGCAGCGTCATCTTCAGCGCTTTGTGTTTCATATTCAATGTATACTAGCATTCTTCATGAATCACTACAAAAGAAGCAGCGGCACCACCACCAATAAGTAAAACACCGCAACAACATTATGAAATTAGTTTGCGTTTTTACGCCCTCTTCCATTTTTTTTTTCAGCGATAGCTCTCTCAGTTATCGGTATCATTCTCGGCTTTATCTACCTGCCACTTAAAAATCACAAGTGGATAGCCGACAACATAAGTGTTTAAACAAAGAATTCTATTCCACGGAGTCCTGTCGAATGATTATGGCTGCCTACCATGCACGCTTCGCGTATAAGCCCTTCATTGCAGTCATTCAATCTCTGTTTGCTTTTGCTTGCTAGTGTGCTTGACCTTGATTGTCCTGCTTAGCCTGGACTGATCTTGTCGCACGGTGATGTCCCAGATTCGATGCCCGTTTCCGCTAACACTCTCCTCAAAATCTTGTGTGGGCACGTTCTAAGATCTCGGTTTGGTGGGATTGCACCACAAAACTCACGGAGGCAGATCGCCAGACAAGGATCTAACGTGCTAGAACCCAAGTTCAGCGGGGTCCAAAGAATTTCTGCGATAAGATTATTAGATTTTACCATCCGGAACTTCTCAGCAGTTGTGATGATTCGGGTTTTTTAACGTTAAATTGATGGCTTTATCTAATTTACTTTTCTACTTGATTGCGTCTGTATTGCCATTCAGCCTGGAAGGAGTTTTCAAGAGGACATCCATAGTGGCTAAGTGTTGTGTCTTGAGGAAACTTTCTTCCTATGCACTAGCGATGCTTAGCGCTTGACTTAATCCGCAAGAGATTGTTCAAGGCTTTTAGCCATTTGAACGGAACATCGGGCAGTCACTCGGTGCTTTAGGATTTGTTAGATTAACGAAGCATTGAGGTCAATGCCAGGCTCTGCCCTGCCGCTAATTTGTGCTTTTAAAACTTCACTGCACACGGCTTTGAAAGCAGCCGAACATCTTTAGTACCATCGTCCGTATAAGGGCACTAAGCATCGTAGTACTGCTTGATAAACATTGCTATTTTTTTGCTGAGCTTCGTACGTCGATCGGCATTAATTGGAACACGCTGAGCAATATTCACAGCTGCTTCATCAGTTTTCTTACGGCAAAGGCAATTAATGCTTTCAATTCACTATCCTGAGGCCACTTTATTAGCAGTCACTGTGTCCGTATTCAGACTATTGGCTAGATTGAATCACTTGCCCACGTTTAGTTAATTTGACTTATTGTTTGCTCTTAGGCTAGTTCGCATACTCTTGCGTCCCTACCTTCCTTTAGTAGCAAACATTAATCTATATCTTTTTTTCCTCGGCTGAGTCAGACAGAAACTCCCCACTTGATTTTCAGCTGTATTCAGTGAAGGAATATCAATCTTGGCTTTTTTGCATCCAGCGGTGTCATTGGATTATTTTTGCCGAGTTTGAAAATAGCTCCAGATATTAGTTTGCAACGAAGACGTATCCGCCGCCGCTGTTGCCCATTTTGACGGGGCTATTCACTATTGTATCCATCTCTACCAATGAGTAATTTGAGTGCACATTGTCACTATCAGGGTTTATTGGATGATCTTTATTAAATGTGTCAATAGTGCTTGTTGCAGTAACTTAAACGTTCACGCATCACTCAACTGTTTATTTCTAACAGCAGGGCGACATCAGCTGCAAAAGATTGGAAAGTTGTGATTTTACATTTTGATTGGTGCTTCAGTGTGACATTAAGAATCATAGCGTTTATGTTATCAATTTCGTCAATCGCCATTACGACAATTTGCATTTGACCGCCTTTAACTCAGCATCCTGCAGCAAACTCACTCGGATAGGCTTCATAGCTGCCCCCAGTTCACTTAAGTTATTTGTTTAAAAATCATCGACAGAAGTAAAACATGCAGTGCTCAATACACCGTGTTTAAATCTTGCGGTTTTTTAGTGAGCGATTAAGCAGTGAAGTATATTACTTTTCATCAACATCTACATTATCTTTGCGACCGGGCAAGCGCATTTACTTGCGATCCTCATTGAGAGCAGAGTAGTTCAGAGCTATTATTCTGCTCTGTAATTGTTGCGTCTCGTCTGCCGCAGTAGCTGCAATTCATTCACTAAGGCCAACCAATCTCACTTTTGCTCATCCTCACATACTTGGCGCACCGCTTCTTATCTAAAGCACTTATCGCTGAGGGGCGATTGTGTCTGGGTCGCGTGTATTTCATGAATAAGACTGGTGTCATTCTCTCGTTTTTCTCTCTGAGCCGAACGACTTCTTTTGCAGTGTTGACCCACATCAGTTTTTGCTTGAATCTCATCATGGCGACAGATTTCGCTGTGATCCTGTTGGCTAGTTCTGCTCAACACTCACATTTTGTGCGTTGTATTTAGTTGCGATTGTTGCTTGTCTGTGTAGAAATATCTGATTCAACTCAGGCTCTACAGCCTGCAGAATCCGTTTTGTCGCCTACAGCGGCAAAAGGCAAATATCAGATTTAGTAGAGGCAATACTTTGACATCATAGCCCAAATAACCTTTGCAATTTAGTTGTAATAAATCAAAAATTAAAATCGATTTAATTGATGATCTTTATAATGCAAAAATTGGCGCTTAAACATGTGCATATTTACCTTTAAGCAAATAACAGCCGTTAGACCTTTAAATACTTGTTACTAGTCAAAGTTTGTTCCATAAGATTGCAAAAAGCGAATGTAGTAGCTAGGTGGTTAGCACAAAACGTTGTAAGACATTCATCAAGCATATGTTGTTCTTGCTTGGGCTTAGATCTAATGCAAGCGCCTTAGCGATTGTTTTTGCCAGAGCATCTCAAACTGCTTTGCGTTTTTTTGTGCTGCAGCATGGAAACTCGGGAACGTTTGCTCCGCCACTAATATGGCAATACTTACGACTTTTGTTTGTTGTTCACACGCTTTATCTATTTTCGTAAACTGCTGGTGCTCACCTAACTTGGCAGCCGCCATACCCTGATTTAGGCTTATCTTTGTGCTTGGCGTAAATCAAACGAGTTATTGCTCTAGACCCGTTAATTTTGCTTATCGTATTTTGTGCGTATTGACTGAGCAAGCTGAAATAGCTTGGATCAGTTATAATGTTCCTTTTTGTTTTCCAGCCCGCGCCGATCAAGTTGACTATAGCATTGCATTACCCGCCTTTAATACGATGACATCCAAACCACCTAAGCTTTTCCCAAACCAGAACTGAGACTTTTTCATTGCTGTTAATGAGATCTTCAAAGCAATAACATTGTGCATCCGCTGTTGTAAAAAAAGGCGTTGGATTCGCAGGCTCTTTGGCGTTATCGCCAGATCGTCGCGGATCAGTGCCGTGTATAGGCTCCAAATACTGATGAGATTCCGCGATTTACGTTGATAGTTTGAATTACACTTGGCTTGCATAGTCTTGCCTGCTGCACATGTTCGCGGAACCACCCATAGGCATCACTCGACTTAATCGATGCCTCAATATCATAGCGGGATAATGCGCCCGCACTTCAGCAATGTGACGGCGAGACCGCACATATGACCATCCAGATAGAGGCTGCTCTGCGATAGGAGTCTTGTAAACGTTCACCCTCCGTTAATACCGTATAAAAGCAGGTAATTGAATTGATGGGTCTGCACATTTACCGGCGCGCCTCCCACTAGGCTGGCAAACGGGCGAAAACAGACGGGAGGATAAACCTGTAGTGGCAAGGTGGCTCGCCCACCGCCTAGGGCGATTCGGCGTTGCGCCATGGCATAACGCGTCGTCAATGAACTCGATCAAAAGCAATACATTTCATTACCTTGGTCGCGAAAATATTCAGCGATGTTGAGTGGACGGCGATTCGCAGCCTTTGTGAGTCGGCATTAAGAGAGACGGAATAGCGGAAGCCGCAACACCCCGCTTTTTGCGCTCCTCTTCGCCTAAATATATCTTCATAAATTTTTACTTCGCGGCCCCTATTCACACCAGACCCCACGACAACCACATCAGCACTTCGTCCCACGGTTCATCCATACCGGAGCATACACTCTTTCCCACACCCTACTGCAAACAAGCCCGCTGGACCTGGAAACCCACGGTAATAGCGAATTTATTTGCCCTGGGGACTCCACATCCAGTGCTGATCTAATAGGTTTACGAACAAGGATTCCATTGGTGCCAGTTAGGGTACTCGCGCTTTTCAGCCTTAACGGGGCCTACCGTCAAGGGGGCATTGAACTAGTACCATCAACCACCTCTCCCAACCAGACTCATGCCCCCGTAAACCTTGTTCGCGATTAAGGTGAACTCGCGAAACTGGACTGGCCTATCATGCTGTGTCGGCATCAAATAGGGTCAACCGGCACCGGCAAAACCAACTCTTTCGGCTATCATTTTAGCCAATCCAAGTATTGATAAGCGCATTGACTACCCACTTGGCATCTGGCAACCACCGCTTCAAGCGGTAAGGCCAATCCCCTGAACCAGTATTACCAGCGCATGAATAGGCGGCTGTAAGTTACATGTCTTGCAGTCGTTTTATTTTAGCTAATCAGGCTTGGGTATAGGCTCGCTATCAGCTAAGGTCTGATTCACATCTCAGGACCTTGTTCCATAAAATCGGTCCAATAGTCTCTTCACCGCCGCTTCATGGTAATGTCGCACCCGCATTAGACTCAGTGATAAAATTCACAATTCCTCACGATTAACTGTGGGTTGTCACACAAAATTCCAATGCTGTTTTTCAATTTCTTCTGGGCCTAAACTGACGCTGACTAAGTAAAGTTCTTGTGGATGCAAATGTAATTGGCTAATGGACTCTATGATTAGCCAAGTACTTTCAAGCCTCGCTAAGGGCTTTGAAAAAATAAGATTTTCATTGGTTTTTACTTCGCAGCGAATTACGCTCGCGCTTAAAGCTTACGCTAATGCACCAGCTTCTTTTTCAGGAGTTTATCCACGGCTTGACCAACGGTTTTTGTTAAGTGTACCTACATATTTCAAGAATCACGGATTAATATGCCCCCGCCAATTCCTCCTTGGGCCGCGCTTAACTTGTGAGTACACTCTTCGGTCCTTTACTTAAACCCTCTTCATAACCTTTGCTTTGTGGCCTTCTTGTATTCCTTGTCCTTGCTTTCTTGTGTCCTTTGGGCATGCATCTGCTATGGGCGAGCGCACAAAATAGCTCAATTTCTTGGCGGTTGGAGGAAAACATTCCTCTTCGAATTTCCGGAGGTTTTCTGATTTCCAATAATTACGACGATTAAACATTTCGGTCCTGTTAGCATCAACTTTACTGACATCTTGTCAAATATACGGCAACTCCCAGATTGAACTGCGCGACTTCGGTTCTTCAGAATACAGATACTTCAAAAGAGTTAATGCTTGGCTCTATATAGAAATCATCACCACCACCCCACTAACAATTAATTCACCGCATCGGCTAAACGTCCGCGAACAGACAAAATTTCCTTCTGTTGCCGTCTCAATTCACTTAAATACGCACATGGTCCCATGGCTCTCTAGATCATTCAGGTAACATCTCGGCTGCCGACCCCCCGTTTAGACATATTTTCGGTGATTCTATATTGCGTAATTCATTCATCAGGCCTTTAATCGCTTATAAGCAAGGAATCTTGTTGCACCTCACGCAATAGTGGCTGATAGGCCGGTCATCAACATAGACCAGTTTCAAGACAAACATGAGTCTTGATCTGCTGACTTCATTCTTCGTCTTGCTCTCGCTATCGATCATAACTTTGCCCTTCGATTATTCGATCCAAGTAGTTTATGATTATCTGCAGCGATTTCAAGCGCCCATTTTTTGCGCGCTGAGTACCGGCTTGACCGGCAAATTGTTTTTCCTAATTTTCATTTATTCTTGTAGCAGGCAGGCTGAACTTCTTCCAAGTTAGCCACTCCGACCATCATCAAGTCTAAACGTTCTTTCTCTGGAATTGGCTGAGGATTTCAGCACTGCTTGCCTAGCATCAAATAAGAAATAAACGATAGTGGATTTTGGGATGTTCGTTACGAATGATGCTAGCACTTGTTAGAATCATCCATTAAGCTGAAATTAAACCTTGGCACCGTACCATCAATTTGGTCGATCAGTTGGCTGCTGTCTTCCCTAAGGCAGAGGTACCGCGTTTGACAAAAGCATGGCTTTGAACCAATAGCTGCTGTATTGAATTTCTTCACTAAAATGACCGATGCACAGCAGTATTTTTGATGAGTCATATCATCTATTTGCGCATTGCTTGACCCAAACGTATTGTTACTGTTTTGATCAAGATGTTAAGAATTTGGCCGCCTGGCATCCATTTCTGTCAAACGTCGAACAAATTAAATAGGCAAGCTTTCAACACTTCAAGCTTAACTAGCACCATCAAACCAGTTTTTCGCTTCATTTGCTTTCAGTGCATAGTTACTCCTATTGAGTACGCGAGCACTGCGACAACCAGTTCTGCAAGCTAGTAACCATAAGTGTATCGGGGCTTATTCATCATGCACATCCAGTTTTTACCATTGGCGTGATAATTCAGGTGCATTTCGCCACCAAGGACGAACCTGCGCGCGAGCAAATCTTCCATCTTTGTGTAAATTCACGGGTAATCTAAATTGTTGTCCGTCTGGAGGCAAACCCATTGTGATTCGTCACTCTGCGACAGCATATGATGCTGGTCATCCAAGATCCAAGGCTTTCATCTGCTCATAGTGTCTTAGACTTAATATCATCAGGTAATCAGTTTCATTTTCCATGGGACGCAGCAATAAGAACACAGTCATAGTACCAACAACAATGCCAGCAGCAAATTCTCGCAATGGGGAAATTTTCAGACTCTTGCCAAATGGTACTTCAATTGGCACGTACTCACTATCTCGATACAAGGGGATTACTCACACCTTCTAAGAGTTCCACAGTCACGTCAAACATATACCGCTTGCAAAATAAACGGCGAAGGTCTAATAATTCTGCTGGCAGTGGAGCTGTCGTTTCCGGTGCCATCGGCGGCAGCTGTATTTGACCGCTAGTCTAGTGCCACAGAAACACTTAAGCGCCGTATAACACCGTTGTGTTTTGGTATGACTCACGGTCGTATACGGTTCGTGTTTACGAGGGTGGCGCTTTCTTTAAATTACGACAGCGCACAGATTGGATATTAGTTCCACCAGCCACGTCGGCTGATTGATCTAACTGGACGGTGGATTGGTATAGTGCCAGGATCCCATGCAAATAACGCCACGAGTACTGTATCTTCGACGCATTCACTGCGGATCGCCGGAAGGTCTGGATGTGTAACTCGCTGCGGTTTTTGTTCACCCGCCGGTAAAAATCCATACTAACATCGCCTGGCGGTATAGTTTACACCAGGGCCTAATGCGGGACTCAGGTGGAATCTATTTTGGAGAGGTATTCGCTTTCACGTTTGTTTCTCCTAGCTCATACTACTTTACGTGAGCGTGCAGAATCAGCATTTGTGAGCCGAATTTTAACAATTCCATTACTATCAGTAACCGTACTCGTTTGAGGTTCCAGGCTTGTACGGTGATGAGAAATACAACAATGGGAACTTAACTTCTTCACTTGTTTATAGAGGACTCCGCGCGTGGAGTGACGAACCACAGTGGCGGCTGGCTATGTTCTCGTCGGTGCAAAAACATTTTCAACGGGCAGAGTGCCATAAAACTTTAGCGCGAAGTGCAGGCCAGCTTTCTCAATGGATTATTGGCGATTTGCAATTCCGAGAATGTTTAAAGCCGTCTTTTTCAACCACGTTCGGACTGGACACACAAAACCCATATCTTGCATTGATGATATCACCCCCTGAGTAACTCCTTGCGTGAGACCTTGCGTGTCAATACCTACTTAATGCTTTGATAATTGTTCACAGTTAACTAAAAGAACCGTATTACTTTCTAGGGATGAGTCTATATGGTTTTGGGTCAAAATAAATCGGGGTTTCAATAATTCCTTGGGTTTGCATCGCGCCAGCGACCGATAATATCAACCCTGGTCATTAGCAATTAAAGACGACTATCCTATGTACAACAAATAACCAAAGCGAAATAAACCACTTGTCGCATTAAGCGGCGCACAAGGGAAGTCCTAAATCCAGATTTTTTTCTACAATGGCTCCGATTTGCCGATAAGAATCCATTCCCACTGTTTGCTCTTGCCAATTCGGTATTGTTGCTTCAGCCACGAGTAACTTTCCTAAACCGGCTAATTCATGATTTGCCTTGTAAGCTTCAATACTTTGTTTCTGACTTGTATGGTGGCTTCAAACGCTATTGGCACTTCTCTTTCGGCCATCACATCGGCTAAGCTAGATTTATTTTTCAGCCATTTCAAAGGCATAGTTTTATCTGTTCGATTCCATTTGCATGGTGTTAACCGGGTGTTCTATGCCTTCTAGCTAACATTTCTGCAAAAATATTGATGAAGGAGTTCTCTTGCAGAATTAGTCACGGTTGGCGCCTAAGCCGACTTACCTGTCAGTCCGCCAATGACTTTGAACAATTCTACCGGTATATTGACTGGGCTTTAATAATCCATTTGGGCTTGTCCGAGTTTCACTTCCCCTAGTGGCGAATAAATAAATATCTATATCTGCTATAGCAAGCTAAATGCCAAACCAATAAAACTAAAAAAAATAAACTATTACCATGTTAATCATGACACTACGCCATTTCAAACCAGCAGAGCATAAGCGCATTTAATTAGACTTAGTTTAAAATTGAATGAAATTGTAACTCGGGGGGAATTACCGACAAATTTTGATCAGCTGACAAAAGCACAGTGTACAAAGAGCGTCACTACTTTACAGTTGCTAAATGCAACAAGAAACGACATCGGTAAGTTTCGAATGTCTATTCAGAGCTAGAAATGAGCTACATGTGATATTACTCGTTGCCAAACGTTAACATTACACAACAGCAAATGGATTGTTAATCGACTTATCAAATCGGAACTTATACAGAGAGACTTGATAAAACACCCCGTACTCAAGCAGGTACTCAATGACTACCTCACCGCATTTTTTGCTAACTTGAAACGCAGGGTTCTAGGGACTAAACCTAAACGCTCTGCGGGACATCTCTTGCGGCGCCTTTGCGCTTTGGCAAGGTATCGAGGAATAAGTGAGCGTGTCTGCGGACGCAGTTCGGAGCCTAACTTATGTATCTTACGAATTTATCCACAACAGCTGGACTTACTATTGTGAGTTAAAGAGCTTGGTCTTGTTCTATCTAAATCAAAAGCATCAATTATGCAACAGGGGTTCCAGCGAAGAATAAGCGGCGCGTTTGAATACATTTCAAGCTTCCCGAAACCTTATTCCAGGCCAAGCATGTTGTAGTAATTTACTGCGGGCTGCTGCGGTCAGTTTTGAATAGCACTGCCTTGATTTTTGGCAGAGGTTCTTTAATTAAATGCTCAGCTAAAGGGATAATTAAATCACCAGGGCGTTTAATCAACGGTAACCACGTTAAATGGGAAGACAATTAAGTCGATTGTCATAAAATCTTCTCTGAATTCGCCATCACTGTCGACCGGTTTTTTCAAATTGGCGCGTTACTCGGTAGCAATGACTCTCACCGTCGCGCGCACGTCGTTTGCGACCCCCAAAAAGCTCCACTTCTTTTTCTTGGCAATACGCGCACAGTCTAAGTAACTTGCCGTAAACTCAGGTCCATGTTCACTATTTCACTAATACAATAGTGCCACCTTGAAGCCTGCTCAAAATTTACCCGGGCAAGCTTGCCACTGCGCCGTTATAAGGGCATCCTTTATCCATAACCAACAAGTTTGCTTCAAGCTATTTTCAGGAATAGCCGCACAGTTTATCGCCACAAAGTTTGCTGACTGCGTGCGTGAATTGGTGCATTGTATTAGAAACGCGGCCAATACTTTGTACCTGAGCACCTTAGGTCTAACACCATGACGTTGTGCTCAGAGCGCGCCACTTTTTTTAAGCAAACTCTAATAATTGCGTCGCTACGCTGACCTTCCGCCTCACGATTGAGGGTAGCACGACTCCACTTTGTGCGGCGGGGCATACGGGAAGCCCGACTAATTAAGCAATACTTCAGGCGCATAACGTTTAGACAAATAATCTGTGCGCCCATCACGCATCGCTTGCATGCATCGTTAATAGTTTCGCGTAGGCAGTCATTAAACAATACCGGCTAAATTTGCTGACGAATGTTTATAATTTTTTGCTCTCTAGGACACTCAGTCACCCTGTTGAATATCACTGAACCACAAGTCAACAGACGTGCTCGCCCAATTTAATTAGGCTTGCTCACACAGGTCAGCTGACAACAACTTCGTTAACCTCCCAAACTCTAAGCGTGTCCAACTAGCTTCTCTTGTAGACCCGCTCGTCTCTCTACGATCATTAATTTTTGCTGGCGACATACCTTGTTCCTCGCTGTACGGTTGAAGGCAAGGTGTTGTGTTAATTGGGCAGCATTTCATGTAATGGGCGTGATTTGCGACGATTGGCGCTCCGCCAGCAGCAGGTAGAGCGCAGGGGCTAAAACAAGCGGCACCCACTACTCCTATATGTTATGAAACTTTCACCTATAGAGATTGAGCGGACAGTTTTAACGACGGCTAAACAAGCCGATGCCATGAGGGGGGTGTAAAAAAAGGTTCAAAAAATCTGTTTCAGATGACTCTTTACTTATCCCTGGGCCATTATCAGCTACCGAAAATGTTGACCCGATTTGGCATGATTGAACGTCGCCGGCGGTGGTCGCGCTTAGCTCAACTAATGCCTCCACTGGGCTTACCCTAAAGGGCTTGTGAATAAGTTTGCAAAGGCAACCGGCTAAGGGCGACTTATTTAACCTAAATCGTGAATATCGGGGTCCCGGCAAAATTTACCTGTAGGAGCATTGGGCCTAAACATTACCTCTGCACCCACCTGAACTCTTGTAACTAAACTGCAGTGAAATAACGGCTCAGACCCACTTGTTCACTGCCACTGTTATAGCAAAGCAAAACAAACATGGTTCAGTTTGACTTCGGCTTCTACATCCCGTAAACGGGGACTTGCCATTTGTCCGCAAATGAACGAGCGATGATTCTCTACTTAAGTATTATTAGATAAATTAGCAGGCCATCAAGATAAGTGCAGACAAGGGTGTGCGATTTGATGGGCTAATGACGAGCGACCATTCTTGCCAGCGACGACCAGTTTTTGCAGATGACCAATACGCTGTTCTAATTGCCGCGTTATCGGTCAATCCGTTAACGATTGAATTGCCCAGTTCATTCACGAGAGGGGTGATTGACAGACTTAAACCTTGCGCCCATCAATAATGACATTCATGGCCGATCATCTGCCTTGTGGAGGGCTTAAATGAAGCATGAATTGATGGTTGCGCACAGCGTTGCCCTCTAGAGGCTCAACCTAAAATCAGCAGTAGTTGATCCTTGTTTGTACCCAGCCTGTACCGTTCCACCACACAACGCCAGCAGGCGATTACTTGTGCATATATTGATTAAGTCGTGCGGCTTACTTGCGCAGCGTTAAACGATATCGTCGTTCGGACACGAAACCCACCCAGCTCGACGGTTTTGTGCCATAGGCGGTATTGTTTTAAAGCGGTTTCCTGACATTCGAAGATAACATGAGCTGCTGAACATGCTTCTTTGTCACAATCATATTGCCATATATTCCTTCGATCAATACTTAGGACAGGCATTAGTTACAGCCAAGGTATTGACAGGGCATGCAATCGGTTTTTCTTTAAATCGAAGTTAACGAGATAAAGGCAGAGAAAAAGCGTCATGTCCTGACACTCTTATATGTTTTTACAGGTAGGCAACTAGTTCACCCTAGTCTTTATTGATATGTATATTTGCGCATTATTTTCCAACTATGTGGTGCGGCGCCGCCTCCAATTGCCCAATACTTCGGCCCGCTCTGGCACAACCAATCTTGTTGACCCAATGCTTGAGATTAGCTGACTGTCTAATTCAGCAAATTGTAATCTTTAGATTAAACGCCTCAAGGGGAATGCTTTACACTAGTTTTCGTCAATTTTCTCAAAGGAGCTTAGATCATCTCTATTTCTACCGACTCTTGAATCGCGTTAATGATCCCAAACGTTCGAGTTTAACCTCTGCGGTAATCCAGCGCTTGATTACGCTTCCGCCCATCTATAGTTTATTATTTATGCCACCCCACCAGGTAAGTCATGCGAATCACCCATCAACCTTGATAGGAAAAGA
>Ga0163217_1095593_pt1 | contig 13608 bp, 8 predicted proteins | sample SynspAceP_FD_185933 | JGI IMG/M metagenome (GOLD analysis project Ga0163217, IMG submission 185933) | Saline lake microbial communities from Ace Lake in Antarctica - Synechococcus sp. Ace-P (PacBio error correction) | ecosystem: Environmental > Aquatic > Non-marine Saline and Alkaline > Saline ... | reverse complement strand
CGTCAGGCCGATGCCAACGCTTTGTATTTTTTTGTACTGCGTTCATAATGTTCGTGTGGAAAATCCAGCTCGAATATTGAACCTTACAGGCTTGGAAGAATCCTCAATACATTGGAAATGATAGCCAAAAGGCAAATGGGAAAAACTTCTATGTGGGTGAGGGGGAACGTAAGGTCTGGGTTTATATTACAGGGAAAAAGGAAAAAGAAGCATGGTTAAGAGTTGCTCCTGCCTTTCAAACGCCTCCAATATTATCGTACATCAACATGCACGCGCAAGCCACAAGTGGTTTCTTGTTCGTACGCAAATGAATAAATACAACAATGCGATTGCGCGATGTGGCAGCTGTTATTAATTCAGAACAAAAGTGTAAGAGTTCATTGTGCCTGAACACCAACCCACATTTTTGACAGTAAGTAAAAGAGGTGGTAAGTAATTAAGAGGTAGGTTGATTTAAGTGGAGTTTCTAGATTTTTGTTGCTATAATACATTTGCAAGGATAAAATAATTAAAATATAGAAGAGAGAGAGAGAGAGAGTACCCAAAAACGGACATGGAAATTGATAACAACATCAGGAATTATTTATTTACGAAATACATAAGATGAGGCTTCAACACTGGTAAGCCAGGATAATAGCCCCCGCATTAGATTAAATATTTTTGTAAGATTCCAGTACATCATGAACCACATAACTATATTATCAAACCAAAAAAGCCCAATGCAACATCTCATAACCTGGGGGACGGTTATATTCCCGGACACCCAATTTTGGACTTTAAAATAAAACATACTGAAAAGTTGAGACAATGAAGAGAAAAAAGAGGCCAAAGGGTCTGTTCCCATACATATCAAGATATGATTATGCTGGGATTGCCCCCTGGAGCTTCAGGGGTGGTCCGGTTTGGCCGTGGTCAGGACGTTGCCACACTACCTATCCCCACACATTCCGGAGACATTAGCTACAGGGCGGCCATGGTACTAATCATAATTCTTAAGTCCTTCTCGTGAGCACCTTTTAATTTTAGCTGTGCGCCACTAGAAGAACTCTAATGACATTAGGGATCCAGTATTATAGCGCACTTTCCCTTGGTCAAGGCATGATCTGCAGGCACCACGCTGTACGCTAATTTTATTGTCGGTTTCGGAATTGCGGGGGCGGTGGGAATCGTGGAAATACAACACCCAAGCCGTTACCAGCAGGCCTCAATTGCGCCTGTTTGGATCTTGGGAGAAACTCGCTGTAAAACATCGATATTTGAACCTCCCTCTAGGAGTCACACCTTGCTACGCCCACGATAGACCCAACTACTTCTTTGTTGTTTACTTTAACACGCACTCTAGCCTCCTGTACGCCACGTTGCATTACGAATAAAGAATTTAATTGAATCACTGTTAGAGACGGTATCCGAAGTACTACCAGATACAATAGGGTTTACTATGACAAACCTCTGAATAGGTGGGCGTATTTGGATCTTGACTCTTTTTGTATTGGAATTTTGCTCAGACATCAAGAATGTGGTTTGCCATTTAAAATGGCTCTTTTAACAGGTATCAAACCTTCGACGTGTAGCGCCGCTGCAGTTGTAGAATCTGTTGCGGAAAAAAATAGCCTTAGTTATACCGGTAATGATGATAACATCTTGGTGGAAATTTTGAATGCACAGAATTCCAGATTTTTCAGTACGGCGATGGTAAGGTCATAAATAAGAGAATATGTTAGGGGGCAGCTACTACAAGGGCGCATTGGTCCCGGTATGGGCAAAGAAGCCGCTTACTCTTTATATAAGAGGACATTAAAAAAGCGGGTCGTACTGCCCCAATGATGTCGGGGAAGACTGTCTGACCGATGGCTGCTACAGATAGCAACGCTGCATCTTTTGAACGCTGCCAATAAATTTATTTCAGGTATGTATTCGTGCGGGCTGCATGGAAGCTGTTTAAGGAGACAGGGGTTCTTTTAGAGGGTACGATGGGACTTGAATTGAAAACGATTGTTCAAGCAGCCAAAGCAAGCAAAAGCGGAAATAGATAAGAGTTTTACAATCAAAGATCTCATATCCTTGAAATTAATTGATGACCATGTTTGGTCACCATTAAATACTGTAAATTTGAAAAAGTTAGGGGATTGCAAATCACATTAAACTTGGATGCAAACAACCTGCAGGAATACCCGCCGTCTATAGAAAATTGGCGTTTCCATTGAGAATTGCGAAATCAACCGCATGCGTAACAACTGGAAGTTTAAGGGAGAAATACTGGAACAAAACGAACATCGCACCACTATTAAGCCTTATACTCGGAGAGTACGAATAATTGAAGAATAGTCATTACAGCTGGATTTAAAAATTTTTGGGCGGAAATAGATTTGAATTGCATCAATTCGCAATCAATAGAATGGATATAAAACTTGGTGTATTTAAGAAACGAACGTATCGTCGTGGATTAGCGTGCTAAGGGCGGATTGGCCTTAATTTCTTTCAAGTAGGTCCGGCTTATGGCAGAAACGGTTGACTAGATGCAGTAACCTTTGTAGGAAACTATTCTTGAACAACTGCAGTTGGTCAGGTCCGTTGTAATCGACGTTTGCACCAATAGGTTGGCATTTAAAACAACGATTAACACTTCGTTTACGGGGTTTTCCTTTCAACGCTCATTTCACACAAAAGAAATGTATTTAAAAAAATAACTCCTTTGTCGGGGGTAGCAAATAAACAGTTTTAAATTTGCAGGTGTCCCGAATTGGAGTTAGTTTCCTTTAAAAGCAATGGGGAAAGAATGGCAAAATAAGGTGGTTGGAATCATAATAGTAATCTGCGTTATCAGGCTAATTAAAATTTCCAAATGTTATTGTTACCTCAATTTTTTGGACTGCGATAACCTAATGTTTTCTCATGGGCCATTGCAGAATCTTAATATTAAAAAACATGCACTTGAAATTAAACGAAAATATAGTGCACATGAGGCATCGTCCTTAGTTTTATTGTTGGTAGTATTGAATTTTTCCTGTTTGGAACAAAATAAGAAAAGAGACTCTAAGAAGATATCTGATCAGAAAAACATTTTATTCAAAAAAACTTCTGGAAATTCCCCAAATTGGCAATATCTGTTGTTGCTTCAAATTTGAACAATCCTTTGGACTTATGATCGCGGCAATGATAGATAGTCAATATCTGTTATGGTATTACGGAAAATAGAAGGAACAAGTTAAACCAACGTTAATACAGTTACAGCGAGGAGATAAAAACACTTTTTAGGACTGCGAGGATCGTATTGGTTAAAAAGTCCTATGGATTATTAGGTTTCCGTGGTCTCATCCCGGATATTGGCACGACATTCCATATTGTTTTTAACTATACCTATTAAAGAGCATGAATGATTAGTTTCTAAGTTTAGTTAGATTATACCATACAGCAAAGGTGAGCGTTGTGAAAGTCCAAAAATATTATTAAGAGAACGATTTCCTGGCGGCCACGTATCATAAACGGGAGTAGAAATTTGCTTATATTCTCCAAAAATAAAATTTTCTTATAAGTATGGGGGGGTTTTTTTGGGATTTTTTTTTTTGGGGGAGGGGGGGGGGGCTGGGGGGGGGGAAAAAAAAAAATAATAAGAATGGCCCAAAGTGTTTCCTGTATTAACGGGAAAAGGGTTTTGAGACTTATCTTGATGGGACTATCCAAGTGATATCCTATTAAAGATAACCCTATTAATGGTCCATGGGACACGAAAACTCTCAAGGTTTGGTGTAGCCAATGGTTAAATCTTATTATAGCTCAGAACATGGAGAGGCAATGCATGATGAGAATAAATATTTATTGAGCAGGAGCAATTATGGTTGGCCAGATGTAACAGGTTACTGTAATTTGATAGCCCTATGGAAATTGGGTATTGCAAAGGACTCTACAATAAACGGAGCCCTATTAAATCTTGGACCCAACCATTAGGCCCCATTTCAGGGTATAAGATATTAATGGGCTTCAGAAACATCCCGGAATTGGAACTAATAGCCTATGGTTGTCTCCCAAAAGTACGAGTTAAGGGTTTTTGACTTTCTTCGGTGGGACTGGTATAGAAGAAGAAACTGTTGGCTTTTAAACTCGACGTTTTGGAAGGATAAGGGATGTAGTCTCTATGCGCCGAATGGAGACTATGGTATATAGTACCAAGCAATAAGGACTGGAATTCCACATTGCCTAATCCCAGAATTTGATTAGGTCCCAGCCAATATACCATTGAGAATACAGAATAATTACGAATATGCGATCAAAGCAGGGGAAGATTAAGAAATTAGGTGGCTGAGCATGACTGAGAAGCAAACGCCTCTTGAGGTAACCGAAGCAATGGCCAATCATGGATGGGACCGTACATAGCGAAGGCATAATGGCCATTTACAAAAATTTGTGCTTCCATGTCAATCAAAACCGATGGTTCGGTTAGTGATGGCTTTCTTCCTCCAATTATCCAAAAAACTGAGGGAGTTCTGCACTAGGAAAGATTGATACGGACTGTGGTAAGTGGTATGTCCGGGCAATTAGAGGTTCAGCAAATACATATAATCAGGAAATTGCCAGTTTTAAATTTTTGGACAGAACAGAATTGGTTGATGTGCCTACTATTAAGGCTTCCTTTGGGCAATAAGTAAATCGAGCGTTACAGAGAATGAAGTAAAACCCAAATATTAAATCCTGCCAAATAACTACAAGTCTCTAAGAACAGTAGTTACATACTATTTTATCGGCATAAACAAAATACTGGATATACTTCAATATTTAATTAATCAACATACAGACAATGGAATTCGACAAGGACGAGATTTTATAAAAAACATTCCAATTGGCAGGAATGGGTTTGGCCTATGGCGCCTGCATGGTCCATTCCATAACGGACCACAAATTTAAATAATATTTCGTGCACCTAAGCCCGGAAGCTACTTATATGGTGCTTCTCCGCCCCGAAATCTGCGATACGGTGGGAGATAGTTTGCGTTTAAGGTGTTGGGGCCCGCGGTGATACTCGGTCAATGTACAGCCGATTGCGGGGCATTGGAAGGTTACGAAGTCGGTGGCGATCAGGATCCGTATACGAAGGGAACGTTGGCCGGAAAAGATCCGCCGCAATGGTATGTAAGGGAGCATGGCGCCTGCAGGAACCCGCCACAAGAAGGATAAAGTTGTACACCACATGGGTTGGAAAACGATTGGAAAAAGATGCTGCAAAAGCGAAAAAACCGATGCCGTTTCGTTTGTACCCCATGGGAATTACATGCCCCTGAATGCCATTGAGGGGCCAGAAAGCGGAGGCCCTGTATTGTGAGAACGTCCCCCTAGCTCTTACCATAGAAGAAATGTGGAAAAAGTTAATACTTTCCGAAACAGACCCAGAGCACTTGATATGCCATTGATGGAGAATGTTAATTACAAACAGCGGAAGAAACTACTTGACACCTGAAAATTGTGCCGAAAGGTGTTATTGAGGGATGCTCCATGGTGAGCTTCCTACATCCCGAATTTAAGACGTTACAGATGAACGATGTGGAACCGTGGTCACCCACAGTGTCATGGCGATACCCGCATTATTGCCCATCGCCAATGGTCAATCGTGTTCATACACAATGGATGGGGCCGGTAGCCCGAATACATGACTCTCTGGCCAGGGGAGAGATAATTATTACAATTTATTAACTCCTTTTCATCCCGGGCAAAAGCCGTAACCTATATGCCGCCAAAAATTTTCCGGCCAGAACCACCAATGGAAACAAGTGGACTTTAAGGAGAGGGAGATATCAAATACATCCATAGTTAGACCAACCTTGGGCGACAGAACTATAATTGGTACAAATGGGACGACAAACAATCTGGCCCATATACCAGACATAATCTGACTTAAGGGAACAAAAGGGCCACCTTGACGCGTTTCCCGACCAGGGTTGCTTTGGAAGGGTGGGGTAGAGGAGGTCCTGAATAAACCATATGAATACGCAGAAGAGCGAACAGTTTACAAAAGATTTTGAGAAAAATTCACGAAAAATCCAGCATGTACCTCCGATTGGCCGAACTGGCCACCAAATGGGCGACATGGAGGAATGGATTCTCTAATGAGGCTACCGGCAATATGAGTGCTTTAAAGAAAAAAGGGGACCCTTGGATCAAAACGTATACGAGGTTTGTTATTGGAGTGCAGTAGGGAACTTGTAGTGAAGTTTCTGTGGCCCAGAATGGATGCTCCACAGCATTTCCTCGATTTTTACTAGGGGCCAATTGGGAAAACAACTGAGCCTTTAGGGATGTTGGTTAATGTGATTTACAAGGAAATAAATAATATGGTTGAATGCTTCTAACATAAACTATTGATTAGTTGGTGCAGAAGCAATGACTTAAAAAACAATGAAAATCATGAAAGGCCGCTTTAATTGCAATTTGAATCTGGGCTTAACCAACTGGACCAATCACAATCTGATCACCCAACTTTAAAAATTCAGACTACCTAAGGATTCCGATCAGGTTTGAAAAAGCTTAAACAACAAGAAATTGATGATTTAAAAAAAGTGCGCTATATTTTATGATGCTATCGCCGCTAATAGCTCCATTTGTATTACGTCTCTTAAAAATGGGGGCTTCACACAGAATTCTCCTTCCGCAGTTTTAGAAAGAGGGTCTTATATGCAGCCAGGATACACTCCAGTGTTAATTATAAGAGGAGAACAGATAGTGCAACGAATCTGTATGTATTAATCTATGGAACCATGTATTAGCGTTCCTTATCTATGAACGAAACAAGCTCTGACTTACCACAGAACCAGAAGTTTACCTTATCAACCGAAATTAACGCCCAATACAAAATATTATTTCAATTATAGGCACGAGAAACGGAAGTGCTATCTAAAAGTGATTTTGGGCGGGAATGTATGTAATAACAGCACCTATTACAGCACCAAACAATTTGTTGCGTGCATGGATTTTGCGGTGGTGGATCCTGGTACTGGTAATAATAACCAAAGGAATGTGGCGCGATGCGTACTAACAAGTATGTAGCACTTGCGCCAAAAAACCGGGATAAAAAGGATATTGATGCTTGTTTTTAGGGATATCGCCTATCTCTGGAACTAAGATGCAGATTCCAAATGCTTTTTTGATGTGCTATGGGGATATTGTTTTGAAAAATCCGTAGTTGCCGAATCCGTGTGGTGACTCTGCAGATTCGTCTTACACAATCGGGTCCCGATTATGACTGTTTTTTACCTCTCTCCTGACCGCAGGAGGGAAGCTGGGAAACAGCATCGGGAAACAGAGGCCTATTAATTCCTTGATTATGCAATATTCATTTTTATAATTTCTAGCACTCTCCAATCATTCTAAGGTTTCGTGCCATCGGAGGGGCTAGTTTCAAATTGGTCACAGACTGATATTCAAAAACACAACACAGGATTGTGTCAGTAATTTTGTTCATCATCCAGCCTACATCTAAAGGGTCACATTGACTCTGATGTTTGATCACCGGCATGAAATGCGGGAAATTTATGCCCATAGTGGGAATGCTACGGAGAGATTCGCTATATTAAATGGTTCATAGCACTCTTTATGAAACGCTTCTTAATTTCTTAAAACGGCATCAAGGATTGTGCCAAATCTTTTAAACTCAGACAGAAATATACGCGCAAGGCGCGGCATTTCACCGCTTGGACCACAAGGAAATGGGCGGTAAAGCAGATAGTGATGAGATGCCCTCAATACAACAAACGTAGTCGCAGTTCAGAAGGTGGCACTGTTTTATCAGTAACTTACAGGCTCTGCGTCAACTAATAATCTGGCCGGAGACTTGAACCACACCAAGCATGTCCCGTGTCGCCTTGAACAATAGGCTCCCTGTGTTATGCGAAAATTGAAGATAGAATAGACCATGGTCATGACCGTTAAAGTTTTATTAAGAGAAACTGAATGAGGTCGATGATTATTCACATCAACAAAAATCAGGATAACACTTAAAACAATGCCAACCAAAGCTAGTAACGGAAGTAAAGCGCTTAATATTAATTTTCGAACTGATTTGGTTTCGATCAACTTAAAATCTTATATAACGGCTTAAGAAAGTTAAATTCTATAATAAATTGGGAATTGGTAAAGAAGAGCTAGAAAAGAAACTTCAATGTTAGCAAGATTTGCAAAAAGGGCATTATTATTGTTGTGGAGATAATAACAAACAAAAAACGACATATAAACGAATCTGTTTGTGATAGAATAATTTAGTAAATAAATTATTCCTTAAATTGACAGTGAAGCTAGGTATCCAATTAAAGAATCTCCTCCATAAGAGGAACGAACAACTAGATAGGTATAAATAATCGATAACATGGTAAAAGGCTCTAGTTATAAATGAAAAGTAGCAGTCTTTTATGCTGCAAAAAAAGCCGTATAGAGTTCAAGAAGGTGCTTTATAGCTAGAAATTTCGCCAAACCATAATAAAATCATTTTTCATTTGGTTGATTATAGCCACCAACCTCCACCAGGGGCCATTTGCGCGGTTTATTTTCGAATTCTTGTTTACTTAGCATCGTTTCCACTAGTATAGTCCTCTGCATATCGGCAGCATTTAACCATCTCTAAAGAACACTTCCCATTTTATAGATCCCCTTCTTCCTAAAATGAGAGAGCAATTCCCAAATTCTAGAGTCCAATCGGTTCATTGCCTCCAAGATACCCATTTTCACCCTTTCTCCTAGCTACGGGCAATATAGTCTCTCTTGACAGCACCCATGAAGCACTCTGAAGGTTTCATCCCAACCGTGGGATTGTGTGATAAAGTCTACCGGTTTCTGCCTCTTACCTTGAGGGGCGTTCGCATAGCATTTGAAGAGGAGCTTCGTAAAACCACATACATGGGCCACCTGGTGAGCGCTCTCTCGCTCTCAGGTCGCTTTCCTATGTTCAATTGGATTTTTGGCCAATTGGCTCATGGCTCCAGGTGTGAAATCCATTTTGGGCCAGCAGCCATACGAATGAAAGGCATGCGTTCACATTTTATGCTCAGGAGCTCACGTCTTGGCTCCAATTTATTGTTTTCACTGCCCTTAACACCTTCGTAATTAATAAACATTAGGATACACCCGCCCTTAATCCCGATGGGTTTGAATGAACCATGAAAATTCTCACCAATTAATTCTAGCGCCTGGCACATTCGTTTTGCTCGTGTGTGTAGGAATTCACCACATAATGGTCACTGCGCTGGTGGGTAAATCGAACTTGTAATACCTTTCCGTCCTCTCTCTCGCTACGGTTTCAAGAATTGGATAAAGATTCGCGTCCAATGGTTTCCATTTAGGGTCCAGGAGATTTAATATCCACCCCCTTTCTTTACCGGTCCTTATTAATTCAAGGGACACTCGCATTATTCTGCGGGTTGTAATCAGAATTTCTGTGGTTGATCGTCCAACCTTATATATATCTATATTATTGGAAGAAGCAAAATCAATGTAGTATTTGTAGGTAGCCGTGTTTATACCTGATTTAAATCGACCCCTAAATATTATTGGCAGATATACCAATCCCACGCCACTTTACCTGGCTGATCCATTCCGTATTTTTAATAACCGAGGGGGGGGCTTTTGCAAATTGATAAGTTAAAATTGCTTCTCTACAAAGTTCGCGTCATCGTTTGCTGATCATGAAGGACCCTCCAGGGATATGTTCTTTTTCCAGCTGTTTCCTGCAATATGTCGGTTCATAGTAATAGTTGATTGCGATCTGGGGAGTTTTTCTCGTTAATCGCTTCGAGGGACAATTTTGGAAATACTGGCAATCCATGGTAGCACTTCATTCCCTCCTCAACAACATACCGATGGTAATCATGAAGTGTGTTTCAGTAAACAATTAACCTTGGCTTTTGGCAGTAGATAAATAATTACTGGAAGGCTACAAAATTCTTCTGATGAAATTTCGGAAGCGATTTGTCTTAAATGAATTACGTTTCATTATGCGAATACATACTTTCTTCCTCAGGGAAAAGACTATGCAGATCCCTCAGGCGAAAGTAAAGGATAGCTGTTCCGAATTTTAAAAGTTGCGATTAGCTCTGCCCTCACTATAAATGATACGCCACTCCGTTATTATAAGCTCGAAATTCAAGTATTGTAGTTTTCCTTGAAGTAATGGAAGCTCAGTAAATTCATCCCATTGATTACTACATCTTTATGAGGAACCTCTGGGTAAATCATTGATGAGAATCATCTTTATTGCTAATGGCGCTATTCACATTATAGGAATTTGACACCCAAAAATTCCTGCCCCTTGGAGAAAAATCCTTTCCTAACTTTCTGCCAATTTTTACAATCTTCATTAGGTGGACGCTGGACCAAGTTAAATGCTTTGTCAATATTGACAGAAAGTTTTATAATTTTCATCAGAGATTGATTTTGAAACTTTGGGAGTAAGTTTTGTTGGCACAGTTACAAGCATAAAAAGTGGAATAGTATTTTATCTTTTTTGATCATCGGAGGATTTTTTAGTTTATTCAGTTGTAGCTGTAATTGCGGGTAAAGGAGGGGGTAAAAGATTATTTTCGTTGGTTAAGTTTGGCCCAATTTAGCAATTACAAACGGAATAGAAAACCAGACTCTCCACGCTTTTTAGGGTAAGGCAGCGTTTTTGGCTTCAAGTTCAAGTTTATTTTAAAAGTAATAGGGGAGTAGCAGCAAATTACATTGTACCCACGGGTTATAGATGGATTTATTTCTTCTAGAATGGAACATTCCTTTTGATTTGTCCCCTGAAAGTCATTCCCAAGTTTCTGTGCAGACAATCTTTCACACTTGGCGTAACTTCCGGTTTGAAAACAAAATCCCGGTCATATTTCGCCTTTAGCGATTTATTTGGTGATAGTCATATTCAATTATTCCGTTGCTTCGCGCACTAGTCCAATTAAGTGCCCTTGAACAATTTAGTCCACCACTGCTATTCCGAAAGTCATATATGAGCCATTTTGCTTATACTAAAAAAGGTGTCTTCTGATGTCTCTGCGGTTTTCAGAATTTAACGGGTCTAAAAGCTCTTTGTTAGTTATAATTCATTTAATTTCCTAATATGTAACCAATTTCCAATTTTGGATTTAAGTTTACTATATCCAGGGCTTGATTGGACTGAAAAATTGCATGCCTCATATTTACTGGTCAGAGGGTCATCGTTGCTGAAAATTTATAAACACGGTCTAAAACAAAAAATTAACTATATATACCTTAACAATCTCGCTCAGTTGTTTCAAATTTCTATGAATCGGCAAGCTATCACTACTTTAATTCATTCTTCAAGTGGTGTCCCCAAAACTTGGGGAATTGGAAAACATTAACTAAACTGTTTGGGACTTATGGTTCTATTTGAATCCAAAGGCTATGAGAGATTGAAAAACTAATGGTTTTGTACAGTGATCTAAATAATCTTTACACCGAAAAATATGATTATTTTTAAAATTCCGAATTTATAGGTAGATAGAACTAAATTTTAAATCCACTGATATTGAAATCTCTGTTGTGTTTTTTTTCTTTATCTTATTTCTGGAAGTGTCCTTTGGCCCAAAAGTTTAATTCTTCAGTTGCAAAAAATGAAAAAGCACCGTCTACAATGTTTAGGGCATCGGGTCGTATAAACGTGGACATTATCCTAAAGACCCCCAATGGCTGCTGGGTTTATGGTCCAAGACAATCCGACAGAAGTCCATTGATAATCATTTACCATCGCTATTGTGGCTGAGATGATGGTTACAAATAAGTTTCGTCTATAGTATCATCTGAATTATGCGTTCTTCTCCATCCGAGTATGATCTCTATTGCGGCCAAACTTGAAGATTAATTTTGGAATTGGTCCAATTTAATATTCTGGGTTGGACAGTTCGACCCACTACCCACTCTGCCCAGAAAGTGGGAGGCTCCAGGACTTCCGGTCTGTTTTTATGGGGTGAACGCTATCAACAATGAAAGGCTATATCAGAGTCTATTACTTTGAAGTGAGGAAAAAAGCTTATAAAGGGGAATTTTCGGAAGCGCTCAAAAACCTTGAAACCAGCACGCTTAGGTGTGGGCTGGGGACTTCTCGCAAGAATATCAACCGTTAGGGCTTTGGATATAGCATGCAAGGCTGCACCTTGGCATGACCCTGATGCGAGCGGTTGACAGACGTATTGGGCTGTTAACGAATTGGATAAGGAAGATAGGAGCCCATTGGCTCTCATCTCCAATTAATGCCATTTCATGGAACGGTTTATGGGGACAAAAGTAACCTGGAAAAAATTAGTGGTGGATTCCCTGGTATTTGTCTCGGATATGTTGAGCAAAAAGATTTGGGAGCCCCGCTTCTCTTATTAATTGGTGCCGCTGGGCATATTGCTTCCGCATATATAGTACCTACCCAATCCTGGGTTGGGCATTTAAGGCAATTCCGGCGTGCTCTTGGGAGACAAAATTATTGAAGCCAACCAAAAGGACATTTTACTCACGAACTTGTGGTGAAATTACATTCCGGAGCAATGATTGTTGAAAACCCTCGGAAACAACGGTCTGGGATGGCCATCGGACCTTGCGGAACTACAACACGGACTACGGATGACGGTAAAAATATAGGTGAAACTTCCAAATACGTTTCTTAAATATCAACGATGATTGTGGCCATTTGGAGTGCTCCCTTGGATTGTTACAATGAATATCGAAACGAAATACGCAATCCCGTTCCCCATTCCTTTTCACTTTTTTTTTTGGGTATACCAACGGCTGGCTAGGTATTTGGCCACGCTGCTTCTGGAACAAGGGGGGTAGAAGTTAGAAAACAGTAGTTTCTCCCTTTTCATCTTCTGCAGAAATTGAACTAAGGAGGCAGTTCTGGGATATCTTGAAAGGGCGATTCAAAGGATGGCTTTTAATCCAAGCTACCCCCTAAGTATAGGGAACACTTTTTTTTTAAATTTTTTAAGTAAAAGTTAAAAAGTCCATTGTTAAAGGGCAATTATATACTAACCGATTTAACCTGATGGATTTAATAAATCTTTGGTTAAATTAAATATTAGGAATGAAAAGGAAATCACCTATATGCCTATAACTATGTTTTCTCCTTTTTCGGTTTGTATTTTACTTTTAATTAGTACCCAACGTTGTCGGAATGGTTTCGATCCTTTAGTGAATCAAGCTGTTCAATGCTCTTTTCTAGCTGGAGATTGCGCTACTTTTCAAGTAGAAACTGCTTGGCATTCGAAACCATTGATATCGGAATCCTGTAGATTGATGATAGATGAAATGAGAGAAAATTTATGTTTTCCCACTTGATGAAAGTGGCACCGGAAAAAATTAAAACTGGTTAAGGCCCGATAGCAAATGGTGATGGACAAATTGATCTATGCTTCAGCATTGTTATAGCCGATGGCTATAATCCCGCCCATCCCCACGAGGACATCATGCGTTGGAAGCAAGGGTTGTTTGCATTGTCACAGAAAATGCTGCCAATGTTCCTTTACCTGGGAAGATACTAACAATGACTGCAAACCAGCAGATGGTCCAGGGAAAACCATACTAACCAGGAATTTGCACTGTGTCAATTCCAACAACACAAACCTCCAATAATCTTGTATGGCCCTT
>Ga0163217_1072110_pt1 | contig 13608 bp, 8 predicted proteins | sample SynspAceP_FD_185933 | JGI IMG/M metagenome (GOLD analysis project Ga0163217, IMG submission 185933) | Saline lake microbial communities from Ace Lake in Antarctica - Synechococcus sp. Ace-P (PacBio error correction) | ecosystem: Environmental > Aquatic > Non-marine Saline and Alkaline > Saline ... | reverse complement strand
AAAAAGCTTTTACTACGAATTCTTACCCGTCTAATATGTACCCGCCAACCCTCTATATTCCCAATGGATACAAACCGTGCCCGCGCTTTTTGTATTGTTAGTGCCATGCCCATTCCCAAAAATACAAACTATCAAGCACATGCAGAATTTCGCCGAAAACGGGCTTGTGCTGGCATGATTATCGGAAACCATTCAAAGAGGAGAAGTAGAGGTGAACATTTAGGTTCAGGAATCAAAAACGGATGAGTTCCATTGGCATACAGTAGAGGCTACAATCCTGCCGGGGTGGAAGTATGAACGGCATTCGGGGTTTAGATGCTAATTGCCGCAATGCCAGAAGTAGATCAAAATAACTGGGCGTTAACGGCATTTCTGGAGCGGCTCCAAGCTGCGTAATCTGCCGGCTATGCCGATCCCGAGAAATAAAAAAGCTTGCTGCAGCCGTTGGCAGGTGCAAGTTTCGGCTGAAAGCCAAATTAGCTCAAAAAAACCATCGATGACCATTGCGGACTGTATGATGCCGACCAAACCTATGGCACTCGACTTTCTCCGGACATTGGAGCATTGATCGCGCCAAGGCCATTTATGATTGCACAAACCAGATCCGTGACCCTATACTATTCCATCGAGGCCGTCCATTCGATTTACCACAAGATAAAACCAATTTATTCTTCTCATGGAAAACCACAGAACAATTTAATTATGAAAAGATGCTTAACTGGGGAGGGCATCGTTATGGATCGGAAAGGAAGAACTCCGCCCAGAAATTTTATCATCTCTTTATAAAAGAATTAAAAAGGCAAGAAGGTAAAACCTGAGCCCTTACTAATTATTGACATCACAAGGAACTGTCAGAGCAAGAGTTTAAAAGTCTATATAAATGGCTGTACCACAATGACGATTGAACGAAATCTATTTCAGGATGTCTTCGCTAGCCCTTGGCCACAGCGCCAGAAATTAAAAACGGTGAACAACTGGATTCCTTATAGAACGACCAGGAAAGTTGCTTTTTTGAAAGAAAAAACGTTTGGTGCATTTCCCGCATGCACCCCGACCGTTGGATATGCGAATTAGATTGTTAGGTCTTCGAGTAAGTCAGAGTATTGAACGAAGGATTACAGTTTGTTTCCGAGATAAAAGGATGGCGCTTGAAGGTTTCCCTTCATACAGGCAACCCACAAAATACGCCAAACCCCTTCGTGCTTCGTATTGAAAAATCCCAATGAAGAACGCATATGCATCGGCAAGGATTGCCGGAGGTCTGGGCGAACAGAGATGACGTAGCCTATTTTGAGGGGCCCGGGGGCATCGGCGACACTGGCTGGTCCGCATCACAGCAATGGCATATACGGAGGGCAGCAGCTTGGACCGGAAGAACCATCGCCTCCATGCCGTGTCTATGACGTGCCTTCGTTGTTTGGAAGCCTTTGCGAAAAGCATCCTGCTTGATGCCCACAACATTAGCATTTCTGGCACATGGGTTGAAATGGCAGCAAATTGCCGCTTTACGCGCTTTGTTTGATGGTCATAGTAAAATCACTTTTGCTTTAAAGATCCCGGCCACCAGAAACTTGCCCAAGCGATCCAACGCGTGAAGGGTGAAGCCATAGAAATGCCTTTAATTGTTAAGGTGACGGATCTGCCGCAAGTGGTAGGTTTGCATTATCCCGATTGAAATCGTTGGTTCATCGGCAATGAGCCCAAAACATTATGAGTGACCCAAGACCCTATGATAATTTACGATAGGCCTGATGGCTACAAAAAGTTCAAAAAAGTATCCCAATGGCCGTATGATTAATTTTAAGGGAATGCTTTCGCTTACATTTTCAAAAAAAAAGAATCCAATATATGAAGTATGGTTTTAAATGATTCGACCGATTAGGTAACGCATATGATACTATATCCAGACGCTTTTAATTTAAGATGCTTCAATATGATGTTTTAATAGCCTGATTAGGGATTATTGCTATCTTTAGTACTACACGTGAACAAATCCTATTGATTCTACAGCACCCTTCACGCCCTGCGGCTTGGTTATGGCCGTAATTACCATCTTCCAAGGGCTTCATTGCCCGATTTTCATTTCCCATGACATTGAATCTGGGACAATACTCAGATCGGAAGCCTTGGCCTTATCCAATTCAATAATCTGGCCGGACCTTCGTCGCCATAACGGCTCCAAACGTGGTCATACTGACTTTTCTGCCGAATCAACGTTTCACATTAGGGCGCTTGTGATCCCAATATTGCGCCGATAAACACATGGTCTTGTTCAATCTGCGAGATGAGAGGTTCGTCCCTATCACGGTATCGCCAAAGTGCATTGCCCTGATTGGTCGAGAACTGATAACGCTCATCGGCTCTAGGCTTTGTTTACTTGAACGTTGAACCCCATTCGGTTGGCGCATTGTCCATTTGGCGACCATTGTCGTGGAATTTCGAGCCGTCCGCATACTCGAACTCCACATAATGAATCAAAGTATTTCCCCATGATCTGGGACCTTCCAACATTGCCCTACCACCCATTCGCTTGCTTTTATGGGGTAACCTTGTTTTATTCCAGTTATGACATCGATCTGGTGTATGGGCCTGCCTGGCAGCTTGTCCACCCCTCCAAAGCCAATTAAAATAATGCCAGTTACTAATTTGGTATTCTAGTTCTGTCTTGGCCTTCTTTTCTGTGGATCGTACGGTGGCTTTGGCCCACATTATCTAATACAACACGCGAAAAGCAACTTCACCGATTTCCCCTGAATGTATTTTTCGTTTACCCATTTCATTTCATATGGCAATTTTCGTAACCGGAAATTGCAGACCTACAACAAACGTCAGTTTTTTCTCGGCCGCCTTTTTTCCGGTTTCGATTACCTTTACGAATAGCCCGCGGGCCATCTACGCGCCAATTTTTTCCAAAAAACACATTGTTTTCCAAGCGTCTATAGCATGTTGAAAAACTGTTGGGGATACGAAATCCTGGAGGGAGTGGCCAAGTTATGACCGCGTTTTCGCAACCTCCGCAATAACCTTCTCAAAGCATCCAAACCCCAAAAATTTCGTCTTTCGGTACAGCTTACCTGATCGCGAAAATTTTGGGCGGATACCTGCTGAAGGCTTATTATCGAGCTCATGCCTGAAAACAATCGCCATAGCGACTAGCTGCACCGATTTTGAAAGCCATCAAAGCTTGAAAAATAGCCCGGTCCGCGACGCCGCATCCTACCAATCCCAATTTTTAATATCTCCTGCCCCAGTTACGTTGGAGCACTGAAAATATCGGGTAAGTGGCCTAAAGACCATACGGCTGCCTAGCGTCTTGGCCGTTGGTCTTACGAAAAGTTCTTCTGTCTTGCTTTATTTAGTTCTTTCATAATCGCGTATTTCTATTTTCGTTCCTAAATCTTTCATTTTTTATGGAGTTCATTTTAGAGCCAATAAAATTTGGAAATCGCCCTTTCATTTTTGAAAAGGGTGGGTTTGCTTGATTCCTATTCCACCGGATTTTAAACCCTTCTACTGGTTCATCTACGATCATTTTCGTTTTAGGAAAACAATTAGCTTTCCGAAAGGTTTCGATATTTAAGCTCAAGTCTCTTTCTACAGTTTGCCATCATTTCCTATTTAACAAAAAGGTTATAACCCATTGGCTAGAGGCCAAAAATAATAAGATCAACCAACCTCAAGCATCATCAAAACTTTAGCCATTGCTCAATTCCATTTCCTTTTTTTGCCGAAATTTTTCCCCAACAGGCAATTTAAAAGCAACAGGCAGCCCGTATCAAGGTGACACATTACCGGTAAGGGCCTTCGTGCCAAAACAATCAGCTTTCAATAGCCCAAATTGCCGAAAACATACTCGGCGGACCATAGCACGATTACAAGACCAACATAACCATAGCACGTACTTTTATCGATCTGCGAGTTTCATCCCAAACCCCAGACGCATCTGATATCAAAACCCCACAAGGGTGGGCATTACCCCAATAAGGAAGAAAAAGAGGCCTGCATAAAAAAAGCCCCCAGGGCATAAAGGCATTAGAAGGCATAAGATCGAAAAAATCGGCTCCAATTTGGCCATTCCCATTTCCAGTGGCGTATTCACGAACTATACCCTTGCGGAAATAAACTGATTGCACGACCAAGAAGTTCAGTGAACGCGAGGTAATTACTCCCAAAATAACATACCCTGTAATACCTTCCCGTTCGTGAGGATCTGATTTGGCTTTTGGCCATCCCGTTTTCCTGCACAAGATAGGCCTGGGTTTAAAAAGCACCGGGCAATAGAAAAACTGATGCCACCAACGCTAAAAGCGAGCATTTCGGACACCTGATCGGAATTCCAAAAGTAAATTGTTTTTCCCAATCTTGAAAGATCTGGTATTAGAAATAATTCAAGGAAGTACCGAAAGGATTTTACCACAACATTAACAGACCATAGCCGATCATAATAACTCATTTTTCAAAGATCTTTAAAAAAGGTCCCTCTTTTAAAAAAACAGCAAGAAAATGGGGCAATGGCCGGAGTATTCCAATTAATCCATGGGGTTGGTACGATGGACAAGGGTCTCACTAAAGACCATTCCGCACCTATGAATTTCCAGCTTGGACGATGCTGCTACTAAAGAAGCCCGACCCCAACCACAATTGCAAACCCAACTACTGTTATCTGAGGCGAATCTGTTGGAGCAATGAAATCTCACGATGTACTGGTGCCTATTCCTTGTGGAAACCACTGTAAACCACCCATGAACAAAACGCACGAACGGCAACTATCCACAGAGGTTGATATTTCGTACGTTGCCCCAATGCCTAGATGCAAAGCAAACTACCAGGACCCAAAAGCACCATGGCTTTGCCCGTTAATAAAGCCGGACCGATAAGCTCAAAAATTTTTTTCATTTTTTAAAAGGAAATGAGAATTTCTATTAGTTCAATATATTTCTACAGAAACTCTAGGGCATTATCACTTCCCCTGGCACAACGCTTTAGCGCCCTCGAAAAAATCCTAATTCGGTCAGTGTCATCTTAATGGAAAGTTAATTTTTTTATTCCGACATAATCTTAATATTTCTCCAAAGTGTTAGCTACCAGGCTACAAGCCATGGAAATCATGACCATTTTTCAGGTGAGATTTCCAAGGTTACATCCGTTAGGATGTGATTTAAAGCTTGCTCGATTAATTTACCTTAGTAGGTTAATGTAGATTGGCCTGAATCAATTTATGTTAATAATATTCAATAACCTCATATACACCAATTTAGAAATTTTTTTAAACGGCTATCAGTTTTTGTGAGCTGTTGGTATTCGGTTAGGGAACGACAACAGATACTATTTCATTATCCTCGCTCAACTTGGAAAAGATCTTTTATAGGTTTCCGGCAATCGCTCCGCCGGCAATATCCAATTAGACCAGAACCTTCCTTCATATAAGGTAAGATTTTCATCATACGGTCTTTACAATACCTACAAGTGCCTCACCCTCTTGGCCTTATCATGTTCGCGTTCTTAAATCTTGAGGGCCATCGAGGGCCCTGCCTGCTTCGCAATCATTCCAAAAAACTATGATTAGTCGCTTTCGTTTCCGGTAATGTCTTCGCCCTTGGCGCCTTGTCGTCTACTAGCCAACCTTTAACAAGCGATCTATTCTGATGTGGCAAACCCCTAGCTAGAGGGCAAGTATTCATCATTACATTGCAGGCTGGTATGCACCCTGGCTGGGACAACATCGATGGACTCTGGGCACTGTTGCAACCATCGCGCTCCAGCAGTGCCATCGCCCTTTGTCCCATATTGAAATCCGGTTATGATCTCTTCCCTGCAACGATTACCTTTATATCATTTTTCAATCCGAAACCTACCAAGGTATCGTGCACAAAATCAACCCTTCGCGCAAGGGCATGCCCATCGTTTATTCGACAAATTCGACCGGAGCTGGCACCAGTGGCCGCCTTCTCGCACCATTCCACGGTAATAAAATCTTGGAGTTATGGTCCTTGTATAAATCATGTCCTCACTCAGAACATCCATAGATACCCTGGTTTCTACTAATGCACAATTTGAAACCCGATAGGTTTTCCATCGGATAGCGTCGCCGCAGTTTTTTTTAATAAAATACTTGCAATTGCAATGGGGTCTTGGCAAAGCGGACATGCGATGTGCAGGTGGAATGAACTGCAATACCTTGGTTTATATGCCTGATTCTTTGCTTATTTCCTCGCTATTCTTTATGGCTGGCAAATTCCCCCGTGACGCGGCTTCTGCCCTTGTGGGACAGTTTTTCTTTTCAATCCATTTTTAACGAAGGTCGTCTAAAGCATCTTTCACGCATAACGTTCTTTCATTAAAGCTGCCATCACGGTTTTCTACAGGCCGAAATCACTGTACCAATTTGCCACGATTAGGGTCTCCGCCATATTTTCAGATGATGATCGCTCGATAACCACCCTCACCCGTATTATGGGGCGAAATTCCCCATTTTAGCACCCTTGTTTAAGGCCATAATGGCATTGGTTGCTTCAAGAACTCGAAACTCATTGCCGAAAATATCAAACAAGGGCTTGGGAAGACTAGCGGTTGGTTTACAAATTCCTTACCTCCTATTAGGGTAACCTGGGCGCACTCCCTATATTTCTTTGGGATTATTCTTTGCATAATGGAGTGTTCGCATCCGATTTCATATCCGAGTGAATATAGATCATCTGGCGTCTACCAAAAGCGTTCGGTATCCCTTCTCCCCTTTCGCCCTGTCGGTAGGATATTACGACCTTAAATACGCGTTCAAGGGCCGTCTCCCCCTCAGTTCCGTCTCCAACAACAATATTGCATTATCTCTGGCCGTCTATGGATTACCAAAGACATACGAAACCGACCGATCAAAGAAAGTTTTACGGGCCTCTGTTATGCGGTTCATGGCGGGTTTTTTTGAAGGATATCAAAGGGATCACCCATCATAAGCAACTGGCCCCCACCCAATTCATGGAAAAACTCCATAAATTGTAAGCCAGGAAAAAGAATGCAATAATGGCGAATGGACAACTACAGTTGAAATAAGAGATAAAACGTTTTCCACGGACTTCATTAAGAAGGCATGTTAATTAACAACAAAATATAAGAACCAGAATTGTATTCGCTGCAGTCTAATATAACATGGTGTGTAATTAATAAGAAGTTTAAAATCAACTAGCGTTTTTTGGGCCCATGCAAAAAATGGAACAGAAAACGACAACTTGAGATAAACTATTAATCTAAACTTATTCCAATGTACACCACACTTCTTAACGATTGATCCGCGAAATGCTTCAGGATAAACTGCCGAGACTCTCCCGCCCATGGCGGGACAGGCTTCTCGTCTCTCCTTTTACAAAATTTCGCCAACAAAAAAAGCTCCTCATTTCTGAAGAGCTTTTTACTAGTTCAGGACCCTTCCGGCCTGCGCTCAGGATTAACTCCGAGACTTCCCGCCCATTAGGCGGAACAGGCTTCTCGTCTTCTCCATTTTACAAAAACTAGATCGCCCACAAAAAAGCCCCTTCATTTTGGAAGAGCTTTTGACCCAGCTACCACGCCCCCTTGCGTGCTGCGCCTCTCTCCCGCAGGGACCTAAATCCGAACTTCCCGCGCCATGCGGCCGGGACAGGCTTCGTCGTTCTTCCTTCTTGACGAAAATGTTTCATCCCGGCACACAAAAAAAGGCTCCTCGATTCGCTGACACCCCGAAGGGCTTTTTACCTCACCTCCAACCGCTCGCTCCTCCCGCTCGCCGCTCTACAACCTTTCGAGCACTTCCGCCCATACACACAGCTGGTCTCCGTCTCCTCACTTTTTTAACCAAAATGCCGTATCCGGCCACAAAAAAAAAAAAGCCCTTTCATTTTCCGAACGAGCTTTTCTTACCAGGTAGCAGGCCCTGTCGGCTCGCTCAGGGATAAACTCCGAGACTTCCGGCCATGGCGGGCCCAGGTCTTTCTTGCGTCTCTCCTTTTACGCAAATTATCGGGCCCTCACCAAAAAGCCCTCATTCTGAGAGCTTTTACTCCCAGTGACCAAGGCCCTTCGGACTGCGCTCAGGGATAAACTCCGAGGACTTCTCCGGCCCATACGGGCGACAGCTTCTGCGCTTCGCCGGTCTTTTACACAAATTATCGCTCACCAAAAAGGTCCTCATTATCTGAAGGCTTTTTTACTCAGTAACAGGCGGGAGGAGACTCGCTAACTCCTCACAACACCTTGCGCACTAGATCCTAAGTCTTTTTTGCCTCGATTGCATCGAAAAACTACCAAAATAAACTATTCAAATACTTATGTAAATTAAAAATCAAAGTAATGAACCATTATAAAAGGGCATCATTAAAACCATCATTTGTGTTACCTAGGTTGTACCCAGATTTTGTACTTTATATAAAACGAGGGCAATGGGGCCTACTATTCAGCAACACTTAGAAGAAAAGAAAAATAACGGCTGGGCTCTTATTCCCGTGCATTTCGTATCAGCTCACAGGTTTACAAAATTATGAAATCCCACTCTATATGATATCAGACAAATTTGTTTGACTGAAATACTGGGACTCGTAAAGGAACAAGAACCGTCAAAAACACAATTCATGTCATCGCTACCGCCTCCCTTAACACAATCTATACCCTCCGGCCAAGTTAGCAGGAAAATCCAATAAATTCTCTTTTGGACTCGAGAGCGTATATTAAACCAATTACTCGGAATTTGAAGAAATTTCAGGAAACATTTAAAAACAGCGATAAGAGCCAGTTGTTTTTATTCATTCACCGAAGCTTATTTGAGGGGCGATTAGAAAGAATAAACAGAGTCAGTCCGCTGCGATTCTAGTCTACGTGAGCAACGACCTTCACTTCAAATAGACATTACGCAACGCCGCGCTAACCCCCTGAGAGCAAAAACATTTACCTCTTCAGCGACATAACCCCTGCTATTTTTTTTGCGACGGCGGCCCTTTATCTCCACTTGACGCGAAGCTCCGAACCACGCTCCTTGTGGGAAAGGCAGGGATTCGTAAACACCTTGATTTTCAGACGTACCTATTTGCCACTAAACAGAGCTCGCTCCAACATATTCTGCGCCGCGCCTTGTCTCCCAAAGCCATTATCCCTTCTTCGGAAGACCACGATGGGAAAGATTATAAATTAGAATTCTTATCCATTTATAAATCGGTCTTACTTCGGACGGCAGAAATCAAACTCTTGAAGAACTAGACCTTTCCGATTAACCCCAAACAGCCACCACCACTCGCAATGTTATTTCCGTTTCAGTTTTTTCTCGCTGGGAAACTGCGGGTTTCCGAGTGCGTGTTCAAGATTGAAATGGAAAATTGTGCAGGAGAACGGAAATTTACTATACCATGAATAAGAATCAAAAAAACCCTTTCGCTCCAAAATACATGCATAAACTTCGAAAAAATATTGACGAAATACTCCTACAAAAAGTCACAGAAGGCATTCATATTTGTTGTCCAGCAACTCGCGGAATGCAAAACGATAATGCCAAAGATATTTTAAGGGTTAGCAAGACTGCAAACAAAGACTTGAAGCCAGGTTTTAGCGCACAAATTGCCGCAAAGCGGGAGAATCACGAAAGGAAAGACTCACCAACGATGTCGTGCACGTATCGCGCGCCATTCCATGTTTGGCAATATCTCCGGGGACCCGGATTCCGTTACAAGTCTTACAAAAACTTACAATCTTTTCTGATATTAAAACGACATTGACTACCAACAAAACTTTATACAATAAGAGTCTGGACGATGCCCTAGATAGTGTACTCGTTAACTTGGTTTATATTCTGTTCGCATATTACGCTTAATCTACCCTGATAATAGCTCAATTTGAAAAATGATCATGTACTTTTTGTTCATATAATTTATGTGTTCACGTTTCGTAGAACATAAATATAAAGTGAAAACAATGAATTATCAAGGGAATGTGTACCAATATGCATTGACCAACCTTCAGAAAACGGGTAAAATCCAAAGCCGGAATGGATTGATAAAAACCCTCAATGAAGCCTTGGACGGTTACGATTATACTCACCTTGAACCGGCAAGCAATTCAAGTTTGGTAGTAGAAATTAAAAAGAGCTAAGAAATATTCCACCCATACCAAATTGGAAGCATTTCGCCAAGGAATATTGATCCCGTTTATGATTTGTGGCACAACGTATATTTCCTAAAATAAAGAAGAGCTTCGTAATAGGAATATCGCCTACCTTGAGCGAACGCGCAACATGTACCTCAGCCGAAAAAGAAACTTTTCTTTGTTGGATTGCCAACGAAACCCGTTCCATTCAAAAATAATAATACTACCAACAGGGGCATTTACCAAACGGCGGACTAAAAGGTCGTTTCACCAGTTTCTGGTTGGGACTGATCATGGCGTCAACAAAAAAACTACCGTGAAATAGCCGATATTAAACGGGATACAGGGATCGGCACTATTCCGCGAATATCTTCAATGGCCCTCAAAGGATGACGGTTTCTTGTTCCAAACTTAACAAGGACACTTATATAATCGGGACAACAAACAACAAAGGGGCTTCTTGAAAAATGGATTTTGCGCCTATTGAAAAAAAGTTTGGAACCAAATCTCTGGCATGGAAAATATCGTTTTGCGTGGTATAATAATACTTTTTTTCAATTGAAGGACATTTAAAATTAGAAGAGGGAGACAAAACTTCTGGGGGGAGACCGCTGGGGATTATTTATACTACATTACCTTCGACCGGACGGAATTTGATCCCTTATGACTACCACCGGAACACCCGAGAACGAACTGATGACAGAATTATTAGACTTGTTCCCTCAGGTCAAAGCAGCCTCCCCCCGGTTAATTGTCAATCTACCGAAAAAATTCTGTGGAAGGAGAATTTACCGAGGTAAAAAGATGCCGGTTCACCTTTGCTCGCTTACGCTGACCCCTTAATAATGAAGAGATAGACCGTCTGTACGGAAACCGCAAAAAAATATACAAGTGAGTACCTACAGGATAAACTGATTTAACAACTTCATCAAAGACCGATTTCTCCAGAAATGTTGCCGCTTTGGAACGAGGGTTTTAAAAAAAATTTCATGTCTGATTTATCACTTGGGTTGGTGCGGTCGCCTCGTGATATAAGGATGACGGTTGCAATAAATGAGATTCCACAAGTTAGAATTACCCAAAGCGACATCGATTTTGCCGGTGTCTTTATTAAGATAAGGACGTCCTATGAAAAATTAAAAGATCTTATCACATTACCTTTCCAAAAATATTCAAGTCATAAGGATTCGCAATTTTTACTTAATTAATCGTATTCCAGATACTTGGAAACGACAGTAGCGAATAGAGATACCCGTTTCTTTTTCCGCCCAAACTTTTCCTCCCGCCTTTGTGGGATTTTCCATTTATTTTCGCGATAATTCTCTATCGGGCTTTCACTTCGTCAGAAGGTAGGGCTTTTACAGATGCTGTAAAAAACATACTTGTATTCTCTCTCCCGAAGCACTTAATATTTATTCAATGTTTTTAATTGGTATTTTACTCAAAACAGGCGGTCGGAAATTTGTTCCTATTTTAAAACAAAAAATCCTTCCGATTACGGCAAATCATAATTTACCTATTATACCATATTTCCATATAAAATCATCCTTATTCATATTCTATATATAATCCCATATTGTGACGCGAAAGCCAATTGCATGGACATATATCATGGAAAGGTTTCCCAAGTTTCCATACAAACACCAGGCTATGTAACATATTACCTTGGAAAGAAATTCTGTGTGGGTATGGGCGTAAGAACAAGGTCAAAGGTGTTTTCTCCAACTTTTGTGGCGTTTTCCAGTGCGCTAGGAGCGGTGGTTCGAAGCAAAACTGGAACGGAAAGGGATTTCCCTAGCGGACAGTCGTCGCGTGGTCCGTAGGGAAGGATTGTATGTGGATACAGGTTGCCCGGATCTTCCGTTAAGGGCTTGGGGTGGGTGTTTCAGTGGGAATATCTAAAAAACCAAATATTAAGGATTTTATGAAGACTCTAGTGACTGGTTATTACGCCATTACTATACCGACACAAATTATTATCACGGAATGGGTTTTTTAGCCTGACCGTCCAGCGGAATAGAAAAACAAGCATACCAGCTTTACAAATCGCGATACTATGTTATTAGACAGCTCAACCAACTAAACCGAGGTTCTTTAGCGCACTCAGGGATTGATTAGACATAAAAGCCCCAATGGCACGATTTTCCTCTCCTTGGAGAATACCTCCCTTATAAACTTGCGTTTTGGTGATTACATTCTTTATTTTTGGAAAACTAAATCCGCGGGTCTGCCGCAAATCAACATTTATTTTAAAGTAGGTTAAATCGCAAATTTGGAAAAGCACGGTGTCAAAATTCTACTGTAGCAGGCAATCCCCTATGCGGCTGGACACCTCTCACATCGAAATAATTTTTGGGTGGGAACTATCATTTTTTGGTGGCGCAGATCAATTACAGCAAAAATAATTATTCAGAATGAGACCGGCCGGCGCGCAGTTTAAATGCCATAAAGACAGGCATCCCCATTTTGCGCTGTAAAAAAAAAGGCCAAGGGTGTGTAGAACAAGGAAGGCGCCAAATAAAGTGACATATTGGGCAGCTGTCTATTATCAACACACTTAGTTGACAGCTATTTGAACAAAGTTTCAAATCATCAGGAAATTGAATTACTTCGAAGCCAAAGCCTGTATTAACATCTAATATCCAAGTTAAGAGGAATTGGGTAAAAACTACTACGAAGGTCATGTCTTGGAAAATACTAACCAGAAGCTAGAAGGCGATATTGCTCAAATCTGTACAAATCAATACAAGGCAAGAAACTACCAGCTCACAATTTATTGCATCAATAACAATTTAGTGCAATTTTATTAAAACATTGAACATTGGTTTAAACTATATTTCAAACATTATATTTTGGTGCCATCCTTAATCATTATTGGCAATTTATTAATTATGCGCACAAGAAAATATAACTTAGAACATAAAGAAGCTTGGTCCACCTATGGGGGGAATTTTCTCCAGTGAAACTATCTCTCTTTCCCAGGGGGATCTTTCGGGGAAAATTTCAAGTGCCGATATTGATCTGGCCAAGCTTTCAAAGTTATCCCAACTCTCATAAGATATCGAAAATGATTCCTATACGGGAGAAAATTTGGTAATTTGAGTTTGCATAATTTAGTAAAAAGCGCAATTTTAAGGGTTCATAAGGGACAATGATCATTACTTATTTAAAAAGAAGGTGGATACTTCTATTTTACTCTTAAAGGGTTGCAAAAATACCATTATGCCTAATCTTGTATTATAATCCAAAAAGGTTTGGAACATAGGAAGTCGGTGGGTTCATCTTGCCTTTCTTTTTGGTTTTACGAAAATAGATCGAGAAAGGGGCCCCATTTTTCGGGAATTTTATGTGAAGCCTGGCTATATTTAACCCAGAAAAAAAAAAGGCTTTTACAAAGAAGGTTATCTAGACGTCCCCAGGGGCCAACTGGGCACCCATTTTACCCCACTACTTAAATAAAATTTAGAATCCGCCTTCTCTTCTCGCTTGGGTCCCTCCTCTCATATTCTG
>Ga0163217_1048558_pt1 | contig 13608 bp, 12 predicted proteins | sample SynspAceP_FD_185933 | JGI IMG/M metagenome (GOLD analysis project Ga0163217, IMG submission 185933) | Saline lake microbial communities from Ace Lake in Antarctica - Synechococcus sp. Ace-P (PacBio error correction) | ecosystem: Environmental > Aquatic > Non-marine Saline and Alkaline > Saline ... | reverse complement strand
CCAGATCAATCATCCAGGCAAATCCTGCGATCCGAGGCAAATCCTGGATCCGCGTGGCGGACTTTACCCACAGGCTCGAGCGATCGGCGCTTCGATCGGGCTGCCTGAAAAACAAAGGTTGCCCGGATTAGCCTGGCGCCGCGTCTGCAATGACCCGATGTGCGGGGGTTCGGGACGAGATACGTCCCGTGGCTTTGGTACGGTCTTAGGTCCGCACGGGCGTGCCACTGATTTAAAAAAACGCGTTTTTCGAGCATTGAAGGCTGTTACTTGTCATGCGGACTGCCTTGTACGCTCTGCTGGCGATTTCGGACGAGTGGTAGCCGCTGTTGCCACCTGAGTCCACGCATTTTTGACGGCACTGTCAGCGGCGAGCGAAATCCGCCCGCAGCATTCGGGGGAAGTTTAAACGTCTCATTGCGGACAGGCACACCGACTGTAGAACCGTCCATTACACCCAATCAGCAGTTATCTCGACGCCGCGCAGCACACCACTCTTCTGTGGTCTCGGATACGCCGGGCACGGCCCAAGGATCGCGGTCACACGTCAGACGTGGGCGCTCTAACGCCTCGTCGAACTAGTACCTCGCCTCATTCGACGGCAGCAAGCGAGCGCTTACAGAAAAAACAGCGACGCCAGGCGTTTAGCAGCGACCAGGGAACATGGTTCGATCAATTCCGATTGCAGTTCGATCAGTGTCGACGAATCCGAACCATCTTTGGCATAGGGGAGATCAGAGGTGCGGACGGATCAGTGCCCGTCGCAGAGCAGGGGCGCATTCCAGCAAAATCGCATCGAACATCCCCTCGAACGCGCGCATCAACGCAAACCGATTTGGCCGGCAGGATTGTAACCGCGCGAGGATTTTCTTTGACCCCGCTTTGGCATTCGTTGCTTCGAGGCTGTCAACGGCCGTGACTGTGCACCCGCAGCAGCTAAGCTGCATGGTTTTGCCCCACACCAGAGCGCGGCGCAAGATCCAACGGCCTCCGACCCTTATTGCGGCGCAAAGAATTTTAACGGCAATGCGGGCAGCAACCGCACCTGAACCCACAATACCTTCGGCGAACCCGGGCATGAGTTGTCACTGCCCATGCATCCACAACGCGCACCGAGCCGGTTGCAGAACGACACCAGCCACGGCCTTGCCAGGCGGCATCGGGGGTCAGCGGTTTGAGCGGTCAAAATCAGCGGTGCACCTGCGAATGCGCGGCTTCGTGCCGGTTATTGCCTGGGCCCGCACAGCCTCGGCAGGGGCCACCGACCCAGCCACACTGGGCAACGCGAGGGGCGCTAAGGACCGCCCAGTTCAGGCCCGTTCGGCTGGCCAATCCTTTGCGCAAGCCACTGCGTTGGTCAGCCCTTTGATGGTGGCCATGTTTTTTATGCGTCAGGCGACCAGTTCAACCATCGCATCAACCGACGCCATTTGCGCCGCACGCCCTGACAAAGACTCGATACGTGGCTCGCCCGAACGCATTGAGCACTGTTCAGCAGGCGGATATTTTCGAGAGGTGTTCTGAAGCAGGCGATCGCCCGATTCCATTCCACGCCAAGGTGATTCAGTGGCTAGTCGGCTGGGCACCGCGCACGATGTCATGGGAGGGCAGCTTAGTCCAGCACACCTAGCCGTCAAGAAGCTGTGGACAATTAATCGTATCTTCTCTCCTCCATGGGATTCATTATCCTATAAGGTTTATACACCGACTTTCGTTGTTCCTTGTATATATCGATCTGGCTGCTTGCAATTGCAGATACGCTTTGAATTCATTCTTTAGGGTGCGCCGGTTTGTGCTGGGCGTTAGTGGTCCGCGGGGCGGCGGGGCGTGATATAAAGAAGAGGTGGGGGATTTTTATCCGGGGATGCAGTGGCCTATGGCGGGAAGAGTAGATGTAGAGAATGACCGAAGACCGTGCCAAACCCCACACCAATCTGTTGCACAGTGCCCCATGATTCCGACCCCTTCAATACCATGCCGGAAAGCGGGACCGGACTCAATTTCGACCACGCACCAACGGCCCGATCGAACTGCAGCCAGTAACTGGTTAACCAAAGAGCTTCACGATCCGCTCGATATACGCAACAGCGCGACCTTGGGGCGGGACGGCGCTCGGGGGACAGAGGGCGCACAGAGGAGTGCAGGCAAGGCGCTGGCGTTGCCGGACGGTAGAGCTTGGCTGGGCCGCGGGCGAGGGCCGAAGCAAGGTCCGCTAGTGTTGAATTTTGTGGAGGAAAAGAAGGGATCGCGGATTCGACATTTCTAAAAGTCACTCGCGGTGCGAGGGGCGGCGAGTGTGGGCGCAGGTTTTTGCGGGTAGGTGCACAAGGTGTTTTGGTTCCGCGGGGGCGTTAAGGCGCCAGCGTAATCTGCGAAGAAACCACGGATTCACTCGCAGATGTAGATACCGCCTATGATATATGTTCCTGCTGCCCGTGTCCGCGAGGTGACAACGGATTCGTTGTGGCGGCACTCATTGGTGAGCAGCGAGTCCCTGAAATTATATGCTATCGGGGTCATCATCGGCCCCAGTTAGGACTGCATGAGCAGAAGAAGTGAGGTGCAAGCGGGCCTATCTAGACGGCAGTCTTTCTGTGGCGGTTCGCGCAAACGGCACCCGTGGCCACGAAATTTTAACCGCCGTCAGAAACGCGCAATTCGACACAAAGGGGCGGAAGTCATGTCTTACTTCCCCACCGACACGACAAAGTCGACGTTGGGTGGTGGTTCCATTTAGTTTTTTGATTAGCTTCACGCCAAGCCGAGGGGCCAAATCAGCGCCAGAAGAGTGGGCGCGGCGGCAGCGTCAAGTACGTCAGTATTTTCTCATATAGAGGGATGCCGCGCTGTGATGAGTGTGTTGTGTGAGTGTGTCCCTCGCTCATTCGACTTGTGGTTAGTCCGGTGCGGGGAGCGAGAAAGGTTAGATTAGTTTACTCACCGCAGTTATCGGCAGACCGCGCGCGGGGGCGGCGTTGCGTATCGTATCATTCAGCCCCGAAAACGTCCTCCGAGCTATAGTTCACTCTGAGCGCGGCAGGTTTTCCTGATGTCTCTGCCCGAAGAAACCCCGGGGGGGATCGGGTAGGCCCCGGGGGTTATAGTGCGCTCTCTGGGGGCGGGGTGAAGGAGAGTAAGGGACACTCGCTGAGCAAAAACTGCTCGCGATCACCCGCAGAGGCGATGAATGGCTCCCCCCGGTACAAATGGGGGATTGTATGTGGTTTCTGCTGCCTTCCTGCTGCTCATAGACAACCACACTGCCGGTTCTCTTTCTGTGCTTCGCCGATTCAGATGTGGGCGCGTACGTGATCGCTGCCGGCGGGGGGGGCACCCCGCTCTAAGAGAGAGAGCAGTATTGGGACGCCCGCTTTGTGCGAGGGAGCGTCCTCGCGGTCCGCGACTACGTCGCGCCCGCGATCAGAAACATCTGCAGAGCAAACCGCGGCCCTTCAGGCCAGCGCCTCGCAACCTAGCATCAGCGACCATGCTCGTGAAGGCGCGGTCGACTTTGCTGGTTGTGATGCGCCTCGATCACTCGATATCAATTTTCTAGCGTCCAGTGCAGGCCGCGACGTTGGCAACTGGGTCACAGAGGATGAGTAACAAGACTGGTTCATTTCCAGCCCGCCGTAACTGGTCTAGATATATCGAGGACGCATTCCAGGACCGTTGATACGCGGCGGGGCATCGGACATTCGCGCTGGGTCTTTTTCTATTTAATTGCGACGACACCGGCGCCGTCTGACGCAGCGATCTTCGCAAAGGCGAGGGTCGCTTCGGTGACGTGTGTATATTCTCATATAATCACGACTGCTGAGTCCTCTCATCGCGCTCGTTGCTCTTTGTGTTGGATCTCACCTGTTATTTTTTTGTAATATGTGGGCGTTCATGCGGGCTTTTTTTGTGGGGTGGGGCCCTTTTGGTATTTTTACGCCGATGTTATTATTTCCTCGGATCAAGCTTACTGCTGTGTCTTCGTTTCCTCCTTTCGCCGGGTCGTGCTGGTGGAGGCTCTGTATTCTTCGAGCCGATCCCACGCGACAGTGGCGGTACCGTTCGAAACGCGCTGCAAGTATGCACCGGGTCTCGCGATGGCAAACGCACCTGCATCTAACATCTGGCCTACGGCCCGAAAGCCCCTGTAAAATCACTTAAGTGGGCCGTAAAGGTAATGTGTCGCTGATGTCTGACTGCGCATGTATGGCGGGGTTGGCGCGTCGGCTCTGGGGCGGCGGTGCGCGCTCTCGCCTCGGCGCTTCTCGTTTTGGTGATAACTCATCATGGGCGGGCCTACCTTCAGATGGGCGGGCATGCGCCAAAAAACAAGTCCTCTCTCTTTATGAGGACTCAGGTCCGTCGCAACTCGGCGCTATCGCGTAGAGCGAACCTTTTACACTGCGGCGCGCCTTATTCGGAATCGTATATTTGATGGGTAGGGTGAATGGTCCCGGTGACTCTCCACGAGTGCCCGCGATTGTGCGCATCTTTATGGACGATAAGTACTGTGCTCTCCGATTCTATTAAATCGCGATACGGATATTATTGCCGTAGGGTGGGGTGCATGCCTTGGGCCCTAGGATAACAGGGCAAGAGAAAAGGGGGGGAGGGGGGGGGCACACCCTAATTTGGGGTCCCAGGGGGGCGGGGGGTACGGGGCGCGTCGTTCTGCTAAAGTGTAAGTTGGCCGGCAACGAGAAGGGAACGTAAACTGGCATATATACGGGCGCCATGATATAGAATACCAAAAAAGACTGGACGTATGAAGTGTTAGCGGATAAACCCCCGAATTAGGCGGTTCAGCTCGGGACGAGACGATTCAGACCGCACGCCGGACATGGACGAACGCGCCAGGCAATGCATCGAACGCAGGACGTGCGCTTGACTCCGCGCCTCGAGCGTGACGCCACGCCCTCTGCGCACAGTCTGGATCGGATGACAGCGTTGGAAGACACAGGATTTCTGGGCAGGCTTAGGTTTCATGGGACTGGGGACCGCATGACGCCCGTCATGCGAACATGATGAAGACGGTTGACTTTTAACGGCACGGCATACCGATATGGCAGCGTCGACCTGCGCAGGGACCGCGTTGAGCGTGTTCCTGGTATGACCCGATGGCAAACCGCACGGGTATTTCAAACCTTCTTCAACACCGCGTTGAAAAGCAGGCAACAATTGGGCTTTGCGTATTGAACCGGCTGCATGTATCCACGAATGACCGTGCGCGCCGGGTGTGGGTATTACGTTGGAGACGGCGCAGAGAGGACCAAAAGGTCAGGTCAAGCAGGGCGCGGGTCCCGGCAAATATGTAGTTTGATTAGCCAAAATGGTGTGCTGTGGTCTGCGCGAATGGTCGGAGCCGATGTGATCGAGAACAAAGAGTTTTGTTGCGAAAGGCCCCCCGTCTGCCGAGCGCCACCCGTCAGGGACCTTGTGCTGTGTGATTTATATTTCGTCGGCAAGCTGCACCCGCGTTTTCTGAAGACGGGACGTCGCGCATTTTTAGTCGTAATTGGGTGTTGGCACAGCGGCCGATGGCAAACGAGCTGGTACTTTCCATTTCTTACGAGGACGGTGAATTTCTCGAATTTGCGCTCTGTTTCGACGATCGTCAGTGCCACTGCCGCGAGAGGTGGCCCTGTTTTCGATGGCATGATGCTCGAGACTGGCGCGCCCATCTGTGGACGCATATGCTCTAGTGTTTTCGGGCCGGTGGGAATAATTAATCGGACCGTCGTGAAACCGGAACGCACCCAGTAGCGGATAGGGTTTCTGCCGTCGGCGAGGACTTTGTTCACCATTTGGAAGCAGAGTCTCTGAGGCAATCTCGCCGGCCTTTGAAAGGAGCAAGGGTGGTATAATCAATTAAAGTTGGATTTTATTATGATTAGTGTAGCAGCGCAAGGAGGGGGGGGGAAAAAAAACGGAGGGGGGGATATTTCGGAAAGCGTGGTTTGGTGAGTCGGACAAAGCCTGCCGGACCGACCTCTACACCGTGGGGGTTGATATTCAAAGGCTCCGTTGGAGTGAACTGCAGCACACAGCGGGCCAGTGGGCGGGGGGGGGACGGCGGGAGCGGAGGGGCGACACGGGCGGTCTTTGGCGATCGCGCTCGAGGAGGAACAAGACGGTGTACCCTTCATGTGTGATTGCGCTGAAAGGCCTTGGAAGTTTCACAGTGCGTCGTTGGCGCATTGCGAACGAATACCGATGACGGGCAGAGGGCGAATGGATTCGGCGGGACCTCCGCGACTTCGTGGGGACTCTCTGGTCCTGACTCTCTCGATGAGATGCCGCATCGCGAACGCCTTGGGCGAGGTGTGCATGCGGCAGAGATTGTTGATGACTGCGCGGCCGCAGTTGTGTTCTGCCGTAAGATCGACGGGCCAGCGGGCCTAATAAAACTGGCGCGACGAAGGGCGAAACCATGGAACTGGCGCCGCCGCTTTTTGTCGAGCAGACTGTTGCTAGCTGGCGTCCCGACGTGATTCACGTGCGCTTGAGATTGGTCAGTGCCGCGCAAGGCCGCGGTTATCGTAACTCGTGTTCCAGGGAGTTCGCGGTGCTCGCGCGTATCGGGGCAGGCTTTGGGTATGCTCTGGGGCACGTGCAGCGAATTGCGTCGATCTGGTCGGGCCGTTTGGAGGCGTCCGAGAGGGATGACCATGGGCCAAATCGAGGAAATTTTGCCCGCACTGACGCTTGGATCGCCATTTCTAGTTGCCGCCTAAGAACAGGTGCTAGCAGGATCATGCCGAGGTCAACAGCACACCGGCAAGGAGGACGCACCACACGTCTGCGCACGGAACCCGCCATGGTGGATTTGCCACAATGTCCGAATACTCGGCGGGACGAGGGTCCTAAGAGGCAATGCTCGAGGGACCGCGCGATTGCCGTTGGGCGGTTCAAAGCCGGGAGCCTTCTTCCGTCGCGGCAGTGTTCCAATAACCAAACCCTGGCGTGATCACACGCAGCCCATACCAAGGGTGATCACCATCGGACGGCTGTCCTTACTCGGATTGCGGAAAAACATACCGCTAACAGCCTGAACCGACGATGTGGAATCCGAGCGGGCGTGGTGCTCGTTTGTTGATGCCTAAATCGTCAAAAGCGGACAGAATTTAGAGAATGATACTACAGGTCGAGCGATTGCAGAGCGGGGCGAGCGGGCGCGGCCTTGGGCGTTCGGGGCGCTTTCGCGTCACAACATTTATGGACTTGGCGCGAGACCAGGCCCAAAGCTTGAGATGCCGCGAGAGAGGTTAAAGACCCCAGGGGACCGGATAACGAACCTGATTTTAAAGAAGGAGGCTCCTTTGGTTTGGTGCGATCATGGTATATTCCAGCTTGGGGCAACTCCACGTGAGCGCATCTTGGGCGAGGAGGTCCTGGGTATAAAGTGTAGATTGTGAGCAGCTACTTTGCGCTCTGCGATTAGGCCGTGTTCATGTGACCATATCTGGTGGCATGTTCAAAGGGACGGGGAGCACGGACCGAGGAAGGGAGGTCGCATTTGCTATATCCAGGCTCTTCTCAGGATGCGATTGTGTGAAGTCTGTAGCGTCGAACTTAACTTTATTTGGCGTTATGCTTGTGACGCGGGGAACCTGGGGAGAGGCGGTACGGGAGTTTTCTATCATGAGTAGCATGCCAATTTTTGCGGGCAATTAAAAGTCGGGTTTTTACATGGCTGATTTCGTTGCTGGGTTAATGGGGTTGATCACCGGTCGGGCGGCCGCACCCCCCGCTTTATCGACATCAGTGTCGGGCGCGCGAGAGCGAAGAGAAGACTCTGGGTCTCCACTGCGCACCGATCACCCTCTCACGGTCCAACTGAATCTCTGGCTCACACAACTGAGGATTACTCTGATTCACGGCATCCAGCCAGCAAGCGCTCTCGGTCGCGTGCCTTATTGACGGTCGAAACGATTTTGTGTGCAATTGCGGGGGCGTGCCGATGACACTGATCTTTGGGGCGGGCTAGGATGACGACCACATTTGATCAGGCGGTGTCGGGGGATGTTGGAACCGTGCTATGGGAAATGACGGCGACGATGTCTTGGCAGGTTGGACGAGCCCGCGCACTCGCCTTACCCAGGCTCCACAATGATGATGATTGGCTATGCTAGGGTTGGGGCGGGCGCAATTACGCTGAATGGCTCTGCCGGGAGGACTGGTTTTATGGAAACGGAGTGTGCCGACGCCGTGATGGGGCGGGGGCTTGGCGACGATGTGCCTCGACAGGTGGGGGGGCGCGGGGGGGGGAGAGCGCTATTTGGCGGATGGTGGGCCTGAGGAACGATCGAGCAAACGGTATCGTTAGACACATGCCCGCATATGTATCTGCATGGCGCTATCAGCTGATACGACTCTTTATAATGCGCTGATTACTCTGATGGCTCACCCCGGTGGGAGGTGATGATGTGATCCTTGCTGCGATCCAACGACCACGGTGCCCCCGGAGGGCACAGGAGCCGCCAGATGACGTGTCTCCGCAGTATTGGGATCAGCCCGACGGGGCGATCGCGACATTCGTGCTTGGTGCGGACAGATCGGCGGTACGGAGATAGTTGGCGTGGTTGAGGGAGCGGACAGGCGGATGCAAGCGGCCGCAATAGCGCCGAGGGGGGTGTGGTTGATAGAACGCGGACCCGAAGAGAGTTGTACGGCGCGACTACTCAGGCGCTGATTGTCGGATGGAGAACGGACGGTCGTAGGGGCGATGGGCTGACCTCGGGAGACAGCTGTGCGTGAGGGTGCCGCGGGGCGGAGGCGCGGCGGGTATCGCGCTGTATCGCGGGCCCCCTTCGCTCGGACCTTAGGAATGCGGACATGGACGGCGCGGGAGTGGAAAATTGAAGAAGGTTGGCCGAGGCCCGCTGCCGCCGCATACCTCCATGCGGGTTCACTCGATTCCGGACAATAATGCTATTTGCCACGCGAGAGCTTTAAACTTTCCTATCGGCCCCACATCGCGCGACGTGATTTCTGTCCCGGGCGCGATACTCCATGCGGCCTGTGACCTGGACGAACATCCCCGGCCCTGTGCCAATCACTATGGTAACCTTTCAAAAAAGGAAAGACCCGATGTCGATTTATACGCAGAAGTAAAAAAGCAACGCGTCATGACAAGAATTCCGGCACCACAAGAAGGCGCACCGGTTCGCCGACAGTACAGGTTGCCATTCTGTCCTCGCGCATCCCGCAACGCATGATCCGAGCACTTACACAAACCACTCAGGAAAGACCCCAACCGGTCGCCGTAGGCCTTTTGAAAATGTGACGGAACGCCGCAAGCTGCTGGACTATGTCAAAGGTCAAGATAGACGCGCGTTACATCAGGGACCTGAGTTCGAACGTTTGTCTGCTGCTCGCTAACCCGCGCTGCATATGTCTCGCCACGGATTAGATACCGCCCTAGACACAAGGGTGTGCGGTTTTTTCATTCATTCTCTTATAGTGTTCGTTAAAAGCACCACCCCATGAACTCGCCCTCCGTCTGTAGTGCTGACAACTGACGCTCGCGATAATGATACCAATGGAATGTTTGTGCTTCTTCTCTGCTCGCTGGCTTCTCTGCTCGGTGGCACGTGGTGTGTGGTGTCTACGCGCGCAGGAGAAGCCTGGGTGTGTCATGCCTAGCGCACTGAGTTATCTCGTGCGCGCAGTGTTGTGTGGTGGGTGTGTCGCGACTCGCAGTTGCTAGCTCGCGGTGTGGACTTCATCGCTCCCGAGCTTGCTGCTGCGATGCTGGCGATGCTGATGTGGCATCTTTGTGGCTCACTCTCTCGCATCGCGACGTGCGACGCTTTCATGATACAGAAAGCATGGGCGCTATCGATTGCTGACCGCATCGTTCTGTAACTCATACGCAGCTCGATTGTGCTTGCCGTCGTGGTATTGGGCAGACAGACAGACCGGCTGCGGAGCCTCGCGTGTGTGAATAAATGGCAGACAGAGTGTTTCATATATCGGATGGTTCGTGTCGCTCGGCGCCACTAACGCTCGCCTCTGCCTCCGATCTTATCAACGGTCACCTTGTGGCGCGCGCGATAAACTTACAAGATCGCTTCGGAGCGTTGCCTGTGCTCGTCGCAGAGATCCTCTACCCGCAGCCTGCGCAGACGCGTGAACCCAGCCGTAGTTATCTTCATTCACGGGGCCAATCTGCAATTCCACTTCCCATTCGCATCGCCTCGCTCGCTCATCGGTCCGCACAATTCTGAAAGCTCGGCGGCCCCCCGGATCTCCAGCCCCGGACAAGAAGATTACGGCACGGGGTAAGCGGGGGAATATGCCCTCACACGCAAATAGGCCCGATACGCGGCGAAAACAGGACAAACCGTAGATGCTTTACTGTAACGAACCACTCCATGCAAGTGGGGCGAAGAAACGCTTGAACCTGGGAACTGGGCTCAAGATGGCCCGTTCAAGCAGGAGTACGTGTTTCGGTAGTTCGCGGGACCTGGCAGGGAGGAAGCCGCGCCAGGGCGGGTCGATGGGGCGAACGGTGACCTAGTTGGCAGCCGCCAGGCACAAAAACCGGTCAGGACTTCTTTCCGGCAGACCGTGAATACCAAGAGAAAATACTTATGCCGCCAGGTTAAAAAGTGCGGGTGGGCTTCTTCAAGCGTGAGGCCCGACCCCAACGAGAAAGAAAACCCTGACAGCCCGTATTGATCGACGGTACGAATCGCACCAGCTGTTCGTCGCTTCAAAAAAACGAATTCCTAGGGATGATGGTACAGTTGTCGCACGACTAGGTATAACGATCCCCGATATCAGGGCGCGAATGAATACGCCGCCTCGCCGCGCTGGACAGGCTCCTCTCCCGGCGCGCGTTCCGTGGCGATTGCTGCCTGCGCTGTTGGGTTTTGAAGGCTGGCCGAATACGTTCTGAAACCAACTGTCGCGACGATGCCGCGACCTGCAGACTCTGAACGCCGGTGATCAAGTGTTGACTTGGGTGTTGGTCGCTGGCACCAAAGGGACGCGGGTGATGGAATGGTGAGATCGAGCACGTACGAGCTGGTCGGAGGAGAAATGCTGGGTCGAGTGAAGGATTCGGCGGCTGAGCGCAAGAATCCAGCCGGTTATCGACCTGGATCATCGATCTAGGGCGCGAAGACACGCGAGAAGACCCGTTTGCTTCCAAAGCCGGTTGAGGCTACTCGGATCTGTCCGCAGGCGTCAAATCGCTGGACCGAAGAAGCCGATGCGGCGCGCGTTTTGCGAATCGCAGAACAAGCAAGAACGACAGGCCGCTTGTTGCCGCCGCCGCGAGACAATCAAAGCGCCCTGGACCGACGAGCAAAAGACGAAATGCGAACTTGTTCGCGGTTTGAAAGAGTCTTGAGGTCCATCCTGGCCGGTGACGTTGTTAAAGCGGTACGCGGTTATCGACGTGATCGCAAGATCCGACGAGATCGCAGAATAATGATGGCTGAAAACAGCGCATCCTGCCCCGCGACGGGTCGTCGCTGATTTTACACGTGGCGAAACCGCAGGGCTGGTTAGTGACACTTATGGGCACCCGGCCTGCACGAACAAAGGTTCATCGACGCGCTGCAGGCAACTTCAAATCCACAACTTCATGCATGCACTATACTCCCGCCCTACTCGGTTGTGGCGAAAGTGAGCCGCGTTCCGGCCACTGGTCGTCGCGGAAATCGGTACAGGCAAGTTGGGACTTGGCAGCGCGTTGCAGGCGGTTCTGCTGCTCACAGACTTTCCCCTACACATACCGCGTTGTGTCCGAGATCACTTGAATCGAAGGCTCCAGCTCGATGGACGTCGGGTTTGCGGTGTGGCTCCTTGCCATGATGGACGCGGGTGACTACCCTTGAAAGGGCCGTTGCGGGTGTTTTATGCAAATGCGCCGCCTTGATCCTCGAAGACGACCGAGCTCCTATGCGATTCCTGTCGAATCTTAGAAGGGGTGAACGAGACCACCTGGGACGACATGGACTTATAGAGGTTGCCGCGGGGAGGAGGTACCGAAGCAAGGGAATCACGTCGGCTTGCCCAGAATGGACATTCAGATCGCCAGCATCTTGCGCGCCCCGAGATCCAGGAGAAAAGGCTCCTGGCACAAGCAGGGTTGGCCGGGCAGTTTCCTTACATCTCTTTGGTGAGATGTACAAAGCTTATTCTGGCGACGTGAGTGAATACTCGGTTCACGACTAGCGATATTGAGAACGAGTGCAGATTGCCCAACCGGAGGCAAGAGTCCGTGGAAGTTCTATCGGTCGGCGGTAAAGTGATCGCAGAGTTGTTGAGTGTCCGCGCACGAATCAGACATCATGGACGAAGGGCATACATCAAAAGAATCGCATGCGCCAAACGGCGACTCGATAATCGAAGAAGAAGAGCTACGACATGAATCTCGCGTGGTCGCATCGTGGGGCGAGCCCGTCGCGCGGCTCGCGGCTCTTTTACGACCGAGGTTTCCGTCGTTCAAGGATCGTCTTAGATTCTGTCGGGTTGGGCGATTCGTAGACTTCCCTTCTGGCCAGCGCGGACGGGGGGTTCTCACGGCTCCACGATTTTCCCGGATCGAAACTGGCCGCGGGTGAGGACCACTCCTTCGGATGTCTCTGGAAGGAGGAAGGTCAGGGGAGAGTGGAAAGTATAAAGCTTTGCTTGGTTTGACGATTTCGCGGCCAAAGTGCGCACTAGTCGATTTGAAGGTTGTCGATCAGGAAACGGCTCGAATGAGTATCAACGCAACAAGAAGGTATAATGTCATCTGAATTGTAGTAATCTTCCTCCTCTGTTTCTTGTAATTTATCTAGGGAAAGCCACCTGGGCATTAGTTGCCGGTGGTCTTTTATCTTGTATCCTTTTGTGTCTTACTTGATTTACGTGTTTGCGATTTTATCACCATCACATTTAAAAGGCCGTTTCCAGACGATCCAAGAGGGAATAGTTGAGTCGATAGGCAAGCCAGCTATAAAACGAACGTAAAGCCCCTGTCTGACGTTACAGGTCGCTGCGCTCATATGGATGTGGTGTTATATTTGTTTCGTCGCTGCGAGGTTATAGTGCTCCTATATAGGCGTTATCTACGTCACCCTTAGGTCGGGAGCAAAAGGCCAGTCTCTTGCAACCGATGCGTTTTGGTGTCGCATTGTTAGCTTGGTGTGTCGCGCGCACAGCATTTTTGCGGCGCGTTTTTCATGTTGGCGGAATCTGGATACCGGTTGTTTTTTGTGCAAAAACTCGTTAGTTTAATAGGCCGGCTGATAGCCAGCTGGGCCCCCGTTAGGGGCACCGGGCAGGAGATTGCCGGCCCGATTGTTCCGTCAACACCGTTTGGCGACTGGCCCCGCGTATTTAGGACTTCAAGCGCAAAATCGGGCCAATCCAATTTTTCGTTTAGGAATCTCCATCAACAGGGACCAACTATTGGGTCCACTGAACATTGGTCTCCGCGACTGCTCGAATTATTTTTTGCGGTGCTTGCGCACCAGATTTTTTTACCATGGCCCAAAGGGGAAAAAAATTAACCTTCTAGGCGTGGATTTTTCCGTAATCCTGTTTCCTTGGTGGTGGTGTGGTGGTGTGTGTGGTTGTTGTTGTGGTTTTTTTTTTTTTTTTTTTTATTTT
>Ga0163217_1000858_pt1 | contig 13608 bp, 16 predicted proteins | sample SynspAceP_FD_185933 | JGI IMG/M metagenome (GOLD analysis project Ga0163217, IMG submission 185933) | Saline lake microbial communities from Ace Lake in Antarctica - Synechococcus sp. Ace-P (PacBio error correction) | ecosystem: Environmental > Aquatic > Non-marine Saline and Alkaline > Saline ... | reverse complement strand
CGATGTGATCCAGATTTCCGGCCACGATGGCGGCACGGCGCCTCGCCGCTCAGTTCGAATCAACCACCGCCGGCAGCCCGTGGGGAGCTGGGGCTCTCCGAAGTGCACCGCAAGCCTGTGGTCAATGGTCTGCTGATCGCGTGCTGCTACGCCACCGATGCGGCCTCAAGACCGGCTGGACGTGCTGATGGCTGCGCTGCTGGGGCGACCGAGGAGTATGGGCTTCGGTTCGCATGTCGATGATCGCCCGAAGGTTGCATCATGGCCCGATTCTTGCCGACACCCAATAAACTCCCGGTCGATGGCCTCGCAAAAAGAAAGCCCTTGCGCAACGCTTCACCGGCCTTGCCGGAGCATGTGGTCAATTTCGTCCTGTTGTTGGCCGAGGAGCGTTTCGCCAAGCTTGCTCAGCCTGTTGGCGTGTCTCCCGGCTTGAGATCTGGACGGCGCAAAGCCGAGCTGCTACGTGCCCCGGTGCGGGTTGACTGAACCAAAAACCGAGCTCCCTCGATCTCACCTGCCTTGCTCTGAGCCCATCCGCGCGCGAGCGGCCGAACCGCAGCTGGCCTAAAGCACCGGGCAGAAAGGGCCCATGGCAATGGGCCGATCCTTGAAGAATCAATTGCTCAAGCGACCCGCAGTTCTTGCCGCCATCGAAGTCCCATGCCAGTCAGCCGCAGGCCTTGGCGATCGTCAACCACCGACCGCAAGCGTCTGCGCTCGCTTGGCGGGCGAAATCGCCGGGCGCCATGGGCAAAACACCGGTTTCGCTGGCCGCCCTCCGATCTCCACTTCGAGGTGTCGCCCGGGTCAGAGTTTTCGCGGGGTGCCCCTGCTGCTGCGAGGATGAACGCTTGCGGCGGGAGGGCAGATGCCAACGATTACGTCGGCAAAAGCCTATGAATGGCGGCCGGCATCGTCCTGGTTCCCCCCAGCTGGCCTGTGTCAATCCCGGGCGGCCCAGTGATCCTCGGCAACACCTGTTTGTATTGGCGCCACGGCGGCGCCTCTTTTTGCCCTCAGGGCCGCGCCGGTTGAACGCTTCGCGGTTCGCCAAACAGCGGCCGCCCATTGGCCGTTGTGAGGGCCAAGTGCGTTGAATCACTGCCTGCGAATTTACATGACCGGCGGCATCGTGGTATCCTGGGCAGCACCCCGGTCGCAACGTCGCTGGCCGGCAAGGACCGGCGGTGTCCGGCTTTCTGCTCGATGAGCAGACGGCCCTCTCCGGTCGGCCCAACACCGAGCACCGTCTGCCATCCACCCCCTTGAGACCACGAGCCAGGAGGCGGTTGCTGCAAGCCGTTGCTTGAAACCCAAATCTGGAAGTCACAGGCAGCCGCAGGCCGGCCGAAATCCTCGCCAAACTGGCCCCAGTCCCGTGGAACGCTTCAAGGTGCTCTTTCCCCCCAGCGAGCTTGGCCGCCTTGGCCTCCAGCGAGGCGGGGTGAAGGTGGCGGTTGAGTGGGCCGTTCAGCGCGGTACTCCCGCATCCAGCCGTCGCACCTCACCGGCGTGGTAGCTGCTACGGGTGAGCGGGAGCTGACCACCTGCAGGAAAGCTCAGGCTCGGTTTCGCCATGGAGCCGGAAGGCCTGGAACTGCTCCGGGCTCACAAAACCGCCTGCACCGGCAGGTGCTTCGGGCCTGGTTGAGAGGTACGGCCGATTCGTGACGATGTCGACCCGGTGCTGGTGGAGATCCGCCGAGCACGTCCAGCACCTCCTCGTCGCCTTCGCCCAGCCCCACCATCAACCCGGATTTTGTATAGGCGCGAGGGCCAGCTTCGCGGGCACCCGTTGCAGCAAGTTCCAGGGAGCGTTGCGTAGATCCCCTGGGGTCGCACCTGCCGGTTTTAAAGCCTGGGCACCGTCTCTATGTTGTGGTGAGCACATCCGGCCCGCCGCCATCACGCGCGGCAAGGGCGTTCCCAGTTGCCGCCAAGAAATCCGGAACGAGCAGCCTCAATGGTGGTGCCGGGGGAGCGCGCGCGACCTGCTGGATGCAGGCAACGAAAACTGGCTGGCCCCCCCGTCGTCGAGGTCGTCGCGACTGACCGGTGATCACCACATGCTCAGGCCCAAGCCGTTGCCACCGCCTCGCCCAAGCCGCAAGCGGTTCCGCTCGCATTTCACGTCGCGCACGCTCTTGTCGGAAGTCGATTGTCGCAGTAAGGGCAGCGCGGGTGCAGCCCGGCCCCCATTGATCAGAAGGTGGCGGTGCGCTGGCGAACATTCACCGATGTTGGGCAACTGGCCTCCTGAGCAGACGGTGTCAGGCCAAGGTCGGTGAGCAGTGTCGGCAACGGCCCCAATGCGGCTCCCGTTGCGAAGCTTTGACACGCAAGCCACTCGGGTTTCAGCAAGAACGCAGGGCCTCCCAAAGGGCTGGGTTCAAATGTAGGGGGAGCGTTGATTGATCGCTAAGCCGGCTTTCCCAAACGGGATGTGGGCCAGCTTGGTAGCGGCCACTTCGTTCGGGACGAAGGGCCGCAGGTTCGAATCCTGTCATCCCGATTGCTTCTTCAGGCCATGCCCAGTTCAGCGGCCTGGATAGCCGCGCCGGGTCACGATTCCGGCCGTTCCTGCAGCCGGGTGGTGCTTTGCTTGCCCACCAGCAACCAGGCTGAGCATGTCGACCTGGTCGTTGGGGGAGGTCGCCGAGCCGGTGCAGGCTGACCTTGCTCCTCCTGGCGGGCCCAGTTGGCGGGCCAAGCACCCACGGGAATGGCGTGGTGCGCCCCTCGGCCAGGCAGCTCCAGGGCCCTGGCCAGTGCCAGTCGCGGCCGAAGCCGAGGCGAGGCGGTTGAGAGAGCCACCACAAAATCGCCAAGGCCGCAGCCCGCAGCGCCTCTCGATCGAAATGGCCAGGGGTGGAGGGCGATCGCTGAGGCTGCATTCGTGCAGAAGTCGTGCATCAGCGGCGCCCCGACCCGTGGCCGCCCCCACTGCAGGGCAGAGAGGCCGGGGTGCACGCTTGAAGCCCGGTCTCTGCCCGTCCTCGCGCTGCAGCCACAGTTCCAGGCGCCAGCCCGGGCCATCCGTAGATTGCCGCTCTTCCTTGAGGAGACCAGGGTCACCGTCAGCGCCCTGGCTGGCCAGATCCAGGGCCTGGGCACAGCGTTGGCGTCCTGGGTGAGTTGGCCCGTCGCAGCGCCACTGTCGGTCGCCGCAGCGGCTCAAAGGCAGGTCGAGAAGAGCCCGTAGCCCACCCAAGACCGTGCTGAGGGCCAGGGCCTGGCGGCGTCGGACGTGAGCAGATCGAGGCTGCCTGGCCACTGCCAATGAGGTGAGGTTGCCCCTGGCGGCGCCCATTGGCTGGCGGCCTTTGGCGATCGCCAAGGGGCGGCCCCCTGCTCTGGCGCCCCTTCTGGGCCCACGTCCAGCCCAGGTGCGGCGGCTTGGCTGCCCGCTCGATCCCGTTTGTTGACCAGCAGTGAAAGCCTCCGGTCCTGCGGCGAGCAGGGCGCGGTCCTCGCGCGACCGCTGGCGGTGCCATTTTACCTTCTCATACAGCCAGCGGATGGGCGGGGCTGGTACCGCCACCGGGCCAGGCTCGTGCCCCCAAACAGGCGCAGCGGCAGCGCTCGCTGCTGCGCGCAGGGCCAGAAGGGCCGTTCATCCCTTGCGATCGACGCTGGGCCAGGCCGGCCCACCGCTTGCGGCGCCAGTTGGTGCTCGCTGAGGCCTGATCGACAGCCCGTACCAGCAGGCTGAGCTCGTGTCTCGCTTCAACAGCCGATCCCCAGCCATAGGCAGGGCGCGGTGCCAGGCGGCAGCCTGGGCCGCTGCGGTGGCTGACGTGCAGCGAAAGGGCCCGACTCCAGTGCGCTTTGCGGCCCGGCGGCCGCGCGCCGCGTCCAGCTGCTGCCAGAGGGTCAGGGCCCGGGCCTCCTGCTGGAGCTCAGGGGCCCCGGCCCCGCGCCGCCGCCTTCATCAGCCATCCCAATGACGCCGCCGCCCCGCCGGCCAGCCCCAGTCCCGGCCCGAAGCAAATCGAGGGCCAGCGACCCGCGCGCCGCTTGATCCGCTCAGCACCGCTTGCCCCCCAGCAGGGCGGCCACCCCGGGGGGGGGGGGCTGGCTGAGGGGATTCGCCCACCGGCCCCATGGCCCCCCCAGTCTCTGGGGATGGGCGAAGCGACCACCGGGATCCACCACCACGACGCGGGTCCTCGGCTTTGCCTTTTGAAGGAGGCGCGATCTAGTCGGGTGATGCCGCCACAGGCGCCTACCACACGAACGCGGCGGCGCTGCTCCAATGCTGCGGCCAGAAACTCAGCGAGCGGTGCGTCCCGCAGTGCCGCGCTCAGCAGGCGGCCTGCTCCAGCCGACTCAGAAACCGACCCACTGGAGCGACTTCAGGGACGCCAGACCCCAGCAGATGTGTTCGCCGCATCAGCTCAACTTGTCATCCGCCGGTCCAGGCCGATTGCCCAGCCGCCGTCGGGCGGGACGACCAGCCTTCGTTGGAATGGACGACGGCATCGGTTTCCGGCGCTTGGTCTCCGGATCCTGCCCGCTGGGGGGATCGCTCTCTGCTGTTAAACGGGTTCAACAGTGTTGTCTGGTTGGCGCGGCTCTTCTGCGGGAATCGGAGATTGCGGGTCCGGTTCTGCGTCCAGCAAACCGGTTGGCTCGGGCTTTTCGCCGGTTGGCAGCGGCAAGCTGGTTGCGTTTGGGGCCCCATCGGCTCGGCTGCCGGCCCGGGCAAGGATCTGATCGAGCGCAGCGCGCGAGAGTGTCCCCTGAAAGCTCAGCGGTTGTCGCCATTCCGAGCGAGGGTCACCTCTGTCGACCAGGCTGTTGTAAGGCAGGGTTGAGGGAGTCGCGAGGCTGTCGAGAAGCTCCGTTGCACCGCATTGCCGCCTTTGCGCAAAGCCCGTTTAAGCCAGGACGGTGGTCCTGGCGATCGACCAGGGAAACTGTCGCGTTCAACCGTGACCCGCAGCAGCCAGTGGCGATCTCATCACGCAGCCTCTGCAGCGGAGCATCCACCAGCAACCATCGATCGCGGACAGCGGCTTGCTCCCTTACCTGATCAAAAGGAATGGCGCTGAATCAGCTGGGCCAGAGGGGCCCCCCCCCCGGGGGGGGCGGACGGGTAGTTCGGCAGTGATTGACGGCGGCGCGGTGCAATCTGACCTGGCGGAAACCACCAGCTGATTTCACCGCTTCACCCCAGGGTTTGGCGCATAGGACACTGAGGCCTGTGGCCTTGCCGGGCCTGAGTGGGCCATCGTCAGGTGCAAGCGCACGGGGGCCAGGCCGTCGCTGGGCGGGATCACTCAGCGCAGGGGGTTCCTGTTGTCGAGCTAACCCACGAGGTGGGGCCCGATTCCCGAGGGTGGCCTGGTCCCACCAGGGGGCCAGTCGTCGATCTCGAGCTCCAGATCCCCAGGGGCCTGCGGGGAGCATCGCGTCGTGTGGCGGGCGAGAGGACCTCAACCGCGGTTGCGCCTCAGCCAGCAGGGCCTGCAACCCTTGCTGAACCGGCCAGCGGCGGAGGCAAACCTCCTGCAGGCGGCACCAGCTGGATTGGTGGGAGGCCCCCGTTGCGTTGGAGCGCCGGACCGGCAAGATGGCCACACCACTCCAGGCTCCGCAGAGGAAGCACGCGCTCAAGGCGAGAGCAGCTTCGTTCGCTGCCAGCCAGTCGAAGTCCAAAAACAGATCATCGGATCCACCCTTGAAGGCCCCTTTCCCCTGGGACCAGTCTGCGCGCCGCTTGGGGCGTGGTCCCTTGCCTTGCAGGGCCTGGCTCTGCTGGGCGACTGATGGTTGGAATAGCAAATTATTGAATAACAAAAAGCAATTGCAGGATTCCTTGGCTCGTTGATAAGTATCCCTTGCTAGAGCCGCTGTCGCTGACAGGAGAGCCGCGCATTGAACCTTTGTACTTCCGCGCCTAGGGCCCGAAACACGCCTATTTACTCTACGGCCAGCGGCCCTTCATTGGGACTTCAAGCTCCAGGTTGTGCAGGGGGTTCTGGCGATAAGCTGTCCTCTGCTCTCCCTGTCGTTTCCATGGCCGCGGCGGGCCTGTTCGCCAACGCCATGAGGACCCACGGCCAGGCTTTCCCGCCTGCGCCCGAGGCGGTGGACGCCCACCTCGATTTCCCGTCCCTCGAGGAACGTCTCGATGAACCCCATCAAGCCCAGCCAAGGAGCGTGGGACAAAGGCGAAGGTCTCCGTTCAGATCGGAACCCTGTCCTGTCGATTCGATGCGTGCAGCTCGGCAACCCGCGCCACCTTCGATCGCAGCCTCGCCAAATGCGGTCCCAAAACACCACCTGGGTTTGGAACCTCCACGCCAACGCTCACGCATTTCACAGCCACACGAGTGAGCTTGAGGAAGTTTCCCGCAAGATCTTCAGTGCTCACTTCGGCCACCTTGGCCGTCCATTTCATCGGCTCAAGCGGCCCGCCTTCTTATCACGTGCGCGCTTCTCCAACTACCACCGGAAATGGCTGGCCGATCCCTGCACGGCCAAAGCCCCAGTGCGCAGGTGGTTTGGCCGATCTTTGGCCAAGAAGATGGCTCAACGCCGATGTGGGCCGGCCGGTTTCCACGGCATTTCCAGATCACCTCAGGCCTGTTCCATGGTGAGAGGCCTGGGGTTTCACCAAGAGCTTCCAGTGCTTTGCACGGCAATCGGCGCCTTGCGTGATGGCCGGTCTCATGCTTTCGAATGCCGGTGTCTTCCACTATCACAAAGGCAGCTCCAAAGCTGAGTGGTTCCAGAACGTTGAGTCGATGCCAAACCCACCATCTGGCCGGTCTTCTCGGACTGGGCTCCCTCTCCTGGACTGCGACCCTGTTGCATGTGTTCCCTGCCCACCACCCAAGTTGATGGGGATTCCAATCGACGCTGGGCCCCTCTTCGCTTCTCAATGGCAAGGTCATGGTTGCTGGTTGGCGGACATCCCCCTGCCCCATGGAATTCATGCAATCAGGACCTGATTTGCCCAGCTCTTCCCAGGGCTTTGGAGCAGGTCTTTGCGCCCTTCTTCACGGGAACTGGGCTGCCTACAGGCGATTTCCTCACCTTTTCAAAGGTGATTGAATTCCCGTCCACTGGGCAGCCTCTGCGATGAAACAGACATCGCCAATCACCACCTGGCGCATTCGCGGTCTGTTCATCATGCGGCCACCAGTACCGCACCAAACTGGGGAATTGGTCACCAGCCTGAAGGAGATCCTTTGAAGGCCAGAAGGGTGATCCCCTGCTGTGCCCCGCTCCGAAGGGCCACGGATGGTCTTCGAGTTCGATGACCACCTCCCCTTGCATGCCCAGTTGGCCCGTGAACCCTGGCCCCTGCTTGGGTTCGCTGACCATTAATCGTGGCGCATCACATGTATGCGGATTGCCTCCGATCGCCTACATCGGGATTCGATTACCCAACTCAGTTGTCGCTATTCACCCACCACATGGCGATTGGGTGGCGTCATTCATCGTTGGGCTGTGGCCCCCACGCGGCTAGGTCGCACTCATCCGCGTATTACGACCCGCCAAGGCATGTGGAACAAAACCGTGCTCGATCGCGTTCTCAAGGCTCGCGGATTGCCGCTGACAGCCAACCTCAACTGGGTGTGTATCTTCCTGGGCTTCCACAGACCTTCGGCCTCTACATCCACAACGACACCATGCGTTGCTCTGGGCCTTCCCCTAGGACATGTTCAGTGGACTCCCCATTCAGCTGCAACCTGTTTTCGCTCAGTGGGATGCAGGGACTGCATGCCGCCCGCTTGCCGGCACCACAGCGCCTTAACCGCGCTCTCCGTGTCAGCGAGGTGTTCAAAACGGAGCCGTTGTGCTGTGGGTGGCAAGGTGGCCGCCGGTCCGATCCCCCTGCGGGAACGGCCCACTTCATGGTCCACCAACATCCACCGCCTTCACGATTCCACGTCACCGTGGCTGATCTTGCTGAAGGCGTGTGCTTTTACAGCCGCAGCTCCAGCTCATCCCCGCATAAGGCGAAACCTGGGCTTCCGCTTCCCCTGTGACGGGCCCCGGCCGTGGCACGTACCTGCCAGTTTCAGCTTGCGGGACCACTGTGTTCCTTGCGGTTCTTTCTAGGATGTACAAACTCCATTCTCGATCGTGATTTTTCCACTTCAGCTTGGAAAATGCCAGAGCGATGTCTGGGGAACCGTCAATCCGCGATGGCACTGTTCAGCACCATCGCCAACGGCCAACTTCGCTCAAAAGCGCCATCACCAATCATGGTGCTGCGTGATTCCTCTGGGCCCAGGCCTCTCAGGTTGATCAACAGCATGGCTCCTCCTCGAGTGCCTATGGCCTGATGTCCTCGGTTGCCACTTCGTCTGGCCTTCAGGCCTCACTGTTCCTGTTCAGCGGCCGCTGGCGTTACTGCGCAGGGAGCTGATGAGTCCATCGTCTGGCTCACAACAAGCTGAGGTTGCTCCAGCGAATCAGCCACGTGGCGCTGAGCATCATCCAGGGTCGCGCAAGTTTGGCGTGCCCACTATCTCCTGGGCGTATCCGCTTACCCACCTGGGCGTTCTTCCTGGCCCGACTCGTCGCGGTCGGCTGACCTCCTCCTGACGCTTTCCACATGGCAACGAAATTTCCTTTTCGTTTAGCCCAGGGTCTGGGCACAGGACCCGACCAACCCGCCGTATTTGGCTACGGCCATCCGGCCACGGCTCACGGACTTCGAGAGGCCATGACGGGATGACGGAGAGAAGCTTTACCAAAAAGCTCTTCTCCACTCACTTCGGTCACCCTGGCGATCATCGGCCTCTGGGTTTTTCGGGGAAACCTGTTCCATATCGCCTTTGCAGGGCAATTTTCTGAGCAGTGGGTCGCCGATCCGCTGCCACGTCCGTCCCAGCGCTCCACGCGATCTGGGATCCTCACTTCGGCCAGGGGGCCATCACCCGCCTTCACCCAGGGCGGGCGCAACCTCCCCGGTGAACATCGCTTTATTAACGGTCTGTACCCCACTGGTGTACCACGTCGGCATGACCACCAACGCCGAGCTTTATTCAGGGATCCATCTTTCATGATGGATCCGTCTCGGCTTGGGCGCTTTTCGGCCGTTGGCTCCCACGCTTCAAGCCCAAGTTCCTGCCCTTCCCTGGCCTTGGTTCAAGAACGCTGAATCCCGGCTGAAACCACCACCTGGCCTGTTCTGGTTTCGGTTCAGCTCCATCGCCTGGAACCGGTCACCTGGTCCCACGTGGCCATCCCCGAGGCCCGAGGCCAGCACGTCGGTTGGGGACAACTTCCTCAACGTTTGCTTCCTCACCCAGCCGGTCTGGCTCCGTTCTTCACCGGCAACTGGGGGTCCTATGCCAAAATCCCGACACTCTCAATCAGGTCTCGGAACTTCGGAAGGTTCTGGGACAGCGATCCTCAACCTCCTGGGTGGCTTCCAGCCCAGACCGAGGCGCTCATGGCTCACGATATCGCCCCACCACCACCTTTGCGATCGGCTGCCTGTTTGTGATCGCTGGCCCACATGTTATCGCACCAACTTCGGATCGGCCATTCGATCCGGGGAGATTCTGGAGGCTCACCAAATCCTTCCTCAGGTCACACCGTTCGCGATGGCCGCGCTTGGTGCCGGTATAAGGGCCTTTAGGACACGATCAACAACTCCCTGCACTTCCAGCTCGGACTTGCCCCTTGGCTTCGCTCGGGGTGATCACCAGCCTGGGTGGCCTCAGCACATGTATTGCGTGCCGTCCTATGCGTTCATCGCCAAGGACTACACCAACGCAGGCAGCGCTTACACCCACCCACCAGTACAATCGCCATCTTTCCTTGATGGTCCGTGCCTTCGCTCACGGTGCCGAGTCTTCTTCAATCCGTGATTACGACCCCGAAGCCAACAAGAACAATGTTTGGCTCGGGATGCTCCGAGCACAAAGAAGCGATCATCAGCCACCTGAGCTGGTATCCCTCTTTCCTCGCGTTTCCACACCCTGGGCCTCTACGTCCACAACGATGTGGTCGTGGCCTTCGCGTACCCCCGAGAAGCAGATCCTGGTGGAGCCGGCTTCGCCTCAGTTCGTTCAAGCCTCCAGTGGCAAAAGTTGCTCTCGCATGGATTGTCTTCCTGTCGGAATGCCGACAGGGCATTTGCCTCCCACGGCCTGGCCTAAACTACGCGCTGTCTGGCTGCCTGGCTGGATGGAAGCGATCAACTTCGGGAACCAACGATGTGTTCCTGCAAGGATCGGCCCTGGTGGGACTTCCTTTTTCACCAACGCCACGCCCTTGGACTGCCACACCACCACCTTGATCCTGTGGTCCAAGGGTGCACTCGACGCCCGGGTTCAAGTTGATTGCTGACAAAGAAGGACTTCGGCTTACTCCTTTCCCCTGCGACGGCCCCCGGCCGTGCGGCACCTGCCGATATCTCAGCCTGACGCCTTCTACCTGTCGCGTTTTCTGGGCCCTCAATACCGTCGTGGGTCAACCTTCTACTGGCACTGGAAGCACCCGCCCATCTCGCAGGCCAACGTGGCTCAGTGTCAACGAATCAAGGCACCTATCTGATGGGCTGGTTCCGCGACTACCTCTGGCTCAACCAGCTCCCAGGCTGATTCAACGGTTTACAACCCGTTCGGACGAACAAACCTGGCTGTCTGGCCTGGATGTTCCTCTTTCGGTCACCTGGTCGGGGCGACAGGAATCATGTTCCTGATCCTCCCTGAGGGGCCTTACTGGCAGGAATGATCGAGACCCACGTCTGGCGCACAGCGCACCACCGGCTCGCCCAACGATGGTTGGCGTGGGCCGTGAACAAAGCCGGTTCACTCTCGATCGTTCAAGCCCGTGTGCGTTGGTCTGGCGCACGTTCTCTTTGGGTTACATCCTCACGTACGGTGCTTTGCCTGATCGCCTCGGTACATCCGGGAAGTTCGGCTAACGCCTCACCTCCCAGCCTAATTCTCGAGGACGAACCTCCAACCATTTCCCCCCCGGCCTACTGCTGGTTTATTTATTGGAAAAGGATTGCCCGCGCTTGCCTTGCCTAACTGTCTGGTTGCCGTCTTCTTGCTGGCGCCAGGTCCAGGGTTCAGGCCTCTTTGTGTATGGGCCAAGTTTTCTCTGCCTGGCCCTGCGAGCCCTTGCTGCCCTACGAGCCGCTGCTCCCTTGGCAGCAAAACCCACGTATATTTCAATGATGTGCTGATTTGTTTCGCCCTGTCCCAGAGTCGGTGATTCCGCTCTTGATCTGACGAACTGTTACTTGTCCGATTCGCTTTGGGGAAGAGCCGCGCTTGGGCCACCATTTGTCCTGCCTTCCAGTAATTTCATTTCCAGATAGACCACCGGCACCACGAAACAGTGGTGAGTTGCCGTGGCCACCAGCAGGCCGGAGAACACCACCCAGTGCCGATACTCACCCTGCTTGGCAGCGCCGGCACCCGTGGCGAAAACCAGGGGCAGGAAAACCCGCCAGTGAGGTGAGGGCTGTCAGCACAATCGGCCGCAGGGCGCTGATGGCGGCCCTGCTTCGATCGCTTCGCGCAGGGCCAATCGCTTCCTGCAGACGTTGATTGGCAAATTCAACGATCAGGGATTCGCATTCTTTGCCGCCAGGACCAACCAGGACCAGCATCCGACCTGGGCGTACATGTCCAGAAAGAGTTCCCCGGACCAGCCCAGACCTACAAACGCTCCCAGCCAAGGCCAGCGGAACGGTGATCAAAATTGATGATCGGATCGAGGGGAAACCCGTTAGAGGCGGCCAGCACCAGGAACGTCGTCACGAGGCCCCAGCACCCAAAAAAGCTGCTGGGTCTTGCCGCCCCGCCCTGACGCTCCTCTCGGCGCCAGTCCCACCCATTCGAGGTCGGTGACCGGACTGCCCTGCTCCTGCTCTGACCTTGCTCAGGATTTGGCGCATGGCCTGGCCTGTTGGGGGGGGGCTTTGGGACCCCCGGGGCCGGGGGTTCCCTTTGGCAAGGGCCCTGCACGGTGAGATTGAGCGGACAGCGACTCGCGGTTGATGGAGGTGGGCCCGTGGCTGGAACCCAGCCGCCGCCACTTCCCGCCAGCGCAATCAGTCACGCCGCGGACCTGGCGCACTTTCAAGCCAGCACGTCTTCGGCAATTTGGCCCGTCTTCGCCATCCAAGCTTGGACCGACGACCGCCGCACCCGGTCCCCTTCAAAGCTGTCGTTCACATAGCCGCCTGCCAAAGCTGGCCCCGAGAGGTTGTCGACGGACGGTGTCAGATCGAGGTCGGGGAGGCCATCCGCCAGCCGATTCCGGTTCAAGCCGCAGCAAGGGGGCGCGGCACTGAAGCGTGTGCTGACCCGCCCCAAAGGCTCGCGTGGCGTTGGCCGCTGCGATGAAGCTCCCGCACCTCGGCCTCGAAGGTCGCTGAGCATTGAGGCGGCCGCCGCTGATGCTGAAGCAGTTCGAGCTCCAGCCCCCGCCTCGCTGCTGAATCCCCGCACGGGGGAGACACTCAGCAGCACCGTGGCACTACGGGGCATCTGTTCGCGCATGGGCCGCCCCCAAGCCGTTGGGCGATGGGCTTCCGTTGCTGTTTTTCTTTGACGTTGCCCCGCTGCTCCCAGCGGTTGTAGGCGCAGGAAGAAGATGCCTCTGTTTTGGGGCCTGTCGCCGAAGAGCGGCCGGCGTAGAAGGTGCCGACCCGCCACCAGCTTTCTTCGGCCACCACCTGCCGGACCTTCTCCCCACCCGCCCTCGGGTGCGCGCAGTGAGGCACCACCGGGGAGCACCACGACGCCCGCGCACGCCCTGCGCTGTCGTCGTTCTTGGGCGATGAAAGCCGGTTGGCAGGCTGGCCAAAGGCCCAGCCCGCCAGCACCAGCCCCGCGAGTAATCCGACAGCACCAGGCGGCGCGCGAAGCTGCGTCCAAGGGGCCTTGCCGTACCAGCTGGCGCAGCCGGGCAGCCAGCGTTGGGGCGCGTGCAGCAGGCCGGCTCAGCCAAATTCGGTTCCTTCCAGCCAGCCGAGGCAGGCCAGCTGGCAAGCCACGGAGAGTGAAGTTAGGGGCTGTTGAGGTTGGGAGGAAGAGAATCGTGGCGCCAAAACGTTGGATCCGCGATTCGGTTGAGAAGATGTAAGACCGCACCTGCCGGTGGGAATTGGCTGGAGAAGCATGTGAAGAGGAACATCACCTTATTGTCACTGAGATGGGAGTGGTTGGTGACTGAGTGCGCACGGACACACTGCCGCGCAAGAATGTCGCTATGCCATTGCGGTGAAGGCGCGCGCATTGTACCGGGGCCTACTGCGCTGCCTAACCAATACGGACCGACGCAACAGAGGTCCTGAGGCGTCTTGACAGAATTCTCTGCTGTGCTAGGTTCGCCCACGCAAACACAGAAAAGTCGCAGTAGAAGCAACTTTCTTGCGCTATTCCAAGAGGTGTAGGGAGGATTTTCATGGTTGGGACGTTTGTTCGGTGGAAGCGGTATGAGCGTGTTGATATACAATCTGCCTTGGAGCCGTAAACCCGTGATGCTCTCAGGTGCAGGGACGACAAACCGGGGACCGGGCCACAGCGGCGGACGGATTGGTGGGTCTGTACTCTCAGACCAGTCACTGGGTGACGCCGGAAGGCGCGTGGGACCAGGTTGATCTCTCTCTGT
>Ga0163217_1082314_pt1 | contig 13609 bp, 10 predicted proteins | sample SynspAceP_FD_185933 | JGI IMG/M metagenome (GOLD analysis project Ga0163217, IMG submission 185933) | Saline lake microbial communities from Ace Lake in Antarctica - Synechococcus sp. Ace-P (PacBio error correction) | ecosystem: Environmental > Aquatic > Non-marine Saline and Alkaline > Saline ... | reverse complement strand
CGAGGGGCATGTCCTGCCCCAATGAAAGGCTCGCTCAATTGACTACTGTTTTCGATGCTGAAACCGAAGTTCGATTTGGCTTGAATTTCTGGCGGAGAACCGGTGAAGCGCCGGCTCCTTGAAGGTCTCGAGACCCGGGGGGCGTCGTGGGTAGTGAAGTTCCCAAGGCCAGAATGCGGGACGGCGAAGCGTCGGACGAGCCCCGGTCCGTGAGATGCAGGGTGAGCCAACTTGTGGGAACACAGTGGCACCGAGCAGGGCAAACCCGGAAGCCGCGAATAGGGGCTAAGTTTGCAGCACGCGCAGACTACCTTTGGATTGATGTGGTTGTCTGCGGAGGAGGATTCAGACAAAGACAAGAGTGACCTGCCCGCCGCTTAGGCTCGGGGGGCTGATGTGACAGGACGAGTTGCGGGTCTGGGATGTTCAATTTGACGTCGAGTTGCGAAGCGGTCGTGGGTGCGAGCGCCGGAGGTAGTGGCGAGTGTGTGCTGTGAGAGGGGGGGGGCGGGGGGGTGGCGCCGATGGCGAGTTTGTCGGGGCTCAATTTGTTGAACCGTTCTGGGATAGGATAGGCGAACTGATTGCGTGCAGCAATCCGCATTCTCGTGACGAGCCGCGGTTGCCTGTCTTCTTCAAATGCGGATGGCTAGGATTAGATCAGCTTTTGTCGCTGCGATCATCAGTGGGAAAGCTAGCCGCGGCGTTGTTTGGGTGGGTTTTTCGGGATGACGCGGTTCAGCTTGTCAGGATCGTCGTTTGTCGGTGTAGGGAGTGATTTTGCGCACTGCTGGTGGGAAGGCGAGAATCGGGTATGACTTGCTGCCACGCGGCGGGTCGCCAGCTTGGAGCGGATGTGACGGGTACTGTTTGGCCCCATTCGGCTCAAAATCAGCTAGGGCTTTCTCCGCCTCGGTGTCATCGTGGCCGATTAAATTCCCGCTTGAGGTCTTTTTGCGAGTTCTTGCGATCTTTTCCTATCCGCAGAAGTTCAGGGAATGCGCGCACGAGGTGGACAATGCAGGTTTGGGACTGTGGTCTCAGGAATGCCGGAGCATTGTTGGGCATGCAGGAACCCGTTGAGGCCGATCCACGACGGCGATGAGGATGTCTTCGGACGCCCGGTGCGCAGGGTTGTTATCACGAGACCAGAAACTTGGCCCTTCGTTGTTGGCAATCCACAGGCCAGAACTCGGCGTTCGCCCTCGGCGTTGACGCCCAGGGCTACGTAAAACGGCTTTGTTCTTGAACTGACGGCATTATCCGCATCGCGGAGTTTGACCCGAAGAGCATCCAGGAAAAACAATGGGATACATCGGCCTCCAGAGGCCCGGTTTCTGCCAGTGATACTTCTCCAGAACGGGGTCTGTGGACGCTGGTGACAGATCGGGCAGACACCTTCACGCGTAGAACCTCTTCGAGAATGGGCGCGGATATTCGCGGGTCGAATAACCCGCTGCATATAAAGCCGATGATTTTAGTCATCATTCTCCATCGATTCGGGTTTGACCCTTCTTTTGATCTTGAGTTCCTGGTTCAAAAAACTGCCCTCACGGATGCGCGCGGGGACATCAATCGGCCAGCGCCCCATCATTGCCCTTCAAACGTCTTGCGCGGACGTTGCCATTGCGGCGGTTGCTTGTGGATGGTAGGCTGGGTTGTCAGGCTCATAGCCCAAATGCTCGGTCAGTTCAGGCGCAAGCATCCGTTTCCATCAGGCGAACACTTCAGCCTCTTTCATCAAGCATGATTGCGGCCAGCCAAAATGTCAGCCGTTCCTCGAACGCCATTTAAGCAGCTCGTCTTAAAATTCCCTTGGGAATCGTCAAGGTTGTGCGTACACTGGTGTGGTTAATGAAAGGCATTGGGCCAAAATTATTATTACACAGAGATACGGACACTCTCGCAGCGCCCTCTTATTGCTCAAGCGCCCGGCGCGGCTTCAGTGGTGTTTGGTTTCCCAGCGATGAAATTGCGGCGGGCGCGTGTATGACTAATGTGCGCTAAACGCCATTAAACGCTGCTCTGCGACGGGATCATCGCAAGCTGTCGAAAGGTTTCTTCGTTTCAATAGTTCATCAGCGAAGGCTGCCGTTGAACGGATCTACGATGGAAGCCGTTTTGCGGGGGTTTATGCCGGGAGTCGATATGTAGGTGCCAATCCAAAAGATCGTGATATCCCTGCCCATGGGTTCGAGGATCGCACGACTGGTGACTCCGTCCATTATCCACTGGACAAATGCAGGAGTTGTGCCGTAGACGCGCAGCAGGCGCGGTCCAGTTCACGGGCAAATAACTCGCCGCACCCCGAGATGCTGGGGTCAAGCCATCAGACATAGGTCGCACCGGCCAGCAATCGTCGTTCCACAGCCAACATGCGGTGGAAAACTCTTGCGAGACAGCGCCCAAATGTATCCGACAACAGAAATCAAGACCACCGCCGCGGCCTTGAGATTGCAAAGCCACCGGCACTCGGCGTTGTTCGTGATCCACGAAACACCCGTTTGCGGAAGGCCCCGTCGTCGCCTGACGCCACAGCTTCCTCGGTGGTAGATGCGGTACAGTTTCTTAGGAATTCATGATCAGTCCCTTGGGCTCCAGAAAGCACGCCGATACGGCGATACCAACGTACGCTCGCTTACTGGCATCGCTTATTCTCATTCGCGAACTTCTGGATTGTCCGGCGGCCGATCGCGCCGGACGGTCTTGGGATTCAACAACGACAAAGCTGCACGCCCCGCGTTGCGAAGATATCACTGTCGCCGCATCGCCGTGCTGCTTTGCAGCCGTCGCACATTCCGTTGTCGTCAGTTCTTTCAGCGATTCTTTCAGGACAAACCGTATATCCCAACATGGTATTCGCCAATGTAAGGACGCTTCAGCTCTGCCGTTCTCTCCAGCGATTTTAGGCGGTGACGGTGCAGAAACGTATCATGCCGAGTATGTTGCTTTGAACTTGTAAAAAACGATGCAGGGCTGAGGCCATGCCTAGCGGCCACACCTCAGTTGTTGGCATCCCAGTTCATGTTCTTTGATCATCCGATTAAATCATGGGGCTTCAGTAAAACGGCTCTGTCGCATTTGTCTTGCTCCTTCAAAGATGAGCAAAACTCTACATTAAAAATGGAGGGAGCTTTCGGAGGCAGGGTCACGGGGTGTATTCCGTAGAATTTTACGGGCGATTTTCAGTTTCGGGCCGCTGGCTTGGTGATTGCAAATCGATACCCCTTGTTGTACATTTGACAGCTCTGCTTCATGTCGGATGAGCTGTAATCCAATGAACCCATTCTGGCGTTCACTATCAGTCCGTACGTCTTATTTGCATGTCACATGGGTTGTTTTTTTCAGCATCGCAGAGATAATTACTATGATGTTGCTGACTAGGTTTGGCCGGCCGACCTACTCTCCACGTCTTTAGACGCCAGTACCATCGGCGCCGGCGGCACTAACTTCAACGGCGAGGCTTCGGGAAGGGATCGGGTGTTTTGCTCGCGTATGAACCACCAATACAAGTCAACAACCATCATATCGCAAGTCACACTTTGTGTATTTGGCTTTTTGATTATCGTTCGAAGGCTAGCTTCTCTACTGCTGATCAAATCGCAAGCTATCGGACCATTAGTACCATCAGTGAGTGTGTTACCAACACTCGTACACCTCTGGCCTATCGCGTGAGTGGTCTACACGGTCCTCAGTGGATCACTGTTTTGCAGGGGGGCTTTCGCGCTTGATGCCTTCAGCGGTTTATCCTGCCGATCATAGCTACCCAGCACTGCCATTGGGCATGACAAACGGACTCCACCAGTGGAATCGTTCACCGGTCCTATCGTTACTAGGGGCAAACTCCTCTCAAGTATCCTTACACCCACGGCAGATAGGACCGAACTGTCTCACGACTTCTAACCCGCTTCAACGTTCCCCCCGACATACCTCTATAAACGGCGACCAGCCGTACCCTTGGGACCTGCTCCAGCCCCAGGATTGAGATGAGGCGACCATCCGAGTGCCCAAAACTGGTGCCGTCGAATATGGAACTCTTGGGACCATCAGCCTGTTATTCCCCCGGTCCGTACATTTTATCCGGTGAGCGATAGCCCTTCCACTCGGGACCAACCGGATCACGTATGGGCCGTCTTTTCGATCTCTGCTCGACTGTCGAGTCTCGCAAGGTCAGGCTGGCTTCTGCCATTGCCCTCAACGAAGCGATTCGACCGCTCTGAAGCAACATTCTGCCGCGCCTCCGTACGCTTAGGAGCGACCGCCCCCAGTTCAAACTTACCGCCACCACAGGGTCCGGATCCGGAAACGGGACGCGGTTAGACATCAAGGCAGAAACAAGGGTGGTATCTCAAGGGCGTGACTCACAATGAACTAGCGTCACTGCTTCAAAGTCTACACTATCCTGCACATGTTCTTCTCGGCGCCGCCTAATGCCAGTGTGAAGCTGTAGTAAAGGTGCACGGGCGTCTTTCCGTCTAACGCGGGAGCCTGTCATCTATGCAGGCAAATTCAATTATCGCTGAGTCGATGTTGAGAGACAGCGGGGAAGTTCGTTACGCCATTCGTAGCAGTCGGAACTTGACCCGACAAGGGAATTTCGCTACCTTAGGGACCGTATATAGTTACGGCCGCCGTTTTACCTGGGCATTCAATTCGGATCTCTCACCCTCCTTTTACTTCAGGCCACGGCAGGCGTCAGACCCTATACGTCGTCTTCGACTTCGCCAGAAGCTGTGTTTTTAGTAAACAGTCGCCACCCCTGGTTTGTGCCGCCAAAACTTGGCGTTCTGAAAACGTGCCTCCTTCCGCGAACTTACGGAGGTATTTTGCCGAGTTCCTTTCAACTCTTCTCTTCAAGCGCCTTGTATTCCTCTACCAGTCACTGAGTCGGGTTTAGGGTACGATCTTAGCGGAGAGCTTATTTCCAGGAACCTCTTGAAGCGCCACCCAATCCAATTAAGGGTGAACAAAAACCTTCGAGATATTCGTCACTACTTCTGGCCAGGACAATGATTAACCTGGTTCCATTACGACTAAGCCTCCTTCGGGCTCGCCTTAGGGTCGGCTTACCCTGCTTCAGATTAACTTTAAGCAGGAACGCCTTGGACTTTCGGCGGACAGGTCTTCACCTGTGTGTCGTAGCCATGTCATCATTGCTCACTAAGTTGATCAACTCCACAACCGGATTCGCAATTCACGCGCCTCGGTTCACAGTAAACTCCGCGCCTTCCGTTACACCCGAGGGTGCAAAAGAGGCATGGGTTATTGTCACACTACGCTCATGCTACCATTGGCCACTACTGTGCATCTAAGCTTCGGCTCATGGCTTGCCCGTTACATCTTGCCGCAGGAACAACTGTATTTTAGACCAGTGAGCTGGTTACAGCTATCTTTTAAGGATGGCTGTTCTAAGCCAACCTTCCTTGCGTTGTTGGTTTCGTCCCACCTGCCTTTCAAATTAGCCAAGGAAATTGGGGCCGTAGCTGTAGGTCAGGTTGTTTTCCCTCTCCAACTTACGGGACATTAGCATTCGCAGTTGTCTGGCCATCAGATACTCCTCGGTGATTCGGAGTTGGTTAGATCAGTAAGCCGTGTGGGCCCATTACCATCCATGTGCTCATAACCGAGGGTATTCCGGATGACGCTTCTACCTTAAATGATGGCGCGAACCAAGCTACTCGAGTTTGATATGGCCTTTCACCCCTAGGCAACAACTCATCCCGACCTTTTTAACAGGTGTGGGTTCGGACCTCCAGTAAGTGTTACTTACTTCATCGCTGGTCATGCCTAGATTCACTCGGTTTGCGGGTATGATCCCACGAAACTCGACCCCTATTAAGACTCGCTTTTCGCTACGCCCTACACCTATCGGCTTAGGCTGCTCGTGCGAGACTCAGTAGATTGACCATTATACAAAAAGGTACGCCGTCACAAGACTAGACAAAATATCACTTGCGTGGCGAAGATGGATGCGCTTACCGCCCGAGGCTAAATTGAGCGCAATATTCAACTTTAAATCCCTAGAATTGCATGTGATAGCGCACAAGGTACGTTTCCCATGCCAGGGTTTGGTTTTGCATTAGAGTCTGCATTCGATCTGTGATCGAGGACAGGCGCCATACTTGCCGCCCGTTTTGAAATCATAACCGACTGCGATGCCGTGGCGGGCTCTAAAAAACTGCCACCAATCAGGGCCGCTTCCGTTGGAAATAAGAAGCGGGCAGTTAGAGGACAGAATCAACAAAGCCGCCGTCACGCTTTACGAAGGTCAATTTCAATGGTGCTTAGCACCTTTCCGATTCCAAACGGGTCCCCGTATCGGTCACGCAAGCGCCGAACTGTAGGTTGGAATGGTCCCGAATTATGAGTATGTCGTAGCGAGCATAAAAGCTCGGTTCCGATCATCTCGCCCTCGAATATAACAATTCTGCGCTCAGGCGTCCAACCGCATCGGCTGCGGAACGCTGCAAGCATTCCTGTTTCAACAATATCGGTCCACATCACCTGTGGGGCCGTCAAGGTAAACAAGATGCCCAGGGGATTCCGTTATGCCGATATTTCCTTCTGCTTTCGCTTTTGGTTGATGCCATAAACGTATCATGGTTTCAGTTGAATATTAATAGTTCTAGGTCAAGCTCCGACTGTTATGTAGGCGTAGCCGGTTTCAGAAACTGTTTCATTCCCCTTTTTCGGGTTGCTTTTTACTTCCCTCACGGTATACTGGTTCACTATCGTCGATAGGGAGTATTAGCCTTTAGAGGGTGGTCCCCATGTTCAGACAGGGATTTTCACGTGTTCCGCCCTAACTTAATACGTCAATTGAGCTATCAATACGGGGCTGTCACCCACATATGGCTGATCTTTTTCCAGATCATCTTTGCATTCTCATGGATCGGCTCGTCCCGTTCGCTTCGCCGTACTAGGGGAGTATCTGTTGATTTCCCTTTCCTCGCGTTACTTAATGTTTCAGTTCCCGGGTTGCTCTTTAAGACCTATGTATCAGTCAAAAAGTACCTGGTTCAGTAGTTATTAAGTCGCAAAGTAATTAATAACAACTGTCAGGTCGGGTTGCCCCATATTCGGAAAATCATGGATCAAAGTTGTTTTCTCAGAGCTCCCATGATTATCGAAGAGTACCACGATCCTTTCTCGCTCTTACTTTGCCAATGTGCACGCCAAACGCCCTTTCTCGCCGCTTGATTTGATTCCAGAAGAAGGACAGGCTCTTCCAGAACAAAAGCCATACTTGTGTTTCCCGCGTTACTTCCTTGAAGAAACACTTTCGAATACTCTAGTTCCGTGCGGATCGTCGTCTATTGGTTGAGTTGTATGACTATCGGATCAAAATTACCTTTTGGTCGGAGCAAAGTCGCCAGATGATCATCCATACTGCGGGTGATCAGTAATTCTGCTTGTTGTAATCTTCTCTATACGATGTCAAATTTGCTAATTTTCAGTCCAAGACGTCGCGATCGTCCAGTTGCGGGCAAACGTCGCGTGGACGTCTTGCGGGTCAAACTGCGCTTGATCTCTCACACATTCAAGAATGTGTTGCCGGATATCTACGCCTTTTGGCTGAGCAAAAGGCTGGGTGGAGGCCTAGCGGGGATCGGGAACGCTTGACCTCACTGAATGCAAATCAGGCGTCTTCCAGTCTGAGGTAAGGCCCAAGATTGTTTTGCGAAGGCAAAACCGAGCGTCGGCTGGCAGTGTATTCCGAAGGATGTCACTGAGAAGCAAATATTTGCGTCGGCTTTCGGGCATCGCTTGAGCAATACCCTGTCGCCATCACTTTCGGCAAAGCCGTAAGTGGATTTGGTGGGTCGAGGAGGACTTGAACCTCCGACCTCACGCGCTTATCAGGCGTGCCTCTAACCACCTGAGCCTACCGACCCATACAGACGGTAGGCCTGAAGATTGTTTCCTTTGAAGAGATATGAGGACGGCCTGGTCGAACGACCCTCTGACTGAGGGGTTTTGCCACTTGCAGTGACTGCTAGTGTTTCAACGCCTTGAGCGGCAGCACCCTCTTGAGCTAGAACATCATTTAGAAAGGAGGTGATACGAGCCGCAGGGTCCCCTACGGCTACCTTGTTACCGACTTCACCCCCAGTCGGCTGATCCTTTTACCGTTGGCGCCTGCTCCCGAAAGGGTTAGCCGCAGGCGTCGTCAGGATAGAACCAACATCACATGTGTGACGGGCGGGGTGTGTACTAAGGCCGGGAACGTATTCACCGCGGTTCATTTGCTGTTACGGCGATTTACCTAAGCGATTCCGACTTCATGCCGTTCGTTAGTTGCAGGACGACAATCGAACTGAGACAGCTTTTTGGATAACCATTGTCACTGCCATTGTGTTAGCACGTGTGTAGGCCCAACCGTAAGGGCCAATGAGGAACTGACGTCATCCCACAACCTTCTCCGCTCTATCACGGGGCAGTTTCCTAGGAGTGGCCAGCTTAACCTGCTGGCAACTCAGGATGTGAGTTTTTGCGCTCGTTTGCCGACTTAGCGAACATCTCACGAACGAGCTGACGACAGCATGCAGCAACTGTCCACCTTATCAGCCGAGCTGAAGGAGATCATCTCTGTTGTGAAACGCAGAATAGGGATGTCAAGGGTTTGGTAGGATTCTGCGCGTTGCTTCCGAATATAAACCACAGTGGCTCCACCGCTTGTGGCGGGGGCCCCGTCCAATTTCTTTGAGTTTTATCTTGCGGACCGTTATCCCCAGGCGGAATGCTTAATCGGTTAGGCTGTGGTTGACACCGAGCAGCATTGTACCGACGTCTGGCATTCATCGTTTACCGAGGTGTTGGACTACCAGTGGGTATCTAATCTGTTTGTCCCACACTTATCGCACCTCAGCGTCAGTATCGAGCCAGTGAGCGCCTTCGCCACTGGTGTTCCTCCGAAATATCTACGAATTTCACCTCTACACTCGGAATTCCACTCCAGCCTCTCTCGAACTCAAGACTAGCATATTAGAGGCAGTTCCAGGGTTTGAGGCCTGGGATTTACACCCTTAACTTTTTACTAATCCGCTACGCGCGCTTTTACCCAGATAAATTCGAACAAACGCTAACCCCTCCGTATTACCGCGGCCTGCTGGCACGGAGTTTAGCCAGGGTTTCTTTTACCAGATACTGTCATTATCCATCTCTGGCGAAAGAGCTTTACGACCTAAGGTCCTTCGTGCACTCACCGATCCTCATCTTCTGGCAGTGGCTAGATCTAGCGTAGCAGCACCATTGTCTAAGACTACTTATACCCAACATGGCTGCTTCCGTTAGCGAGAGTCTGGGCCGTGTCTCACATCCAGTGTTTGCTGATATCCTCGATCAAACCAGCTAAAGATTCGATACTAGACTTGGTAGGCATATACACCACCAACTATCTAATCTTACGCGGGCCACTATCCTTCTCGATAAATACTTCCCCCGCAAGGGAGCGTATAAGGTATTACTCTGCAGTTCCCGAGCGCATTCATTAGAGGAAGGTATGTTGGATCCAACGTCGTTATCTAACCGTCCGCCGCTCCTCCCGAGGGGAAGCGCTCGGCTTGCATGTGTTAGGACCCTGCCCGCGCGTTCGTTCTGAAGCCAGGATCAAACTCTCAAGTTGAAAAGACTTTTGCGATCTTTCCTTGGACGTTCGAACCTCTGCAACACTCAATGGTTGTTCAAACCCATTCATCTTCTGCTTTGTTGTGGGCTATCAGCGGAGTTACCAAGAAGCTAACTAGAAAAGCCGTCAAAACAGTGAAGTGACCCTCACATAATCGCTCGGCAGGCAAGCTGCGCGCTGTGAGGCGAATATGAGAGGTAATCCATCGAAAATGGAACCAAACCGCCTCATATCTCTTCAGTTTTCTATCAATTTTCAAAGAAGCAAGGAGACAAAAACTCGACGGTTAGCACACAATCTGTTGGTGTGCAACCCACAGCGTATCATTCCGGTAGATGTCTTCCCTCAAAAACCATCCGGCCGTCCAGTGCCCCGCAGGCATCGCTGCCATCGGTGAAGTGGGGTTAAGGGTCATGTGCGACCAAAGACGCAAGACCTTTTTTGGGGCCACATGGCCGCACATTTTTGCGATTGCAAGCATTTTCTACTTCGAAAATATAGTGTTTTGAACGGTTGAGGCACAAGTGAGCCCCGTTTTGGTAGCCGGCGAACCCCTCGATTTTTCCTGCCGGAAAACCGGTCAAGAACCATCCGTAACGGATACGTGCACGCATATCAACGGTTGACTTCGTTACGGGCAGCTCTTAAACTACTGACTTGACCTAAGCTTCCCGTTGCGTAAGTCGGGCTGATTTCTTTCTTGAATCCGCCCCCTTCCAGAGCCCGATTCACATCCCGCTGAATCGAAACCGAGTCGCACATAGAACGCAAACCGAGTCGCCCTGACATTGCACAAGGGCGCTGCTTTACTGCCCGATCTGGGGGCGGTTTTCGAGTCGACTATGTCCTAAACGCCGCTCGCCACTTTTGGTTTCTGCAGGATTCAACGAAGACGCCAGCAAGTCGCCACTCATTCCCGCCAGATACAAGAAAATGGCTCCGTCTGCCAAGTCGTTCACCACCATCTACGATTATAGTGAACACCCCCGGCCGCACTGCCACAAACTATGCAGCTTGAGTGCAAGCTCGTGCCCCACTGCGGCAGCCCCCATCGCGGATCTCGCACCGTTCCAGGAAGATGTCTAGCGCAAGGGGCAGCATAAGTAACAAGCGACCATACCGATGGTAATCGCAGGCCGGTTATAAAGGATTCCTTCCAATATTCGGCCCAGCGGAACTGCGATTATCGGGCCCAGCCAGATCATGAAGTGAACTAGTATAAAGGATAAGAACGCCAAAAGCCCGATCGCCGGCGAACTTCAGCAAGGTTCAACGCCAGACTGTTTTGCGCAGAGGCGTGAATTGACGATTGAAGGCGATCAGCCAGCTGCAACCCCATTATCCCCATCTGAGATGTTCCATGGCCATTTACAGGATCCACACCAAGCCGCCGGTGACGCCTGAAATAGACCAGCACGCGCGGGCAATCATCGACCCCCCTAATATACAGGGGCCATGTTGGAACCTTGCGCGCGCCCCGTGAATTGGTGGCAGAAACCGCGCTCATAGTAGAACTCCGCCAGATCCATGACCTTCATTTTACATTCCGGCGCACTTCGTCCTTCGTTAGCCACTATTGAACATTAGCGTATCGCGGCGACGTTGCAAACAGGGCCGCGCCGATTCGCGCGCTCGGAGGCTTGTGGACCACGGGGGTGGTGATTCACCTGAGGTTCACGTTAGAATAGAAGCCGTATTCATTCGGCAAGATCTGGTTCCAGGAGTTTGCTCGGGCTGTTGTGTCAGGTCAGCACGATTCTTACGATGCTCTGATCGACTGAGCCGTATTTTCACGGCACGACCAAACGGATCGGCGCGGCCGTTCCTGGTTTGGCATCGTCTCGCCGTAAAGGCGTTGCCATCAAGCAGTCAGGCGGGTTCATCGCTCGTCCAGACGCAAACGTTCGCGGTAGGAGCCCCGGCACATTTGGCAGCGTTTCTGGCGATCAATTTCTTCGGTGCGCAACAAGCAGTTTCAAACGGCGAGATATGCCTCGCGCCCGACTGCAGCCGACCTGGTTCCAGAACTTGACGCAGCTCAAACCCTTGCCACGCGCACGGAACCACGACCATTGGCCTCGACGCAACGCAGACGGTATAATCCGGTCCTCGACCGTTTTGCCCTGCATAATGTACGTCAAAGCTATAGCGTACCGGCTCTATCGTACCCCATTACCACGATCTTCATCGCCCAGGCGAGGTCGTCCAGGCGGTGCGACCATTCTTGACGGATCCGCTCACTTGCCGGTCCCCGACTCGTAGAAGTTGATATAGTGTGGCTGATGTTTCCCAGCTATTGGGGCACGTCTCGTCTCCGCCCTTCGCCGCCAGCCATACGATACCGGGTGCCAGAGTCTGGGTACGCGAATACCTCGATATATGGTCGCGCAACGTACGCACCCGCAATACACGGCCGCAAGGCGCGCCAGATCCCGGTTAATCTCGACGGCGTTCATATAAAGGTGCTTGGGACTGTGACGTCCCATCTATGCAGGTCAGGCGGGTTTTCGATGAGGCATCTCTAATCTGCTAAACTGACAGTATATAGAGAAGCCTTGCCTGTAAAACCGCTTTCCGTTACGCCGTGCTCACGGAATGCGAAGTGTTGCTGAAAAACATCACGCGGTGGTGAGATTATGCCAACCTTTGGAACCGTTTCACGAGGATAGAGACGCTCATCGGAAATCGAGGCACCATCCGGCTGTCAAGCGATGCGCACATGCTCGGCTGCTCGCAACCTGACGCGGCACTCGGCACACACCCACGAGAATGAAGGTCAATCGTCATCGACCTTCATGCACGAGTCCCATTCAGGCGTATTGGCTTCACGACGGCTCACGAACTTTTCCTCGACAACCACGGACCTCGCTGCAACGGGCATTTGCGATGTATTCCCCCGTGGGGCGTGTTCTTGTTCATTCCTCGAGCCGCCTTGAATGCCACCCAGCAGGAAGAACATGAAGCGCGTGCAGAGGTCACCGAAATCCGCCCCCGACGCCAAGGCCACGCCACATCGCGGGAATTAGACCAGCTTTCCAGGCGGCACCAGTCGTGAAATACGATCCTTGCAACCCTGATTACTCGGACCTCAGCGCTCACCACACTAAAATGGCCAACCGAACTTCGCAGGATCGACATGCGCCACCAGATCAATCACAGCGGAAATTCGGCGCCGGCACCGGTCCCGCCTTCACCACCGTCGAGGTGTTATAAAGTCCGGCGGCTCGCTACACCCCCGCCTTTCCGACATTCAGCTCACCGAGAGCAACCTCGGCAAATTCGGGTCTTAAGCGCGCCGATGCACAGCTTGCATCCCCGTCCGCACCCGTTCGGATCTCCTTCGCCGGTGAAAACACTCGCGCACCAGAAAAAGAGACATGCAGGGTCATATCGATACAGAGGTAGAAGCATATATCAACGCCCAATCTAATCGACCATCCAGCGAATGCGGCGGTTCGGGGCTCATTATGGAGTCCTGATGCCAACTCAAGCCGGCGCATCCTTCGGCCAGATCTACAGCCCTTGACCTTTCCTCGGACTGGGCAAATATGGGCCGCCCAAATGCCGAACATAATTCGGCATACCTTGGCATCAGGCTTAATCCGAACATTTCCTTGATCTGCAGCGAGCTGCTCGGACATCTTAGCGCCCAGCTTCGCGTCAATCCATAAAGCCTAGTGCAACTAGTTACGCACCCCGTATTTCCCTTCCGATACTGGAACACGACTGTTCTCACCGCGCTCTGCAGAGTGCCCACTCGCTGACAGACGCCTCTCGACCTCGTGTTTTCATCCAGGCACAGATATGGACCAGCGAGCCGTTATGCCCCTTTCGACCAATCGCACCCAGAACCGTGCCGCCGGGGCCGAATCGCGCGCCGTTAAGCTCATTGCCTGACAGGGAGTTAAAGACGCGATTGAAGCCAACATACGATGGATCGTCGGACGTATCCGGCCCCGATCATCATGCGGGTGCGCAGGG
>Ga0163217_1078063_pt1 | contig 13609 bp, 8 predicted proteins | sample SynspAceP_FD_185933 | JGI IMG/M metagenome (GOLD analysis project Ga0163217, IMG submission 185933) | Saline lake microbial communities from Ace Lake in Antarctica - Synechococcus sp. Ace-P (PacBio error correction) | ecosystem: Environmental > Aquatic > Non-marine Saline and Alkaline > Saline ... | reverse complement strand
TTTATGGTATGGTATTGGCTTATTGAGTTACTCTCAGGGACTTAGTGGTGGAAATACTATTGTGTCTTACACAGACGGGTCTATACGAGAGCGGAATATGGTGTAACGGGATATCTTACCGAATACCCAGACTTCGAGACATACTTAAGTATCAACCATTAGTCTCTTTACTCCTTATCATCAGCAATACCCCATACTGTTTTTTTGTTGAATAATATAGACACAAATAAACATGCTATAAAGATGAATTTAGTATAATTATAGGAACCACTTCTTATTCAGCATCAATCCAGCTATAATTACATTTACAAAATGAATAGAAGGTAAGGATGAACCGAAAACGCCTCCAAGCCTCAAAGCTTGGGAAAGCCTTATGTCCATTCTTCTTGTGGCAGGGGAAGAAATATTGTTAAGATACCAATCGATTCAAGGATAGTGAGACCTAACAGGTTAAAAATGTGCGGACCCAAAGATTCCGCATTTATATAATTATTTAAAGTTGTTTTGGACCACAGCATACCATATTTTCCGCCGTGGATTGTTTGTTCTTTGGGGAACATTAACCCAAGATTGTTATGCATTTGATAGCTTAAGATTGATCTAATCCTAGAGGAGCTCCACAACACCGATTTGAATTTGTTTTATAACCAGTCTGGTGATTTCCATTTTCTCGGCGTTAGGTGCCTTGAAACCTTATACTTCAATCCCAAGTTAGGAAATCTCAGCTGATTCATTTTACTGAGATAGATGTATATTGAATAGCGATCGGAAAACACTTTGCCGACCACTCGGAATAGCTAACGAACTAAACATTTCTTTAGCTTTCCTTATGTATTCTCAATTTTGTGAAATAATCTGGGATCAGGATTTCCATATATAGTGACAGCTTAATTCTCAGTTTTTAAATTGATGCGACACAAAGAATGCATATATTTAATATTTATGATGATTGAATGATAATCCTGTCAATTTCTTTGATTTTTTACAGGTCTAATCACAGCAATCTGTGTATATCCACTTACCATGTGGAGACTCAATAGTATATGCGAACCAAATTTTCGCTATTTAATACTGTTGATTATAATTGATTTATTACAGTGGATATTGTGGGGCTTAATTTTATGGTGGCAATTCACATAGGAGGTCAGGCCAAAGAGAACTTAATTCGAGTTAATAAGAAAATGCGAAACTTAGTCAAGAGAAGTGGACCCAACATACTCAATCGAATTCACTTCGCCGTATTCGGATCGTCTTGGATATAGCAAAACGCATTACGGCAAGCATGATTATATATTCTATAACTGGAATACGATTTATTTACTGAAATATCATCGATTCGCGCCTTTTCCTGCTCTAAATATTATTTGACGATATTACACATGGATCTGTCTGGAATTGGAAGACATGGCGATATTGAGACTTCAGAGCGAATTGTTTACTTGCCATTGGTTGACATATTCAGAAGAAAAGCGTCCGAATTCGATCAAAGACTTTTTATGATAGGATTTACTGGCAAATCTATAATGAGGGAACTGTTGTTAGTTAATCTCTCTTGATTTAAATATTTCCGTATTATTCATTTTTACCTGATAACGCCAGGACACTAGCGCAATCCCGCTTTGTTACCAGGTCATTTTCCTTTTACTCAAGCAATCCAAGCTACAAACGCCTGATGTGCGAAAATCCGCCATTAAATAACGTGCGTATACGGTATTAGATAAAAACATACATCTCACCTCTACAGACTTGCCTCATGAATTAGTGTATCATTAATCAATTTAGTAATGGACATAAAGTTACATGCGCCAAATTATCTAGACAAAGTAAAGTCTACTCGGGTGCACCACTTGCTCATGATTTGGAACCATTGGATATAAAAACACTACTTCTGCACAAGCTGACCATAATTACCATGGATAGGAAGTATAAGAGGCTATATATCTCTCCTTGCTTTATCGCTTCTGGCACATTATCATCATAGAGTTTCTATCTAATTCAAATCACCTGATTATTTAGATAAATACTCATTGCCATAGTTTAGTACGTCCAAAAAAACCTACCTTTAGTTGATGATGCAACCAACAACTAACTTTCCCTTCGCCAAAATTTTGATTTTACAACTCTTATGTGGTTGCTGTTGAAAGGATACGGGACTTCAGAATATATATAACCGGAATATACTCTCCATCGCCTTAAGCGATTGCCGGATTTAATAGATTACTATACAATTTCAGGACGATTTCCTTTTAATGGCGTCCATTTCAGCTTATGGTGACAGGACAATCATCCTTCACTTTATCTAGCAGCGTTTTCTTAACTTCGGACAAAACGTGTCTGAAGATTTTTTTCCAAATATGAATTTAAAAACTTTCATTTATTAGTTTCTTCAGCTACTTAATTAATATTTGACTCACCAAATATTTTAATTAACCGTTATATATTAATGTTGTCTACTTTATGCGGAGCTCATACTGTTTTAAAAACTATTTTCCATATCCGTAATGTACAAAAAATTTGATTATAATGAACACATTATTGGACCTACGTCTCTATTAAATATGACCTGACCATATGACTTTCTAACAATTCAATATTACCTCGAGAGAATAATTATTTACAGTTGAAAAAACGTACTCGAAAAATAAACACTATTTCAATGGAGAAAAAAAAAAAAATAAATTTTCCTCAAACCCATAACATTAATTAAGTTTCATCAAAAAAAAAGAAAACCTTTTAAATTAATAACAAGTGCAATATGATAAATAAAAATCCTGGAAAATATGATTACAATACTATTTTCATGCCATTTTTAGTTTTAAAAATTAATTTAGCAACAATCCAAATTAAAACTTATAAAATCAATTAGAATGCCCAAGAAAATTTGAGACTCGATTTATAATGAAATCAGATTATTATTATTCACAAAATAACAACCTTATATTGTCAATAGATTTTTACCAAAACTTTTCGAGATTTGACAATCAGTGGCACCACTATGGCTACCTTTTGTTTTAACTTTTTAGTGAACTAAGACTCAATCATGAAGACTATCTCTACCTGCTGAATTCAAAATGTTGAAATACTAAGAGCAAGAATTATGGTGCAATTTGAGTCATCAAGTAATCACGGAGAGACCATTTGATTGAAGCTGACAAAAACAATTGTATCAACTGAAATGAATGACACTGATGAGGTAGTAGATGAATGTTATACATATCAAGTTAAACAACCTCGTACATTTCGAGCGCAGACTCCGTTAATGACTTATAAAAAAATCTCAATTACCTATATCGTCTACTGTTTCTGTTGAGGATACTCAGAGGTAGGGGACACACTTACTGTTCGATTACTCTCAGTAGTTGTGTAGATTTTAAATATGAACAAAGAAACATAGGTCATGCGGTCGGGGATATTCCCTTCTCACCACATTTTGCCAATGGGCGAAGCGTATTGAGGACCAAAAGCACCATGCGTTTTCTACAAAATTTACTGCCGGAGGAATTGGATTTTTTTGGAGTTTTTACTCCATTCTCGTTTTATCTCTCGAGCAATGACATTGTCGGCTCCTATCTCAGGCATTTGCCTCTAGACACTGCGGGTATCTTACATTTTGAAGTCCCTAGGGCGATTGAGTTAGATGTGAGGAGTTAGTCCGAACAATGAAGCTTCAGTACATTCAAGATTTATCCTTGGGCTGCGACGATTCGTTACCTTATAATGGCTAAAAATTTCGTCTTGGGTGGCAGGCGGGTTTCAGAAAAAGCTCAATGTCCATGTAAAAAAAGCATGGGCACATTCCATTTGTTAAATTTTGGTAATACTCGCTACTTCCACCATCACAATAGTGAAGTTATGAGCCAAAATCAGGTCGTAATTCTCGTGGTACTCAATGAACTTGTTCTGTATGAGAATATTGCTGAGAAAAAGTTATTGATTATATTAACGTGTTGCAAAAAAACGCTTTTTGCAAAGGCTTAGGAGTTGACGAACTGCACATAGGCGCATTTATATTCAATGTAATTGCTTGGATGAGCCGATTTGATTTAGAGATATTTCACGTAGGATGGCTCATGTATCAGTATACGTCTCAAAATCATTGATCAGGTTTGTCAGGCATCTTGAACTTGCTCGTCCAAGGCACAAATATGAGCGTCTCTACGTGGCTCACAATCATAGATTGTCGCGCATTGTCGCGACACGGCTGACATACCTCATAGCTCTTCAATTTGTCTTTCAGGGGAGCGCATTGCAGTCTGATGATGTCACAAAATATATCAATATTAGTCTGTAGTGAGCATGGCAATTTATTGGTTGATTATCGGCATACAGCGATGCTTCTACGCGAAAAACATAAAGCTTTTACATCGACCATATATCGGTGTTCACTTTGCTCCATTTTACGACACTTTCTCGAGTTAATCGATTGTCTTTGAAAGCATGGAATAATACAACTAGAGATACTTCACTGAGGACCATGCTATCGGCGATTATGAAGTGTGTAGATATTGATGCTATCCACTCGTATATATCTGCTGTGCTTTGCCGGGAAAGAGGTAGTATAATTACCTGCCAGAAAGACTCACGCACAAAAAAGTATCTATCGGATGTACGCCACGGCAATGATTAATATTCAGCTTCGTTATCACGTTTTGTACAATGTACGCAGATTGAACTCTCAGGATGAGGCGACTTGGAAAGCTTGATACTTGAGGTGGACAATATTAGAGGTATATCTATTTAACAGAGATACACGCATCTGATATTTTTTAAATGAAGAGGAGATGGCAATGCTTATTTGATGATATTCAGCATTTACGCTTTTTTCTAACAATAATAGAGATTGCTTAAGCAGTTGATGGTATATCTCTCGGAGCCAACAGGAAAGGACATATGTGGAGTTACGAATTGGGGATAACAAACGCGGGATAAGAATTTGCCCAACCCTCCTGGCCACGATGCTCTACGCCGCAGTGACGTCTATTGGTTCGGGAAACTCGGCTCATTGTTAGTTTCTTCTACAGAGTGTATATAATAGATTGGGCGGATATATTTTTATATAGAAACAATGTCGCAGAGTGCCGGACCATCATAATGACTTAGAAGCGATTGTCAAAATTCTTGCTTGCTAATCAAAAAATGCGAGAAGGGTCATTAGTGATTGGCAATTATTCACAGCAGAAGTTCCAATTGGTTCTTTATTATATCGCAAACGAAGCTCAGAATTAAATATGATTCATTGAGGTGTTTATCAAATAAAAGCCCATAGATGTCGAGTCGCCACACAGTAAGTGCGAATAATTTGAACAAGCGCTTTTATATGAGGAGGACTTTTTTATTAGGTGATTTTTAAGTACATTTAAAAGCTGAAAGTGAAGAAATTACAGCAGTGACTGATTGATAAACAGACAGTTATATGCACTTAAATGTCGGAGATTATGTTTCCAGTCCCAGTAGCCGTTCAGTGTTACCCCATCGACAAACATTCCTCCTCAAAAATGGATAATCTATGTTGGAGTTAGCGGGGTATTGCATAGTATCAAGTGCCCAGGTGATCCACCATATATCTGAAAGCATGTCTCAGTGATAACTAAGCTTACCTCTCAAAAAAGGCAGAACCAACAATTAAATGTCAGGATTAATCTTGACCTCTGTTAGCCAAAATTGATGCGAATTAGCAGACATTAGGGGAATATTTGAATTTTGGATAGGGGAGCTATCGTTGTATTAGAGCGAACATACACCGCAAACTAACAAGCTGTTTTATATCCTAGGTGATTATTTACATATTCATGTGACATTCAATTAACTTTAAGTTCAGGTCGTTACATAACTCTTTTCCAATTGATATTAATTCGTAAAGTGTATAATAGAATTATAATTATATGCTACTTCAATGGTTTCAATCTTTCTGTAGGAGTACCCTTTTGACTGATAAATATCTTCAAAAGTAATGAGACATCCATGATATATAGTTTATTTTGAATTAGATAGTTGCTAAAGAAGAATCAAATATTCTGAAAACTTTATTAAAAGGATTCTTGTGTAGGTTCAATCTTGGTTGTAACCTTCACATTATTTAATAAAGGTGAAAACATTGTTATAGCTGGTATATAATATCCTTTCAATACTAGACTATAGTATGGATTGACACCGACACGTCTAAAAGGGTCTACTCAATATACTGTTGCATTTAAATATTTCCTTTATTTACGTTATTTTAGTCATTATCCAAGTTGGAAGAACTTAATTTTTCGTCTTAATTTAAAAATCTACTTTATTATTTTGCTTTTATTTCTCTAGTTTTATTTTTGTTTAACATTTCTACTGTATGTTTTCTAATTTTTTTTTTTGGCCAGATACCTCTGTTATATTGCGCGGTGGCGAATTTTTTGCTCTATATCATATATAAGGTTTAATTTAAGCGACGAATTATACTGATTACATAAAGAGAACAGAAGACCATCCAAATCTAATCGAGATCTTGCTATATTCTCTTGAGAGGAGAATATCTTCTGACAGTGTTTGTCGTTTCCAATCCCTTGCATGAGGGAACCATATTTAAATTTACTTCCCTCGATAAACTCCGACCTTCCATCAGCACTAGAGTGTTATTTCAAATTCGTTCGGGTAGCTCTTTATATACAGCTTTTAGGTATATTTAGTGTTTAGATTCATTTAGGTTTGTACAACCAGATAATAATTTAATAATAAAATTACTGATTTAAAGTTTCATAACACCTATGATTTTTCACTGATTTTGTAATTGATTTTAATGTCATAAACACTGCATAGTCAAAGGAGAGGCATGCAACCTCCCAATACATAGATGATGAGTATGGACACCTTTCAAGTGAATCGGCGTCTCAATGCGCCCATTATTGATTTGTTAATCTAATAGCCTTACTATGAAGTATGATACCAATATGTAACGTTTACCACTAATCATTAAAATTACTAGTCGCGAGAGTGAAGGTGAGAGGTATGTTTAGTGCCATCGTTCATGTACAAAAAAACGCTCAATGATAATATATTTAAAGTGCTTAAAGTTCTGATCATCATGGACCGAGTGTTAAGAGCTCGTAAGTGAAAATAATATCCAGTTTAACCGCTAGTATACTTTAAAGTACGGCCCTTCACTACTAAACACGTAGATAGGATATATAAATTATAATATGGAGATTAATGGGATATCACTACCATTTAGGTTGTATTGTGACTGTGGGTGACGCACAAAAACTCAGGCGGTCATCGTCTATAACTTTTGTTCAAACCCTTTTGCTGCAAGATGCACGGTATTAATGAATATAGAGCGACCAATCGCGTATTGATGCATGTCCATGCAAGACATTACTGTGAACTATCGGTTGATCGATGATTAAACAAGTCAAATTGCAATAAGGACTTCTCCCCTTAAAATCCATATAGGACCTACGCCACACACGAATAATATCTGATCACACGGTTTGAAACAGAAGGATTTACATAATAGCCCTGTTGAGAACAGCGGCTCAGCCTAACAATGTTGACGGGTATCGTATTGTAGGAATAGTTTATAAAATGATGAAAGTAATGTATCGATAAATATAAGCCTTCGACCTAGTCATGAAGGTGAGCTCGTATGCAAAAAACGCTCATATGCGACTCAGTTAGCTTTGTGATTAGCTTCCTGAGTTTCCGTAGGACAATATTCAGCATGGGTGATAGCATAGGGTTACAAACCGTTATTACAGCCTATGTCCGGTTTAATGCAGGTTGAAAGCCAAAAAACATCCGCAGTGGCTATTTTAAAATTCTCTTTTTTTGGCAGCTCTTACCATCTAATATCCCAGCTTGACGGACCTCACCATTAAGCTCTCGCCCCCACTTGTCCTTTTTCAACTAAAATTGAATAAATCTTTCCTAATTTTTTAGTTGTTGATTTTGTTCTGGCTAATCCTCCTATCGACTAGGTTTTATCACCCATGGAGATATGTCATTCGCTCTACCTAATCGGCTATGCTCAAGTGTGACACAATACATCGGTTAACAATTTCATCTTGGAAGGAAGAAAATTGGTGTGTGATGTATAAATTTCGAATTGTCGGAATAGTAACGCACCCATTAAGCCGTGTGGATTCGTTTGAGATGCAAATGTAAATTTAGCAGTTTGGCCAAATGGTGGGCGATGAAGCGAGACCCGGAAAAATACCAATGGCTCAATAGGTAACCTGACTTCTCGCACACTGTTTTTCGGATAGCTGTTCGCTATTTAAAACGTCCCATCTTGAGCTGGTGCCGGGTAGAATTAATCTGATCTCGGTTGAAAATATAGAAAACACTCATTACATATTGAAGTAGACAGTAATATTCAGTGGCACAGATCGACAATGAGTGTTCATTACTCCGCCGGACTAATCTTTAGCATAAAGTTGGGCATAAGAGGATTACTTGATAAAGCAGAATTAAAAGGCACTGCGACCTTGCACGACCTCGAACTTTTTTGACTGAAAGTAAATGGCAACGACTTTTTGCCATGACACTAATACGATATTGCAAATACCAAAGCTGCCAACATATTTACAACCATCTGATTTATTAGTTAAATTACAACAAACGGGGGACTTACGACGAAAATCTATAGGGTAAAAGGACTTTTACACAGCTCTGAATAGAGATGCTATTTGCATCACATATTGTGTGAACGATGTTACATCAAAGCATCTTCTTAGAGGCGGTGCAAACGTAAATGTAGAGCGCGATAAGAAGCCCTCGAATTGGACTCGTCACCCTCTTATAATAAAGTAATGTGTAAAACCTGGTTTTCCTTGATGACAATAAAAACATCGCTTATACTTTACGAAATTTATTTTATTATATCATGAAGACGCACATAGTAGATATTGCCACCACAATGTCTTGTCTTTAATTTTTTAGGAGCGTCGAAGAAGATAGATTCAACAATGAGGCAAAGCTTCTCCCAGGAGTTTAATGAGATATCCCAAGCCATTGCATCGATATATCCAATCAGCAATACCAATGTAAGTGGGCCGAGGTGTGTCAGAAATGAGTAATTGGTCTATAAAATTCTACGAGTGTTAGAAGTTTGGGGCGTATTATTCTGCGGAGGCTGGGCAGTCTCAAACCCTTACCAGACCCGTGCGGATGCGCATTACAATATGGAATTAATATGTCAACATATTAATAATATACTGTAATAGGGATATTATACAGTTATTCTATTAGAGATAATTAGCTTGATTTCAATAAATATATATAAGGGCTTAGAATATTATTATCCCAAAGTACGAGTGTTGCAAGTTAATGAACATTCGGCGTTGAATTGCATGAAAATTGGATCCACATTTTCAGATTGAAGTGAAGGAGAATTCCCAAACTCTTGGAAGGTTAAAGCAAGCATCACGTAGGTCGCAGAGTTGTCAATATGGTTTCGAATATTTTGATGCATTGACGTTAACATCTGAAGCTGTGGATTCGCTTTTTGGGTGCAATTATATTAATAACTCAAATTTGATTTATGTTAATTTTTTAAATCTGAGCGCGATTGAATTGGCTAAAGGCACTGTACTTTATTAATACTAAATGATTGGACTGTACAAGAATATTAATCTCTATAAATTAAGAGAGCTGAATGTCTACCGTATTTTTTTTTAAAAAGAAAGTAACTTTTAATATCTAAAAAGCGAGAATTATATTTTTGTGTTTTATCCGAGGATGGCGAGTAGTTTAGGACTTACATTTGAGAACAGACCGTTGATGAGTAAACCTGTGCAATTTTGGTTGGAGTGCTGTGAAAAAACGCAGTCGCAACTGTATTAATGCACAAGAACGAAGCATTAGAGCAAATGTTAAAGTTAATGACTTTGTTAGAGATGTTTGAGGACATAACCATTAATAAACACGCAAATTCCCTCTCTATGGAATAGTTTTTATTAAACTTTACAAATTCAACGCATAATCAATCATACTCATTTAGCTATGGTTTTCATCAAATTCTTCATCATATATCTTCTTCGTGAGTTCCCTTGTTCACAAGTTCCAAGTAAGCGGATTCTTTTTACTTACATCTTTTACGGGGTCATCAACCATTTTAACTCGTATTAGATGTGAGAAAAATTACGGATACCTGCCTTTCGTGAATTTCTATATCGTATATCTATGATAATTTTATTTGGCCAGGTGACTTATAAGAATAATATATAAATGCGAGGGAGCTGCTTGAAGAGAGCTCGTAATTAAAAGACAGTGCGGGATCGCGGAGCACCCTCTGTTCATGATTTTTTATCCATGAAAACCTTGGAGCATAGCTTCTTCTAGTGAGCGCTCGGCCATCCTTATAAGTCCATCTTTTAACTATGGCTCTATCAAAATTATTTTTTTTGCCTTTAACCAAGTAATATGTTTCTATTTAGATTCTGTTCAATTAATTAAATTTCCCGTGACTCATGACTTCGTAACAATTCTTATGAGTGCGAGGATAATCTATTATTATTATTAATCCATATTTATAACAAGTTTAGATTTCTAGTCTTTTTATAAAAAAATCCTCAGGAGCCATGTGTTTAGTTGAGAGAATCAGATTTTGACATTTCAGAAAGGAGAGGATTTGAAAAATAAATTTCCACTGGATATTTTAAATAACCAGACACTGTGAATCTATTCATACTATCGCATTCACAACATGTTCAAATGATATTACGTTTTTGTGAATTATCTTATGTAATATTCTCTTTAGCGGAAGTATGATAACCCCAAGGCACCTTTAGATTGTTCCTTCACTTTAGGACTCTTAAAAGCTCTTCTTTAGTTCCATCAAGATATTGAACTCAATATTAATTTCCCATCATTTGGTCTCGTTGGATTATGACTAATCGATTTTAATACTTTTTACGGTGATCATTAGAATGGAGTTTGTTGAAGATCGCGTTAGTTGTAAATAGGACTTGTAGCACTTGGACTTTCAAGAGTGTATATATATGGCATTTAGGTTAAGTGGCAGTTTTCTGAAATAAAGCCTTAAGCTTTTCAATTTTAAAAAGTTTCATCATAATGCTTGATGAATAACCTATAAGAATAGTAAAGTATTATTCTTTCTTTTCATTATACGAACAGAAGGTCTAGCAGGCTTCGTATTATGGAAGATCTTTAAAGAGTGCGAACTTAAATTTGCTCTTTCCGCCCGCCCTTATTTCTTATGTATGCTTCAAAACTAGTATAGCTCCGAGAATTGTTGAAGCTTATCATCGAAATTACTAATCAGATTTCAAGGTTTAAGTTTCTTCTTTATGCAGACTGGAAATAATTTTATGCGAAATACTTTGACTTTATTTTCGGAATTCTTACTTATTAGACGCATCGGCTAAGGATCTTATTCTCATACTCAATGGTATTATTGAGTTTCAAAGCACCTAAAAATTCATTCCTATAGTAGCACTGTGCAGTTGGTATACCGATGAGTCATTTTAATCAGAAAGAAGAAAGCTTTAAATAAATGAATCAAGATTTTTGAGTTTTTGTGTGTTGTTGATAAAGTGATTTACTGTTTTAGCTGAATATTAAATATATACTTTTAAAGTTTGTAGATTTATGACTGCTTTATCAAAGGTGGGGGATGTAAATGTGGAAATGATTAATAGTGTACACGAGCAGACAGTAAATCTATGTCCTTTAATGATATATGTTTTTTAACTTGCTGAATAGGTAACAATTTCTACAATAGTTAATCTCGTCCTTTTATTTATATTTTTTTTACATCATCAGGACAGATCATTTCCAATATTGAAATTCTATATGCACGAAAATGTCAATTAGATACTTAAGTGATATGACTTCAATTTTGTGACTCGTTTGTCTCAACGCCACACTAGAACAACTTTATCTGAATTTCTTCTTGATTGATTTCTTAGAATAGGTCAACTAGGTTATTCTTCTCAAAAGTAGAGAGATAAAAACGGAAATTAAAGTTTTTTTTTCAGGGTATTTTGATAAGAAGTGTAGATTTTTCCGGATATTTTCAATACTTATCGGAATATCAGATATTTCTTGTTTTCGACATAAGCTGTTGGATTTACTTCAACTTTTCTTTTTTCTTTTAATAGTGCTTAGCTCTTTTTTCCATTAAGGAGGGAAACTAAATTGGCAAATACGTGTTCTCACGATTAGACTTGTTGAAAACACTTAGCTCTCAGTAAACTATTAAATTAAGTTTTCTTAGGCACAAATTTACAAAAGCAGTATTAAAACTGCATTTTGATGATCACACCTGCGGTGTATAATGAAGATTAGTCTGACGTCATTAAAGCTTCTATCTATTCTTTTCGAGAGATATAATATAAATATACAATTATCTAGAGGAGGCGGTAGATATTGGAGGCACCATATTTAAGGCGATTTCCATTTCAATCAGATTGTCAACTTTACCAAATGAATGCACGTGGTAGTGTTTATAAACGATGGATCGATGTTAGTTACATATTGTTAACTGTGTCTCAAACTCTTTTTACTTGACGCATCATTGATCTTTACCTGTTAGCGTAAAGAATATTTCTAATGCTTCACTCAGAAAGCTTGAATGTTATCCTCAGTTACCATTTAGTACAATATAAAAGAGGTAATAAAGTTGCTTACTTGTAAAATTCAAAAAATGCTTTCTTCCCCATCGAAATCCTTCGAAATCCTATATTAAAAACTGAGATATTTATTTAGTCTTACTTAATGATGTTTATAATTTGATGAAGAATTCGATTCCATCAGAATTTATCATAAATGGGATAAAACATTTTTTCCATGAATATTTTTTAGAAGGAGTGAGGAGATATCGTGTGGAACCAACTTATTTTAGCTCTAGCAGCCACCAGCAGAAGAGTTTACATTTCTACTTCCCCGAAAAAATTGGATAATAAAATCATAATTTCAGCTATATTAATTCTATGACACTCAGTAGTATTGGATTGTAGGATATTGAGGACAAAAATGGGATTTTGTATTTTCTACGATTAGATTTAGACAAATTTATTTAATAAACTCCATCTTTCGATTTTTATTTTCTGGTTTGAAACTACGCAAGGATTAAAAATGACAATTATTGTATAACCGAAATGAAAGTTCCAGTGGTTTATAAACACGAGCATTTAATTCCAAAAAGGCCATAATTTATTTATTATTTGTTAGTGTGATATTTTTAGCCATTACGAGAGTGCAGTGACTATTGAGACTTCAGGTTAGAAGGTTGGATATTTTTTCCAACTTTTTTTAAAATAGTAATTAGGCTTTGTTACAGGAGAAATGTAAAAATGAGAACGATTTATTAAATTCATTAGTAAGATTACTTTACACGGAAATCAAAATGATTTAATTTTTTGAGACCCAATAAAGCATTTGGGAACAGCCAAGACTCTTGATTAAACTCAGACAATTTGGACATTTTCTAAAAAGCTGGTTAAAAAAGATTACCCCCTCACCTCTTTATTAATGCTCCGAGGTGGTGTGAACCAAATATCTTCTCGATCGTTTAAACCATTTAACGGCAAAACCGGTAAAAAAAACAGTGGGTATATATACATGAACTCTTATTTAATATCGTCTCCCTCCCTTTTCGCCGCCCATCGGTTTC
>Ga0163217_1050735_pt1 | contig 13609 bp, 19 predicted proteins | sample SynspAceP_FD_185933 | JGI IMG/M metagenome (GOLD analysis project Ga0163217, IMG submission 185933) | Saline lake microbial communities from Ace Lake in Antarctica - Synechococcus sp. Ace-P (PacBio error correction) | ecosystem: Environmental > Aquatic > Non-marine Saline and Alkaline > Saline ... | reverse complement strand
GATGGCGGGAAACAGGCGCCGGTGAGAACCGGGGCCAGCTGGTGCTCCAGGCGCTCCACCAGCAACAACCACTGGGCCAGCAGGTTGCTGTTTGGGCGTGGGGAGCTGCAGCCGCTCGGCAACGCCAGCGATCGTTGGCCCCGGCCAACAGAGCCACGAGCGGGGAAGGGCCGAAGCGAAGCTGCCCAGCGGCCAAGCGCCTCCGCCGCCAAGTGGCGGTCGGCCTGGAGCCCGCCCATCGGCAGGGGCCAGGGCGCCCCAATCCTGCAACGCGCCAGGGCTGGCCTGCCCGGGCCTCCCGCTCCAGCAGCAATCCAGCTCCCGCGCGCGGGCGTGGTGGCCGAGCGCCGCCGGTGCCAGGGCAGGGGGATCCTGGCCCTTGGCACCTACGACCAGGGGCCAGGCCACCAGGGTGGACTTGGCGCCTTTGGCCCGGCTCTCCGCGCGAGTGCGGAAGCCGAACGCGCGGCATAGCGGCCGCCCGGATCAGGCGGGTCGGGTCGATCTGCGCACGGCTGCCGGGCGTGCAGGAAGCGCAGCTTGCCGGTGGGCCCAGGTCGGCCTTGCCGCATGGCGATCCGTAGCAGGGACCAGCGACGGGCGCAGAAGATCTGCCCGCCGGCAATCGCCGCTGGAATCGCTCTGAATCATTCAGCGATTGGGGGGTCAGCACAGGCCATGGCGTTGATGCTTGAAGTCGCGGCGGGCCAGATCGGTCTTCGAGCCGGCCGGGCCTGCACCAGCGGGTTCTCCGGCCGCCACGGGAGATAGCGCTCCAGGCGGGCGGTGGCCAGATCGATCAGCTAGTCTGCGGCCCTCCGCCAGCTTGCAGCTCCATTTCGACCGCTTGATGCCGTAGGCCCCGTGTTCCTGAATCTTCAGCGAGCCGGCCCGAGCTGCCTTGCCCAAGGCCTGCCTCCAGCCGGCTGGGGCGGCCCTTGCGGGTCACAACCTTCAGCATCGGGGAGTCGCCCCTCGCAAGGCCATCACCACCAGGTCCAGAATCGGTGACGCCCCGCAGGCGGTCGCGGTGCACGGTATGCAGCAGCAGATCCCGCACGGCGCCTGCCCACCAGCGCGCAGGCGATCTCCAGCGGCGCTCGCTGCAGCAGCGGGCCAGAAGGGAAGCGGGAATGCGCGGAATCTCCACGGCGTCGAAGCGGACAGTGGCAGTGGTGCATCATCCCGGAGCCGGGTGGCGGCCGCCTTCACAGCAGGCACCAAACGGGCCCCGGGGCCCTGGCACAAAGAACCGAGGCTACGGCGACCGGAATCAGCCGGGAGCTTTCTCCAGCAACCACGGCCCAGGTAGAGATTCAGCCACCCGCCAAGCTCTCGGTGCCTGAATCAGCGCCATTGGCGGGGATCAGGTTGCAGGTTGAAAATGACGCGCCCCCTCCCCGAAAGCAGTTGGCATAAACCCGTATCACAGCCAGCTCAGTCCTTCACCAGCGCGCTGCAGCGCCAGCAGCATCGGCCCAATGCGGCTGGCTTCCGCCCATCAAAAGGCAGTCTGGGGCTTGGCACGTGCGGTCGGGTATCCAGCCAAGCCAGCCCACCCAGCCGGACTGGATGGGATGGATGCCGCAGGCAACCAGGGGCCGCCGCAGTAAGCAACGAATCGGCAGCGGCTTCAAGCCTCCGCCTGGGATCTCGCAGACCCCGCCAGTTGAGACCAGCCACCGCATGCGTCGCTGCCGACGCACTCCGCTCAGTCCCACAGGGCCATGGGCGTTGATCGCGGGCTCCGAAACCATTTCGGCCGCCAGTGGAACCAGCCCATGGCGCGGTCCTGGCGAACCAAGGGGCCGGCGAGGGTCCAAGCCCCAACAGATTGGGACCGGTATCTGCTCAGATCCTTCTCCAGCTTCCGGCCCGGCCTGCACGGCCACCAGATTGGTTTTCCAAGGCCGGATGGGAAGCGCACGAGTCCTCATTGGTCGGCCTGCCAGCCAGTGGAAGCGATGCAGTTCCAGGCCGCTGGCGGTTTCGACGTTAGGCGGGTGTGAGGGCGGTGCAGCGGGCGCAGTTAGAGCACATCCAGCGAGCTCCAGTTCTTTTTTGGATAGGGCGCTCTGCACTTCCCCAGAACTTCGCGGTTTTCCGTCGGAAAACGTGGTCGTCTGCACGCACTTGGAACGGGCGAAACGAATCGTCGCGCCAACGCCCAGAGGGCGGCGATGTCCGCTGCAGGCAGGGAGCATGTCGCAAGTCCATGAAGATGGCCCAGCCCTTCGTAACCCATCAGATGGGGCACCAGGAAGCGGAGTGAGGAGAAAGGCCGTGGCTCTGCTTTGGATGGCAGGCGCAACGGGTGTGGTGTTCCCCAGCTGTTTTTCGGCCCACGATCGGGGTGTCGCTAGGGCAGGCTGCTGTGTTGATACAGGCTGTCAATCAGCACGTTGGTGGCGAACCCGTTCCGCGGGTTCGTAACCGGGATTGAAGATGGGGACGGGTCTTGCTCATGGGATAGAGGGTAAGGGTCGAGATGAGAGAACGTCAGGATCGTGCCCGAGAAGCGGGGCGCCGGCCGAAGCCGGCGATGGTCACGCTCCTTGGCCACGGCCGATTGGACCATCCGCTCTGGACCAAACAAGCAGCATGTGGCCTGCGGCCTTCGCCGAGCTGGGCCCACCGGGGTGCTGGATGTGGGACAGTCGCGGGCCTGCGCGCGCTGCGCCTGCCGGTGGCTCCGACTGGAGACGGGTGCTGCAGCGGCTGCGCACGGCCTCGCGCCAACCGCGGCAGAGTTTGCGCGAGCGGCTCTGGGGTCTGGTTCGCCGCTGGTGTGCTGCCGGGGGCCGCGACGGCGTAGCCGCCTGGCTGGAAATCGCCCAGGGTGCTGCCGGCTGGGCTGGCCGTCTGCCGCCGCCGCTGGGGTGCGGCCGCGACTGGCTTCTGGACTACAAAACCCCCGCACCCTGGAGGTGTCGGATGCCCGCCCTGACTCACGGGGCTGTCTATCACTGCGTCGACGCGATTCCAGGCCCAACCGGACATTGCGGCGGCCAGCCATCGACCGGGCTGAAGCGGCGTCTCTGCGCCGAGGCCGATGCGGGTGTTTTCGTCACCTCGCCCCAGTGCTGGCACGACCTGCGGGGGCCCTCAATCCCAGCCACCCTCCACACCCGAATTTGTGGCCGATGGCGCCCACTTCGCCCGGGCCATGGATCCAGCCCTGGCCGGTGCCGGCGCCGAACTGACCGCCTGCCAGCGCCACGGATCGGCTTCGGTCGGTGCCATCAGCGCCTACAAGCTGGATCTGACGCTGCTTGGAAGAACCCTGGCGCGGCGCCATCCCACTGTGCGTTTGTGCTGATCGGTCCGGTGGCGAAGGGGATCCCTCCACGGATGTTGGCAGGCACTGGCGGCCCTGGGCAACGTGACCTGCTGGGCACCAGGAGCCGACAACGGCCTTGCCGCCTTACCTGAAGGGCCTTTGATCTTGGCGCCTGTTGCCCCTGGCGCCTGACCCCCCTAACCCAGGCGATGTTTCCGATGAATTCTCTCGATTATCTGGCGGGGCGGGCCTCGCCGTGGTGGCCACGGCCATCGACGCCCTGCAGCCGTTCGCCGCCTGGCCCTGCTGCGGCCCACCCACCGCAGAAGCCTTCGCCAACGCCCATCGCCAGCCCTGCGGCGGTTGAAGGGCCGGCCCTTTAGCCGAGCCGGCTTGCCGGAGCCGCGGCCCACACTACGGGGCGCACCGAAGCCGGATGCTTGCAGGATTCTGAGCCGACTGGAGTGAAGCGGGGCCCATGCCCGAGATCGACCAGCATCGTGACGGCCTGCATGAACCGCCAGGCCCACCTCGCTGGAGTCGGCGGAGCGGGTCGCGGCCTTGGCCTCCCAACAGGGCATCTGATCGTCGACTGGAGCGCGCGATCCCCCTGCGGCGCAGTTGATCTGCCCGCGCTGATCCGCGCATCCGCCTGCTGCGGCGTGAACGGCGAAGGCCACTGGAATCCTCTGCCGCGCCTACAACTTTCGCCTGGCGCGCGCCCGCGGGTCCTGCCTGTTTCAAGCTCGATGCGACTGCTGGCCCGAGCAGCTCGATCACCCTGAGGGCGCTGGGCCACAGGGCGGACGCTCTGCCCGCTTCGGCCGCGAGGCCCCACGGCAGGGGCTGGGAGCAGTGGATTCATGGACCGGACCTGATCGAGGGGGGGCGGCTTCAACGAACTGCTCTGGGGCTACGCTTTCAGATGACAAGACCTGATTGCACGCCTTGGGGCTGCCTTGCTGCCCTTGCCGCTTGAGGGAACTTGCCGGAGGCCGCCATTCGATCATTCAGCACTCGATCCCACTAACCGGGCCGCTCACCGCGATGAGCAGGGAGTCACAGCGCGAGACCCCGGCTTTCGAGCTGCGCCGCGCAGGCCCTGAAGTCGGCACATCACTGGCCAACCGGGTTGGTGGCGGCCCACTGCCCCTGGCACGCCGGCGCCACCCCCAGCCGCCTATAGCCAGACAGCGGCCGGCGACTGGCTGGCTGAGGCCGGCTCCCTGCCGAGGCGCCGCCGGGCGGTTGGCGCCAAGGAAGCTGGAACCGCCTGCGGCGGGTGGTGTTCTGGGAGCGCTTCCTGGAATTCCGGAGATCTGGCGTGGAGCGGCGCCCGAAAAACTGTTTACCGGCCGGTGCGCACCAGGGCGCCCGCGATCACACTCGTGGGCATCCGCGGTGATGGCACACGATCGGCGGCCTCATTGAAACTGCGGTGATGCCCTGGCCGGCCTGCGTTGGCTCCCTGCAAACGACGCGGGAGGGATGCGGTGAGTCGGCGCAGGCCGCCCTGCGATTTGATTGTTGAGCGGCGCAGCGGGGCGTGGGGCGAGCTGGTTGCTGCCCCGCTCCGATCGGGCCAAGGCTGCCCGCACCGTCTGCGCAGCCTGCTTGCTAAGGTGCCGGCGTGCACCGGGCGTCGGCCGGCAATGACGACGCCATGCCCTCGCCGACCTCCACAACCTGGGCCGAAGGCCACGGCCGGCACGACCTGGTGCTCGGTTGCTGTTCCGGCGCGCGTGGCTTCCGGCCAAGGGACCCCGCCAGCCAGCGCCGGCTGCTCTGGGGGTGGCCGGCGATCCGGTTGTTCCAGGAGTCGCACCGCTCCTACGCCCTGATCGGGGCTGTCTTACCGCAGCCTCAAGGATGGGGATCACGCCCAGCGGAAAGCTGCTGATCCCCCCGATCGAGGCCATTGCCACGGCGCTGTGAGAACGGACCCCGCCACCCTGGCCTGCGGCCCGCAACAACCGCCGCAACCCGTCCAAGGCTGCTGATCTTCCTCCTACGCAACCCGTTCCACCTGTATTCTTGCTGATTCGCAACCAAAGACGCGGGTGGGCGGGCCTCGGGCGAGCGGGCGCTGGCCCTGGCCGGGCGGATCGGACTACGGGCAGCTGCCCGCCGACGTGCGCCATATCGCCTCACCTCAACTTCGCGCGCAGGCCTGGGCAGCGGCTACTCTCGACGCCTGGCGCGAGGCGACGGCGCGTGGCCAGGCGGCTGGGGCGCCTTCGCCGCCCTTTGAGGCCGTATCGGGCTTGAAACCCTCAAGGCCACGCCACGGTGGCAGCGGCGCCCAGGAAAACCACCGGCGCTTTTTCGTGGCCGGCTGTTGGATTTCGATATGCCACGGCCTTGGGGAGCCGGCCAGTTCGGGGCGTGCCACGGCCGGAAACCGATCGAACCGGAACGCCTCCTCAACGTGGCCACACGGAGCTGAAGAACAGCGGCTGACGGAGTTCCTGGAGCGCCTGATGCGGTCCTGCTCTACATTCGATTCGCTCAAGGCCGGTGGCGCCGAACGGTCCACGCTTCAGTTTCGCCGGCTGGCTGAGCCAGGCGGGGCCATGAGGTGACCGTGGCTCACGCCGGCAGGGCCCGCCTGGGATTTCTATGCGGTCGGCGCCGATTCGTGCGGCGGTCCGTCGAGCGCGACGCGCCCGCGGCCTTTGGTCCGCTTCGGCTTTCCTGGCGCCTGCTGGCCCTGCGGCAGCAATTACGGCAGCTGAGGATCCGAGCTGGCCATCGGGCATGACCACCCTGCCGGACGATCAAAGCTGCTGTTGCAGCTGCGGCCTGGGCCTGCCTGGTGGTGTCGGAGCGGAACTATCGCCCGCCCAAACCCCCGGCAGCGCCTGGCGGCTGTTTGCGGCGGCTCGCTACCCCCAAAGCGGCCCTGCCCTGGTTCAGACCGAGGCCGATCCGCCACCGGCTGAGAGCGGCAGGGGGCTGCCCGCCAGGACGGCCTTGCCTGCCCCAATTGCGGTGGCCTGGCCGCTGGCGGGCTTCACCCCGCCTCGACCCCGCCGACTGGCTCGACCCGCCTTGGCCGGTGTGCTGGCGGTGGGAACCAAACCCATTCAAAAGGGCTTTCGGACCGGCTGGTGGGCGCCTTTGCGCGGAATCGCGGGCCGACCACCCAGCTGGCGCTTTTGTGATCCTGGGGCTCGACGGCCGGCGCGTATCACGTGTTGTCGACCAGAGGTTGGCCGCCCTGCGCGGGGACTGCTTTGCGGGTGGGGGCCGAGCTGCAGCAGCGGCTTGGTGTTCCCGCAAAGCCGGGCAACGTGGCCGACTGGTTACGCCCGAGCCGACTGTTCGTGCTGAGCTCCCGCTACGAGGGCTTCCCAAACGTGGCTGCTCGAAGCGATGGCCTGCGGCTGTCCCTGCCTGAGCGCGCTCGACTTAGCCCGACCGGCCCGGCGGAGATTCTCGAGAACGGGCGCAACGGCTTGCTGCTGCCGGCTGACGCCGAGGCGACCCAGGCTCGCCCCGCTTGCCCTCTCCCGGCTGATTGGGTGACCACAGCGTCGCTGGTGCCCTGGGGCGAAGAGGCCCGGAGGTGAGGGAGCGCTTATGCGCCCGAGCGGATCCAGGACCAGTTCCTGGAGCTGCCCAGCCGTTTTTAGGCGGAGCTGGGGGCGGGAGCACGAGGATGAGCTTCTCGGGTTACTTGGGCAGCAAGGCATCCACCGGTCCTGCTCAAGCTGTTGGTGTTTCGCCCCGAGCCGCCCGCGCCCCCTCGGAAAACGGTTCATTCCGGGGCCAACCTGCGCGCCCTGCCCTGCGCCACCACCGTCTACTGGCGGTGATGAGCGGCCCCTGTGGTGTGGGCCGCACGCTGCGGGCTGGCTTATGGCCTGGCGATTCCTGCTGGCCAGCAAGGTGCTGGATCGGCTTGAGCTGCCAGCGGCTGGCCAGCTGGATTCCCCGCGCAGGTGGCGTCGCCATCTGCCGCCGCGGCGTTCCCGAGTTTGTTGCTGGCCGAATTCGGCTTCCACGCCGTTGCGGGTCATGGCAGCTTGGTGCCCGCCACCGGGCTGCCAGCTGATCGTCCACTCCGGCGGGGCGATTGCCTCCTCAAGCGCTTACCTGGCAGCGGCTGAAGCCGCTGCTACGGCGTCTGTTGGCAGCTCTTGCAGCCGCCCGTTTGGGTGGTGGAAATACAGCCAATGGCGAGCACCCTGCGCGGCCTGGGCGAGCGGAGGCGGGCCACGCCACTGCCCGTGCTGATCAGGTCCATCGGGCGCCGATCCCGATTCGCTTTCGCGGGGCCGATCCGGCGCGGCGCGCCCCTGTTCCTGGCGGTAGGACGCATCGTGGCCAAGAAAGCGGGTCGCTGATCACCCTAGGAGCGCCTTCGCCAAGCCAGCCAGTGCGTCCCGCTGACGGGCTGCCGGTCTGGTTGATGGTGGGAGCGGGGCCGGCTGCTGGAGCAGGGCCGGGCAGCTGCGCTGGCCTGGGTGGAGGCGCAGGTGCAGTTCCCCGCGCCTGCAGACACCGGAGCAGATCGCCGACTGGATGCCGCCGCAGCCGTGCCTTCCTGCAGCACTCGCGACCGGACCAGACTGCGGACCAGGAGGGCTCACCGCTGTTGCGGTGCATGGGAAAGGCCCAGCTCAGCGGCCCTGCCCGTGGTGGCCACGCGGCCATTGCCGGGAATTTCCGGAGGTGGTGGCTGGGAGGGGAAAACGGGCCTTTCTGGTGGGAGGAAGGCGACGCGACGGCATGGCCCGGCTATTGCGACGGCGCCTGGGCCGACGACCCGGGCGCTGGCCGAGCAGTGGGGCTCGGCGGCCGCGGCCCGCTTGCTCAGGGCCAGTTCACGGTGGAGCCATCACATCGAGCAGTCATGGACCTGATCGAAGCGCGTCCGTTGCTGACGGCCCCCCCCTCGCCTTCCGGCTGGCGCCGTTATAAGGTCAGCCCCCTGTCGACCCGCCTTCCCGCTGTGGCCAGGCCCGAATCTGCTGCTGATCCGGGGCCTGGCCACAGCGGGCACCACCATTCTCGATCTCATCCTCGCAGCCACTCGCGGCCATGGTCGGCTGGCGAGGCCGATGGGATCTTGAGCCGATTCCGCCCCTGGCGACAGCAACGGGGACCAGCCCAGCTGCGCCTGGAGCTTCCGCACACGCGCCGCTGCACCTGCGGGGCAACGGCCGGCCAGTGTTCGCTCTGGGGCGCTTGCTGGAGTGGCTGGGGCCATGACGAGCGGCCCGATCGGCGACAACTGCCAGCGGCTTGCTGCTCAGGTGCAGGCCTTTGAGCCCACGGCCCAGCCGATCAGCTGGGCGGTTGACCTATCAGTCCGATCTTGGAGGTCCCCTGCTGCCGTGCCAGGGGTGGAGGTGCGGATATGATCCATCTGGTACGCGACGTTCGTCTTCCTGGGTGCACTCACGCGCCGGTGCGCTCGCGCTCTTGCCCCTTGGGGCCGCCTGGCGAATCGCTGGCCCGCTGGGACCGCCACCACGCGCAGGTGGCCGAGGTGCTGCGTTCCTCCGGCCAGCCCGTGTTCCAAGCTCGGCTACGAAGGAGCTGGCCCTGGCTCCGGAGGCCGGCGCTTGCGCCAAGCTCTGCAGCTGGCTCGATGCTCGACGTTATGAGCCGACGATGCTCAGCCCGGCTCAAACGATGAAGGGAGTCACATTCCTCTCGGGTAACCGCATGCGCTTCGATCCTCCAATCGAGCGCGATCCGTTACGGCGGCAAGTGGCTCAGCGGCAGTTCATCCTGGATCGGGCTCGCCGCCCAGCTCCCGCCCTGCAGGCCATTGAACGCCGACTGGTGTACTTCAACATTTGCTCTAAAAAGCTTACTCAACCCTCAATCAGTGAAAACTTGGGATAGGCCCTGAGGAAATCTTGACCATTGCCACAGGGAAGTTAGTAAGTACAGATTGAGCCAACAACCATCAGTGCCGCTGTGCGCCTCAATCGCATGACAGGGACCCAAAGCGGGAACAACCGGCCAAGGGAAAAGCGACCAGCGAGAACGTAAAACGGCAACAAAGGTTGGCCACAAGATCGGATGTCCGCAGCAGATTGATTCAGTAGCAACGACAGCAGAGGCGCACTAAGGCAGAAACACCTCCAGAAAAGGGTCGCGCCGGATAGGAGTCTGGAGGCCAACCACGAAGAGCAAATACAGGCGGCCTGCAAACACCCAAACGGAGGAAAATGATATGGATATTTCATCCAGGCCAGGAAGTTCCCCGGATTGCCATTTCTCCGACTGTCGCCACAGGAAGTAAGGCACTCCAGGTGTTCTGGTAGTCGAATATTATGCTGTCCCCAGCTCCTTGTTCCAGTGGGTGAGCCCCATCCTCAGCATGCATCACTGCCAAAGAAGGAAGAAGCCAAAACAATGTTTCATATGACCCAAACCCTGATGTAGTGAGACGCGGCAAGGAAAGAAGATGCCAGCGAATAATGGGCCAATCTTAAAGAGATGGACGGACGCAGGGAGGCGCGATTGACCGTGGGCGCAGGAAGGAGCCATCAGGCTTCACCAGCGAGACAGCACAAAGCGAGCAAAAATTACCGAACCAGGCCAACAACTGAGAGCAGGAAAGAAGCGAAAAAATGTAGAGGACCTTCGTGCACGAACGGCATTGTGGCTTAGCCACGGAGATGGCGGACAGAGACAAACCAATAGAAGGGATTGCCAAGGAGCCATCGAAGTTGTTCCAAGCCAATCCCCAACCGGCTCAGAGCTGAATGCGACCGAGGGAAGGCTTACACCTCCCGCCACAGGCCATGCTGCGGGACGCAGGCCCTCATCAGGAGCCGCTAGATACCTGGCCCAGACAGCGTAAAAGGCGATGACGGCGAGACAAGGGGCCATCACCAGAGCAGTGATTTACCGGGGATCGCAACCACTACGGCAGCAAAGCCAGCCTCGCCGCGAGGGACCATTTCCATGAAATGAGGCCAGCGCATAAAGGAGAAAACATGCTGTGAAACTTATACACTGTTCAGGAAATTCACCTCCATAATCCCTTTCGAAATTAGAAGAATCCGCCCAGATTCCAAAATTCCATGATTGCCGATCCAGGCCTGAGCCGAAATCTCAAGCAGCCTCTGTGTGTGAACTAGATCCGACTCGAGCATAAGAGGAGTCTGACGAAGCAGCGTTTATTAAAGTTAAGCCCGGCCGTAAATAGACTCACCCCACTACAAAACCATCCCCTCCCGACTACCATCGCCCGTCGCCAGTTGATTGCGGGCTCGACCAAGCCAATGAGCACGACTGACTTAACATGCCAAAATCCTCTGGGCTTGGCGAAGGATACAGGAAAAGCAAATCTGGGAGTGCTCTAAAACACTGGCTTCAAAACTATTGAAGTTATTCACACTTCCATCCCTGGCTTCCAAAACAACCTCGGCGATAACGAGGAGGCACTCATTGGCTGGGCATGTAGTCGAAGTCAATCGGAGCCAGACCCTAAGCTGCAACTTATGCCTAGTACTAGTCATTACCCCTCCGACTTCGGGTGGCTTCCTGGGTGGACTCAATGAAGGCCAGGCGCACGCGCCGTTCGATCACCACAACGGCCCCTTGCTTGTGGTGGCCGGATGCGTCGGCAGCGGCAAGACGCGAGCTTCTCACCCACCGCATCGCCCACCTGATCGGCCACACGCGCGCCGCACCCCCACCAGCTACTGGCCGTCACCTTCACCAACAAGGCGGCGCGGGAGATGAAGGACCGACTGGAGGCTGGCTCCTGGCCCAGGCGCTGGCCAGCAGGTCAGTTCGGCCAGCCCTACAAGCACCCCTTCATGCCCAGCCACAGCGGCAGCGCGCAACCGCATGCTTAACGGGAAGTGACACAGGAGCTCTGGATCGGCACCTTCATGCCCTGTTCGCGCGGCTGCTGCGCTTCGACATCGACAAGACAAGGACCGAAGGGGCTCAGGCTGGACCGTCAGATTTCTCGATCTACGGACGAATCTTGCGCCCAGGACCTGGTTTTAAACGAATCGTCACCCAGGAGCTGGGACTGGCATCCCAAGCGCTTTTGAGCCCAAAGGAAGGTGCGCTGGGCGATTTCAGCAATGCCAAGAACCAGGGCTGGCTGCACCGATGTGATGGGAGGCGAAGCCGAAGGGATGCGTTGGCCGGCAAGGAGGCCGAGGCCTACAGGCCTTACCGCCGCGCCCTGGCCGCAAACAAACGCCCTCGACTTCGACGATCTGCTTTGCTGCTGCCGTCCAACTGCTGCAGAGCAACGAACAGGTGCGTTCACTACTGGCACGGCCGCTTTTCCGCCACGTGGCTCGTGGATGAGTACCAGGACACCAAACCGACCCAGTACCGACCTGATCAAAGCTGCTGGTCACGGGCGGCCGCGACCCCGAGCAGTTCGACGACTGGGGCCAGCGCTCGGTGTTTCGTCGTCGGCGACGCGACCAGAGCGATCTACAGCTTCCGGGCGGCCGATTTCCACGAATCCTGATGTAGGCTTCCGGACGACTTCGGCGATCGGGCAGCGACGAAGCCACCCGCACGATGGTTGAAGCGGGAGGAGAACTACCCTCCACCGCCACGATTCCTGGGCGGCGGCAACGCCCTGATCGCCCACAACAAGGCGAGCGCATCGACAAGGTGCTTGGCGGCCCACCCGCGGCGAAGGCGAACTGATTCACCTCACCGCTGCGACGACGGAGATCGCGAGCCCGAAGCGTGGTGCACGACTGCGGGATGCTGGAGGCGGCCACCCCGAGCTGAGCTGGGGGCGACATTGGCCGATCTCTTCGCACCAACGCCCAGAGCCGGGCGATGGAGGAATCGCTGGTGCGCTGGGGATCCCCTACATCGTTGTGGTGGGGCTTGCGCTTCTACGACCGGCGCGAAGATCAAGGACATGGCTGCCTACCGCGCCTGCTGGTGACCGGCCGACAGCGTCAGCCTTGTGCGGTCGGTGCTGAATGTTGCGCGGGCGCGGCATCGGCAACACCGCATGCAGGCCTCACCGACGCCTTACGCCCAGCTGGGTCTGGCTTCTGGGAGGTGGTTCAGCGATCGGAGCGGTTGCGTTCCCTGGCAGGCCGCTCCGCCAAGGACTGTTGCAGTTCAGCGAAACTGACTCGGGGATCTGGGCGCCGCTATCCAGACGCGCCCCCCTCGGAGCTGGTGCCAACGGGTGATGAACAAGAGTACGCGCTACCTGGCGGTTGATCACGAGGGCACTGATGAGGCCGAAGAACGGGCGGCGCAACCTGCAGGAGCTGGTCAATGCCGCCCCTCCGCAATACCAGGAAGAAAACGAGGGAGGCTCGCTGGAGGGCTTCCTGGCCTCTGCCGCCCTGGCCAGCGACGCCGACAGCAAGGACACTCGAGGCCAACCGGGTTCACCGCTGTTATTGGACCCTTGCCACGCCAGCAAGCGGGCGGAGTTTCCTGTGGTCTTGCCTCGATGGGCCGGAGCAGGGTCTTCTTCCCCAGCTACCGCTCCCTGGAGATCCCTCCGCCCTGGAGGAGGAGCGGGTCGCCTCTGCTACGTGGGTATAACCCCCGCGCCAAGGGAGCGGTGTTCCTCTCCCACGCCAGCGAAAGGCGGCTCTTGGGCGGCATGCGCGAAGCGGCGGTTGGCCGTCGCGTGTTTCTCTGCGGAACTGTCCGGGCGGAGACTGATCCAGGGCGACATCCCCCAGAGCGGGTGCGCGTCCATTCGGCGGGAGCAGACGGGCCCTGGATCGCCTCACTCGGGGTCCGATCCGCGAGGACAGCCAACGGGGATGGCCGCCGGGTGGGCCCAAGCCCCCGCCAGCCCCGGCCAATGCGGTCGGCGGCGTGCGCCGGGCCCGGACCTGGGGCGAATTGGCGATCAATGCGCCACGCCAGCTATCGGGCGACGGCCACGACTCACCCACCTGTTCGGTAGCTGCGAGAAGAATCTCGATTCGCGGATTAAGAAAGTTTGAGGGGCATGGGCCAAGATCCTCGGACCCGCGCCTGGGCACCGATGAGCCCCTGCCATGATGGCAGCCCCTGTCGGCCCAGATTGAAGGCGGTCCCACAACCCAGATCCCACCACTGGAGTCAAGCGGTTGCATCCCTGCACCAGCAAGGGCTGCAGCGCGCTTCATTCTTGCTGGTGGCTCTTGATCGGCCGAGCCTCTTTCTGAGGTCGCGCGGATTAATTTCAGGGCTTACTCCTATTGGCCACGATGAGCTGTTCCACGATTGGAGGCTGCCAGCGTCGGAGTCATGGCGGATCTTTTCAAGATCTGGATCTTTTCAGGAACCCACCCTCCTTTCCATTTGGTTTCTGCTGAAGAGCCTGGGATCGGCGCTAGGTCTGGTTTTCGGGATCTG
>Ga0163217_1047864_pt1 | contig 13609 bp, 17 predicted proteins | sample SynspAceP_FD_185933 | JGI IMG/M metagenome (GOLD analysis project Ga0163217, IMG submission 185933) | Saline lake microbial communities from Ace Lake in Antarctica - Synechococcus sp. Ace-P (PacBio error correction) | ecosystem: Environmental > Aquatic > Non-marine Saline and Alkaline > Saline ... | reverse complement strand
CGCGCGCCCCACTTACGCTACCCATGACCCACCCATGAACTGAACTCGAACACTTGGGCGACGAGGATACCCTTGAGGGCACCCTGCATAACCAGCAAGTGCATCCTTCTCGCCGGCTGTTCCTCTGGCGCCGCCGTTCAAAAGCGGCCTTGTATTCTGCTGTCCGCGGAATTTCAGACGGTCAAAACCGGCCTCCAGCTGCTGGCCAGCTAAACGGTACGGACCTCTTTGATCGAGGAAAATATCCAATCGGCGCCGCGCATGATGCGCAGGTGATGGCTGCATTTTGGGGCAGATATCCAGATTTTTTTTCCAGCTCCGGGCGATAGAGCACGGCGTCGAGGAGGGGCATTTGGCAAAGCTTCAGGCAACTGCTCTTTGTGCTTCGGAACGCACTATGGAGGTATCAAACTTATCTTACCAGCCAGTTGCTCAGTCGTCCAATCCTTATCTCGTTGTGCTGACTACCACCAAAGGGGTTGTTCTGTTACTTGATCCATCCGCCTGACGCATTATCACGGATAATAGCGCCAATTCCGCCCGTTGCCTCATCAGGCCGACCTATATGATCGGCAATCTGGTTAAACAGCACCCGAGCCTACCCACTACGCCGTCCGCCACGAGCCCACCGCCGCGGCTGTCTTGCCATCGCGGATACCGAAGCCGACACCAATCGGCAAATCGGTGACGGTACGCAGTGATCCAGCTTGGCTGCCACATCAGTGACGTCAATGCACTGGACCCGGTCACCACCTTTGAGCGAAACACTAATAAACATAGCCGCTGGCGTGGCGGCAGATCTTGGCCAGCCGCTGCAGTGTGGTTGGTGGGCGACAGCAGGAAAAATCCACGTCCAGGGCCGCGCGCCTTGAAGCGCTGCGACTCATCAGACTTCTTCTGGTGGCAAATCGACGTCAACACTCATCGACTCCGAAGCCCAAGCGCAGCGCGGCGAAGACTTTCATAGCCCATACGCTCAACCGGGTTCAGATAACCACAGCAAACCACTGGCGTGGTCTGGTTGCTCTTCGCGGGAACTGCCGAACCATCTCCAGAACTGGGCCAGGCTGACGCGCGTTGGAGCAAAGCACGGCTCCATGGCCTGCTGAATGACCGGGGGGCCATCGCCATGGGTCGGAGAAAGCACGCCAGTCGATTACATCAGCGCGGCCGCGACCAGCTCATGCATTCAACGGCAGGGTCATTGACGGTCAGGATCGCCCGCCGTTATATAGGGAATCAGGCCTTGCGGCCGTTGGCACGCAGTTGCTCAAAAAACACGCCTTTGAATGTCGAACTCATATCACACTCTGTTTCAAAGGACTGATGCCGTCAATTCCGGCGACAGTATGGATATCCTTGTCCCCACGACCAACAGGTTGACACGATGGTCTGATCCGGGCGGCATGGTAGCAGCCGCTTCATCGCGTAGCCACCGCGTGAGGCAGACTCCAATCCGGCATTTGATGCCCTCGACGCGGGATACGTATCACAGAGAACCGCAGTCAGGCCTCTTCATTCGGTTGCATGACGTATAACCCGCGAGATCTGCAGCCAGCTAGTTCCGGACCGACGCCGGCGGTAGTCCAGCCCGGCTGACACCGAGTGGGTCTCGATTGAATCTGGCCGGCAATCACTTCATCAGATAGGTCGTTGCCGGCAGCACACCCGGGCGCCCGGCGCCAATGGTGCGCGTGCTGACCCGGTTTTCCAACCCAGGCCGCCCGCTTCTACACCGTACATGGCCAACACTGGGCATCTTCGCAGGAAGGGGTGGAACAGGCCGATGGCATATGGAGCGCCACCTACACAGGCGACCAGCGCGTCAGGCAGCTTGCCATACTGCGCCAGACACTGGGCACGGGCTTCACGGCCATCACGATTGTGAAGTCGCGCACCCAGTTGGGTAGGATGCGGGCTGCAACCGGTTGCCAATGAATGTAGAAAGTATCATCATAATTGGTAAACCCAGTCGCGCATCGCCTCCGTTCATGCGTCCTTCAGGTTTTGGAAACCAGACGTGAGGGTATTTCACCTCAGGCCACCGAGCAGCTTTCATTGCGGTAGACGTTGAGCGACTGACGCTGTGGACGTCTTCGGCACCCATATACACCTGCACTTCAGCCAGGCGCGCGGCCCACGGTTGCCGTGGCAACCGCCATTGCTGACCGGCGCCCGTCTCGGCAATCACGCGGTTTTGCCCATATGCTTGGCCAAAACAACGCCTGGCCAATGGTGTTGTTCACCTTGTGCGCACCTGTGTGGTTCAAAAATCCTCTCGTTTGAGAATAGACTGTGCACCACCACTTTGCCGTCAACGCTCGCCAGGTTTAAAAGCGGTGAAGGGGCGGCCCACGTAATGGGCAGGTCGTAGTCGAACTCCGCCTGAAAAATCCGGATCTGCAGAAAGGCGCTCGTACAAGGTTTCCAGCTCTTCGAGGCATCCATTTCAGCGTCGGGGGGGGGTCCTCGGATACTCTAAGCACTGACATAGAAGTTCATGCACTCAATTCTCAGTATATAGAACCCGCGGATATCCGCTGGGAGGATGTGCGTCTAATAGATACTCGTCACGACCGCTTTCACCAATGTAGAGAGAGAGTGTGCCAGTTGTTACTACTCGGCATCCTTGATGCCTTGGCCTGCCTCTCTCATACTCCTCCGCACTAGACATTCAACCCGCCCAAGGCGCCGCCCTGGTAATGGCGTCCGGCCACCATTCTCTCGGCAAGTCTGCCAGCCAGGACCAATGTGCCAGGTCGGTTCAAGCTTGGTAATCAAAGGGACCAGTCGAATTATCTCACGGTTGCACCAGGCACGCGCGGCTTTAAATAACTGTCGACGCAGGATGCCGGACGCATCGGCACTGCGGCCAGGCCGCATTCAGATCAATTCACCGGCACGGCAACTCGTAGCCGCTTTTAGATAGGGCCGCCCCGACTGCTTCAGAAATCCCGCCGGCTTCATCGCCATTGAAACTGCCAAGACGGTTCCAGGGCTACTCGGCCCATCCTCTGCCATTGACGCTAACCCGCCGTCTAGGTATCATACTCTGATAAGCCGGAGTGCGCATTTGACGAACAGGACCCACCGAGGGGTAACAAAAGCGGCAACGCGGCTGATGATCTGCCGCGCCTGCAGCAGCGCTTGACGGCGCGGGGGTGGGGCATAGAAAGACCAGGCCTATGGCGTCGGCAAACCTGCGGCAGCCGCCAGCCAGGGGCGTCTTCAAACCCGGGTTTGATACCGCCATATCTTTGATTCGCACCATGCTATGGACAAGTACTTGATTTGATCTGGCCCTGATAGTAGCAATCAGTCAGCAGGCGTCACACAGTCGAGCGTATTCAGCCGCCGCGAGAAAGTGCCGCCCCATGTAACGCTCGGCAGAGCAAAGCCGGTGCCGGATAGGTCACAATCCACCAGATACAGGCCAAAACGCCGGCGGCAGTCAAGACCGCCCTCTTCGTCGGCAGGTTAGCTTGCAGCACTTCAGCACACCAGCCACCGGCTTTTCTCCACAGCCTATCTGCATCAAGCACGCCCCCGATGTTGGCGGGACCATTGTCGTGCAGAAAGCATTGGCGCGTTATATCAATCACGATGAAGCGGCCAATTCATGCAACTTGAGATGGTGCACGCGCTTGATCGGCGACTTGCTTGGCAGGCCAAGCCCTGAAGAAAGTAAAATGTTGCTTCCCACAGTGCCTCGGCGGCCTTGCGCATGGCTTCGAATCCAAAGCGGACGTAATTCCAGGTCCTTTCATTGCCGCCAGGTGTGCCGGCCTGACCGGACATCCGTTGTAGATCACATTAGCATGCGCCGGCTACCGCCGAGAAAGCGCGAGCGTGAAAGTCAATCGGCCACTTGTCTGCGCCCATGCCAGACTGATATGGCGGGCAGATTAGCCATTGGCACCATGGACCCAGTTGAAGGCCGTACGCAACAGCGTCCGTTTCAAATGAATGATCGACAAGAGGCATGCCACACCGGCAATCGGTGCCGCCCGGGGCACAGGAACAGGCTTGACAGGATGATTAGGCCACCCTGGCTGAGCGCCTTCTCCAGGGTGTTCGCTGAACACTTTTTAACGCCTGATTGTTGGCGCTGCATCCACGATAGGCAGTGCCGCGATATTCACGCAAGCCGCTTACCCTTGGAAAACAACAGCGGCCGCCTCTGGGGCGGCCGCGTCTGGTATTGAACTACGTCATCGCTTTAATCAAGTTGCCCCATCATTTCGCGAGCATCCTGCTTCTGCTGATCATTCCCTTTTCATCCAGTACCGCGGAAAGAATGTACACGCAGCCACCCTCCTGGTCACCCATATCGATGTAGGCCCGCCGCCAGATCAGCTTGTGGCGCACACTCATCGGGCCGGAGAGGAACGTCAAACTTCATCATTTCGTCTTTCTCATCGCCATGCGTCGGCAAGACCTGCCTCCAGGCGGTCGACGGTTGGGCTAGTCTCTTTCCAGATCGTCCAATTCAAAGCTCTCCAGCTCGTTCGCATCAACGGCCGCGTCATCCAGGCACGGCAGCCTGTGAAGGCGGTTTCAGGCCCAACTCTTCGTTCTCCGCCTCGTCGAGGGGCTCCTGGCTCGAACTCAGCAGCTCTTCATCAGACAGAGTCAAACGACTCATCAGCCTTGCCGTTCCTGATCCGACTTGGGCGGCGTCAGGACTGACCCATGCCTCCACTCGGCCATCCAGGCTGTCGGGCCTGCAAGTCATCTGTCAGCGACAGTCAAAATCTTCATTCCAGAGTAACGTCGTTCTGGTGCAGGTGAGGAATGGGCGAAGTGGCTCGCTGATGCAGATTCCAAACATCATCAAGGTTGAAGTCCAAGTCAAAATTCTTCTTCACCATCCTGAGCTGGCGGGTGAGAGCCGGCCAGCGGGCTGGCCAGGATCCTTGGCAAAGATTGTCATCCAGATCGAAATCCAGATCGTTGTCCTGCTCCAGATCAGTCGCCGTGGTTTTGCGTTCGTCTGCCAGGCAAATCTTTGCTTTCCAGGCGCTGTAGAGGTCATTAGTCTGATAACGCCAAAGTCCTGTTCCGCTACCTCTCCACAATCAGGGTTCGCGGTTGAGTCCTAGCGAATCAGTGACACTTCAAAGTCGTTCCGCTTGTTTGCCACATGCAACCGGCCAGGGCAGCAGCCATAAACCGGGAGCGTTGCATTTCATGGCGGCTCAATCTCGATTCAGAGGGCGGCGCCATGGTAACGCAACGCCTTCTATCCGTTTTCGACGGCGTAAGCCTTGGACTGTCATCAGCAGGAGCCTTCCACTTCCGTGTAATTTGAGAAACGCAGCATCCTGCACTCGCTCCGGGCTCCAGGATCAGATCGCTGCGTTGAGCACCTCGGCGGCTTCATCTCCGATGTCTCTACCGTAGGCGATCAGAGGCATCGGCCTTCAGTGAGCGCGTGTGATCCTGATTGTTTACCCCGAGGTCCATGATCGAGCACTGACTCGTCGTCAAATCCGGCCAGGGTGCCACAGAGGAACGCATATGGCCCGTCGTTCTGCACTGGTTCAAAATTCTTTTTTCTCTCTCCGCTCCGCGCGTGGGCAATAACATTGTCAGCCATTCGGCTTCTCGCTGTAGTGCGTTCACGGCGATGGCTAGCGCATGAGCGAGAACCGGAGCACTAGGTAGCAGTAGAAGGCACGATCCGCCGTCCGCCAGTTCATATCAGAACGTCTGAGAGATTCTGCATCATGCTCGCTTGCAGCAGGGCTTCAATACCATCTTGCTCGGCATCCTGCCCGCCGGATCTGTCTGCAACTACAGGTGCTGGGGGCGCCTTGATCTTCGCGCGGGAAACACACGGTTCTTCGCCATTGGACGCGGATCTCTACGCAAGCGTGATCGCGTCCTCGGCCCTTTGCCGCCGGCAGATTTCGGCGTGCAGCCCACAATCCAACGCCTGTTCATCTGCTTCGGAGCCAGGGTCAACCCATCGGGCCATTATCTGCAGGCTATCAGCGGCTGCGCGGCCAATCTCTTCGGCCGGCAAGCCGGATTCATCCACCGCGGGCAAACTGGGGGTCCAGAGCCTGGGTATTCCTCAGCGTGTGGCAATCTTCGTCCCTGCGGCACTTCCGGCTTCCGGCGCGACATCCGGCCACCTGCTTGCGACGTTCGCCTCTGCTAAACTGGTCTGCATGGCAGCCAGTTGAGCATCCTTGAGCTCAAGCAACCGCTGCAAGTATCCATTTGTGGGCCTGCATATCCAGCCAGCGCTGCTTTCGGCTTCGGCTTTCTCGCGTTCAAGCGAATCCGCTCTCTTTTGTTTGATCATTCCAACTGATCGCGCTCACGGCTATTTTCAGGGTTCTGCACTTACCCTTTCCAAGTGGCGGGTACCACTCGCGCTGCTCGGCACTGCCGCTACAGTGCGCTACGAGTCGCTGGCGAGAGGCGGTTTCCAGCGGCGCCGCAGGTGCTGGCGTCCTGCTGAGACCTGTCAGCTCCATATCTGGCGCTGGGCAGCGGCGCTTGGCCGGCGCCCACTTTGGCCAAGGCACTGTTCTGTGCGCCACTAATGGGCCATCGCATCAGCCTCCATGACCTAGCGAAGAGCCTGTCGGCGTTCCGGCAGCGTCAGGGTCTGGTCAGCTTCAGCGATTATGTGTTGTCGGATGAAAAAGGCATTGGGATGAGCTCCTGAAATAGGCGATGCATGGGTCTGGTGTACAGACGGCACCTGACGGACGACTACGCAAGGGCAATCCCCAAGTGGTGTGGGTTCCGATACGGCTCGTGCGCCTACTCGCCCAGAAGCCTGCTGAGTCGCTTTGCGGATAGCAGATGGTCGAAGTAGTGTTTGCTTGAACCGCTGGACCGCTTTGGCAGTAAGAAGGTTGTCTCTGGGCATCTCGGCCGGGGCCCCTTGTGGCGACTGTTGGAAGCGGTACTGGCGCTGCGCAGGCGGCTGCGCAGCGGCCGGGCGTAAGCTGGCTGCGGGAGCGCGGTAAACAGCCGTGGGGGATATACAAGGGGGATCTAGCAAAACTTGTTAAATTTCGCGCAGGCACCGGCCAGAGGGCCAGCGCACTTCCATCAGAAAATTCAGAAAGGGTTCTTTTTACCGGCCTGTTCACGAGTTACCCGGATCACCGCACGGCCATCCGGCGAACCATGGGAGTGACACCGATCAGTCAGGAAAAAATCAGCGCTCGATACCGGCCCGACCAAAACTCGTCCGGAGACGCAAGTTGCAGGAGGATTCCTGACTGGGATTAAATCCCTTGACCTGAAGCAACTCGATTTCTGCATCCAAGGGCTGATTAAGGGCTGAGCGAAGGTTGATTCTCCCCTACCCCCAAATGCCTGGGACCATATTTGAAGACATCAGAGCGCTTGCTGTCGGCGACAGCCAAAACCAGGTTTGCCGTAAACCATAAGCGAAGTTCCTTTGCTTATCGTTTTCTCTCGCGTCACAAGATTTCTTTGCCCAGGTTACCGGGACCCCAGCTAACGCTCCCCATTCGGTCTGCGGCCAAATCCAGCAACGTCACAAGGCTTGAGCGGGCGAAACCGCTCAAACTAATCGGCTTAATACGAAAAAATCACAGCAAGTATTGATTACAAATAGTCCTTTTATCAACAGCTCCAGGGTCTGAAGCACTGTTTAAGTACAACACCTTTTCGCAGATTATCAGACACAATCCAACATATTAGTCCGGCCAGGATCAGTCAGATTCCCTGACGCAAGGCGACCAATCCAGACCGCAATCACGTCCTGTGGCTTCCGGACACCGGTTGTGGATTAACCCACAGGCGCAGGGCTTTATCAAGCAGCTTCACGCCTGGGCGCCTTTCGAACTAAGCGCCGCAGCCGTTTGGACGTCAACAGAATTCAAACGGTCTTTTAGCATGAATGACGGACTGCATGCCATAAAATTACCGGCAACCAGAATACAGGTCACGCTGACTTGAATGCGGCGGCAGTCAAGAACCCGGCGCAGGTCCTCGGCCAAGCGTACTTTGCATTCTGGGTGTACCCTGCTCGTCCACATTCCCCGTACGGGGGTATTCAGATTGAAAAGCCGCCTGCTTTTCCAGAGCGCCGGCCTCCGGAGGGCTGCCCATTCAAGTAGCGGCCGTCTGCAGGGCCCAGGCCCCTCGACGGGCATCCAAGATCACGATGGACATTGGACTGAATAGGTGTTCAATCGATACCGCCTCAAGCCCGGAGCCGCTACTGCGTGTTGCAAACGCCAAATGCCGCTGCACGACCTGGCTCATCCGGCAAGCAAACAACACCCGGCCCAGGTAAGCCCCTCCAGCACCTGTGGATTTGACGCCAGCCCACGGCAGGGGCAAGAGTCGTTCCCACGAGAATGGCCACTGGCATTCAATCACGCTGCCCCCCCCCCCCCCCACTGCAACGGCCGCGAGTGCACGCTGCCACCATGTGCCGCGGACCGATTCGGCACAGAGGAAAATCGCAACACGGGACGCTGCTGAAATCAACCGTTCCAGCGGGTCGACCCGCAGACTCTGACCCTTGTACATCAGTTCGGCCACCCGCTACGCCTCCTCGTCGACCAGATAGAAGTTTTTCGATTAGGGAACTCGTGGGTCATCCAGCACATTGATCAGCACGTCGCCGATCATGCCGGTTACGCCGACTATCGCTTACATTTACAGGCCTGTCATGGATATCTCCTTAACTGAAAAAAACTGTGTTCAAAAAACAAAGGGGCACCCCTGGCGAATGCCAGGCGTGCCCCTGCAAAAAGAACCGCTCAGCGGATTCAACTCTCTTGCAAGATCCGCAACATGCGGCCGCAATGGCTCGGAGCACCCCAGAAGCAAACTGATCACCGACAGAACGCCAGGACAGATACTTGCGAACCATGTTCAGCTTGCGCAGACGGCCCCCGACCGCTTACGCCAGCGTGCCAGTGCGGCCGTGGGCGTCAGATTCACGCAAGGTGTCTTCCTTGGTGTTAGGTTCACTACTTGGACCATTCATTATGCTTCAGCCAGCAAGGCCTCGATATCCGCCAGCGGTACATCCTGTTCAGCGTTGATGGTCAGCGCCTGACTGTTGGGCAGCGCATTGGCCCACCAATGCGCACACAAATGCCATCAACCGGAAATCGGACCGACCACTGCGGGCCAATGATCTTTGTGGTCTCAGCCTGCGCCTTCCATTTTCTTCCCGGCTTTGCCCGTTGCGGGCAACTGCTTGGTCAATCCAGGGAATCAGGCTGCCCCGCCAGCGGCACGCCCAAAGTGCTCGGCAGGAAAGGCATCATCACGCCAGTGGTGGCGGCTACCTGCCGGTCGATATCAGAATGTCACTGGCGGGATCCGCCAGCTTGTCCGGCAACCAGAGGCGTGATTCGCGCCCAGCTTTGGCCCGATCAACTCAAACGCGATGATTCTGTGGCACCAGTCCACTGGCAGCCATGATAGGTCAGTCGCACTCATCCCACTCTACCAGGCCCTGCTCGAAGCAGCCCACCAGAGCCCGGATCAGCATCAGGCTGACGTACAGTTGCCGCCAACATGAGTCTTGACGGCCGTCCACGCACAGCCTGATCGATGCTCTTGCGATTTGACCGGATCGAGAATAATGACCGCATCATCTTTCCATACTGCAAGTTAGAGCGGCATCAAATCCAGTAGCCCTGCCAGCCTCTGGCATCGTACAGTTTCGGGTAAACCGCCTGGGATCTAATCGCCCCCTTGGCACAGTGATGATCACGTCCTAGGCACGGCCTTCAGGCTCGGAATTCCAGATCGAACGCATCCTTCAATGCGGAGTATCCTTGCAATTATCCGGGAACCTTTGCCACGCCACATTCGATGTGGTGAAGAATACCGCTCAATGGCCGGCAAAGTCGTTTTCTTCGAGCATACGCTGCAGCAACACGGAACCAACCATCCCGCGCCAAAGCCAAAACAAGACCTACTTGCTTTCATAAACTAAAACCGCGGGAGTAACATTCAACACAATTACCGCCGGACAGGCCGGGGCGCAACGCAAAGCCGGTACAGTGTGCAGGATTTGAGCGCGTGCGGTCCTCGGCATCGCCCATCTGTGACGTGTTCCCTGTACCTCGACGTACAGCCAGCGACAATGTCGCCGGTACGCCAGCGTTCTGATCCAGCACCTTGACTGACGCCTGTTCTCGATTAGGATCGGCCGGCGCGTCTGGTGGAAGCTGTAACGCAGGCATCATCGAGACGATCGGTTTGAGAATGGTTGCCAAAAGGTATTGGCGCGGCCCTTTACCGGCGATATCGGGCCGCCGACTCGCTGTGGCAGGGGCTCGTTACATGCCCTTGTTGTTTGCATCCAGCGAGGCGAAAAGAAGCATCCCGATAGAGCCGTCAGCTGATCGACGCGCTGATCTGGAATGAGCGATACTCGCCCACAGGTGCGTTATCGAAGAGGTGCACTTCAGGCATCAAACTGTTTTGCTCCGTGCGGAAACCAGTTGCATCGCTTGGCGTTATCCGACATACATGGTGCGACAGCCAACGTCGGATAACCTTGCGACTCATTCCACCACTTCGCCGCCACTAACTGGCTGGATGCCTAGTTACGCTTGGTCCTTGGTGCTACCCGAGCAAAAGCTTCTTGCCGGCGATATTCGCGCGGCCGAATCAAAGCCGACCTTGGGGTCTATCGGCCGTACTTCCGACTCGCTGTGATGGCCAGCGGGATCGCGGAAGGCGAAAACCGCTCGCCGCTCTGCAAGCTACTTGGCGCTCGCACGCTGGATGCGCCGAAAATGAGATGACCGCCGGGTTGCCAGTTCGCGTACGATCAGAATATCCAAAGCCGGAGAACCACCGTCAGCTTCAGGTTAGGCTTCAGCCAAACTGTGGATCACAAAGATTCGCTGGGCCGCAGATTACCGAACAGACCCGGCTGTGAGCGGGTGATCTTCAACAGGCCGCGTGCCGGCGCAAGCGCCCGTTCCGACTAGCATGTTCCTCCACATCTGGCGGCCGTGCCGACCCGCCGCCGCAAGCAGAATTTGGCATCTTGTGCCATGGCCGCGCACGCTCCGGTTTCATCCGCCAGGCGGGCTGCCATAACGGCTCGTAGGCGGCCCGCGGAGGTCGTTCGATAGCTCAAGCCCGGACCCAGCGATTATGACCTCTCTCGCCAGCTCCAGCACCTAACTAGCCATCGGCCATTGATTTCCGGGCCGATACATCGCCGGTGGGCAACACCCAAATCTTCATGCCATCTATACATTCCTTCAAATCAGAACCCGTTACGGGCGGCATATCAGTACGGCCTTTATGGCGCCAAACAGCCAGGGGTTATGTGGCTTGTTTGGTCCGACTGTCAAATGCCACAGGATCGCATCCGAGGGTTCTTCCAGCGTCAGGCGAATATATCCAGCCGTCTTGAGCAGGCATATAGTCTGCGGAAACGCATTCCACCTTAAACGCTGTACTTGCTTGCACTCTGGCACCGACGTCACTTTGGCGGCCTGCAGGAGTCAACGCGTCAACTCGGTAACCGGGGTTCTGCTCCGCCTGCACAAACAGACTCGTCGATATCTTCTTCTCTACGTTAAAACAAAAGCCACGGTACAGCGAGCCCATTCTTTAAGCTGTTTGTTATAGAAAATATCCGCATAGCTCGGGGCTAAAATGGGCCCTGAACCCATTATTCTTCCCAATGCGTCCCAGGGCGCATGCTCACGACTGGAGCGCAAGCCAAAATTCTTGCGCGCCAAGAGTTACCGCTGGGCACCCGGAGTCGATAGCGTGGCTGATTAAGCACAAAAATGCGGATTCAACGGACGGGTGCGAAGCATCCTGATCGGGCAGACCTTCATCCAGTGGAACGGTAACGCCACGTTCGCTACGAACCAGCGGATCTTGCCGAACCTCGCTACGGCGATCGGACTTGAGAAACGCTTGGCAATGATCTTGATCAGGGTAGTCACATTGGCACGATCAAGGGCGGCGACCAGACCAGTATGCTGAGTAAAAGGCTTTCATGCGTGGACGCTCCTGTATTGAGCATGTTCGTACGGTAACATCGGAACGGAACCAAAGCAAATGAGCCTGCAATACGTCGGCGGCTGCCGCTCACGCCATAGGCCGGGCTAGACCAGTACTGCCGTGCGCCGCCATTACCCTGACGCCCTTCAAAGTGCGGTTGGATGTGGAAAAGCGCAAGCATCGCCGGATTCCAGGCGGTCCGGGTTCATCGCCAGGCACATGGGCAGCCTGGATCACGCCATTCAAAGCCTGCAGCGATGAATATCTGGTCCAGGCCTTCCAGCCGGCTTGCTCTTTGACCAAACCCCGACCCTGGGACCACCATCGCGCTGTCTTGAGCTTCGGGCCGCGATACCTGCGGCCCTTTGCCACCGCGCCGCAGGCGCAGGGTCTCGATGCAGCGAATTTTGCCTACAGGAGCCGCACGGATACAGAATACGCCGGTCCAAACTTGATCGAGGCGGTAATCGGCTGATTGGCCTCGGACGCCCCATATATCTTGCTACGTGCGCCGCTCATACACATTGCTGGGCTTGACCGCATCGAGCTCCTGAGTTGGTCCGGGCACCATGCCGTCAACCAGCAACCGGCTTCTGGCGAAGTACACACAGGACACCGGCTTTGATGCTGGGCCGCGTCCGTATGTTCAGAGCCACCGGTATCGATACCGCCACGCATCGGAGGTCATATCCTCCAGGGCGCAACAGCCAAAATTCCCCAGCTCGCGCGCCCTGTGCGTGGCATCCTGGAGCGGCTGGTCGGCTTCCACATAAGGCAATTGGTCTTGTCGTCGCAGGCCCATGCCCACACCGCGCAAACCCGCCTCATGGCCAGTGCAGATGGTCATGCGCCCCTCCATCGACAGACACGAATGGCGGAGCCAGCGAACTCGATCGCATGCCCAATTACCACCGGCTTAGTACCGATGCTTGCCGATTGGACGGCAGCACGCATGTCCTTGGCGTCACACCAACGCCCAACTTGACCTTCAACTTGACCAGCAGTGTTCCTTTTCATTCCTTCGTGTTGGTGCTACCAGACTAACTTGTAAGGCGCAGCACATGGTTTTTCGATCCCGGAGGGTACCGACCGCAGTGGGCCAGTGCGGCACATACAGCGGCCCGTGGGTGGCGGTATATTGACGGACTCACCGGGCAGACGTCCACGGCCATTGCCCGGCAAAGGGTCTAAGGCCCTGCTCCCCGTCAACCCGAATCCACATTGTGTCAACCCGGACTACTCCCTTGACGACGTCGGTCATCTATGAGAAGATTCCAGAATGCCGAAATTTCCGGCACAGTTGTCACTTCCGAGTCGGTGCCGAGTTGATACCCGTCACGTTGGTTTCCGGTGGTACCTGAAAACATCGACACCACTGCTAGTCATGATTACCGAAACGCCCAGCCGCCGGCGTATAGTGGTGGAGTACGTTAATGGTTGCACGGCGTCCGCAGGTTGGCGTCGATCCGCCAGGCTTGGCGGGCGCGGCCAGACGCAAACCTTCAAAGCCTGCGGCCGAAGTCACCTCGTGCAACAAATGACATCGATATAAAGCCAGGCGGAGCCATCGTCGCGCTGCTTGACCAGATGATTATCCCAAAGCTTGTCG
>Ga0163217_1111891_pt1 | contig 13610 bp, 9 predicted proteins | sample SynspAceP_FD_185933 | JGI IMG/M metagenome (GOLD analysis project Ga0163217, IMG submission 185933) | Saline lake microbial communities from Ace Lake in Antarctica - Synechococcus sp. Ace-P (PacBio error correction) | ecosystem: Environmental > Aquatic > Non-marine Saline and Alkaline > Saline ... | reverse complement strand
TGTCTCGACATCACCGAGTCCGAACTCGTCTTTGCTTGGGAAAGTATTTGCCGATAGTGAAAATTCGAATCGGATCATTCCAGAGAGTTCAATCCTTGAGCTCTTTATCGAAGAAAACGAATCGTTGTTCCATCGAAGGAATCCACTTCTCCACTAGTATAATTGAATTCCACAGGGAAAAATCTGGCTTGTACTCTTAGGCCAACTGTATTTCTGAATGAAGAAATTAGAAAAGCGAAACTGCTGTCTGACCCAACCAAGAAATCGTCAAATCTCTCGATTTTGATGAAGAAACTCCAATTTTGACTTTAAGTGATGAGTGATTTATGGAATAAAAGCTCAGAATTTCAGCTAGTATGGAAACCCTGAATCAGAACTATCTTGCCGTTCACGATCCTAGATCCTAATAAAAAGTTTTGGTTTGACATTAAATCATGGAACTTTGGGACGAGTTCGACCTGGGGGAGAAAGGCGACTTCAATGAATGCCTACTTAAATCAAAAATACAGATTCTGAAAACAGATGCAATGATTTGAATTATGATGACTCCAAACAACGCTTTTGGGTGCGCCACCTATGGAAAAGAATCAAACAGATGATTTAGAAAATAAAAAACTTTTTAAAACGATTTCTTATACCAAACAGACCAGGTCTATTCACTACAATATATCCTGTCGATTTCAAGATATACCGTTACACTTGGTTTGGGTCCAGATGGCGCAGGATTGAGCTTTTATGATGCTTATTTTTAGAAAATTTAATTTTTATCATAATCAGAAGTTTCCGAAAAACATTAAATTGATGGATTCCGGTCCATTTATGCGATGAAAAACGGAAAGCTTGGTGTGGGAACCTTCAGGCAAAGATCTGACTCGTTACAACCTAAAAACTAAAACTTGGAAAAACCTTATCCATGCATCCAAATCGACACAAAAAGCTGAAGCAACCGCGTGATGGAGTCTCTTAGGGGATAAAAACGGAAAGCTTTGGAGTTAGGCTACCAAATGAAAGCTTGAGCATTTTTAATCTTGACACCGAAGCAGTTTCAGCATTTTAACACTGTGAAAGCACTGTAAACCACCTTGGCTACTGTTTTGGAAAATCTTTCAAGACACGCAAAAAAGGTTTTGCTATGTACCCAAAAGATGGTATTGATCTGATGGTTCGATCCTGAAAAAGGAAGCTCTAAAGCAAATTTGTTCATGATCCACTGCAACAGAACCAGTATCCTGACGGACAAACAATATTTCGTACGATGTTGAAGAACCCTCAGGTAGATTTTGGATCGGAAACTGAAAATCACGGTATAGCCAAATGGATTGATACTGGCCAATTTTGAACAGAAAATCAGTGATCCTGAAAAAACAAATTCATCAGTGAACAGCATCAAATTCCTTTACATCTAGAAAACAATTCAACTATGGATCGGACGAACGGCGGTAGGCCTAAAATCGAATGGATCTAAGCACTGGGTTAAAATCAAAAAGTCCTGAAGTGAAACTGACTTTTCCAATAATTTCTCTATTCCCCATTTGGATGATCAGCGCGGAAATTCTATGGGCTAAGCTCCCAACCAAAGGAATCACCAAAGTGTCTCAATGGAGAATTAGTATGGCAAATTTCAGATCACCAATTATTCCAACTACGATGGACTTGCCACTGAATTCAATACCGGGGCATATTTCAAAGAATACGAACACTCTATTTGTAAGTTTAGACGGCTTTTATTGGTTCAACCCAGAAGTATTTCCGCTGAAATGAAACCCCTCCAAAAGTGCATTACACATACTTTCATCTTTGAAAAAGGGTAAGAATTAGTTCAAAACCTTGGAATTGAATCACACCAAAACACGCTCACTTTCAAACATTGGCAGTTTAGTTTTTTCCTCTCCCAGGAAAGAATCAATTAAATACATGCTTGAAATCATGACAAAAAAAATTGGGGGTTTCAAAACGGTTTATAAAAACTATCAGGCTCGCTACACCAATTCTGTCACCAGAGAAATGTATCGGTTTTTGGCAAAGCAAGTAATTATGATGCTACTTGGCTAGAAAGATACCAGGGGCCATGGAATTCACCATTTTGACTCCTTCGGTATTTGGCACCCTTGCCAAATTAGCTATCTGACTTCTCGGGTTTGCGTATTATTTATTTACCAATACTCAAGTGGAAATGCACATTCAATTTTCCTTCAAAACAAAGGATCCGACGGAAAACTCACAAAACCTCTAAAGGAGATTGACGACTAAAACTTCAAACTCTTTCACCAATATCTCTCATGATGTCGAAACCCACTAACTCTTCATTTCAGGGCCCTATAGATGTTCATAAGTCAGTCGACAATCCTTGTTATTTAAAATCCAAACTAATCTGGTGGGAAATGAATTCTCAGCGATGGTTAACCCTGTTGATCAACTTTTGGAGTTGGCTAAGATCAAGGCAGGCCAAAAAGTCAGCTGACTATTCCGAGAAGGGAATTTGGCGGTTAATTCTCCAAATCCATCGTTTGCAATTATTTCATCAAGCATCTAGAAAAAGGAGTAAGACTTCGCCCAATATTCCCTGATGACAGAAGTTGTTTGATTCAGACAAAATAGAAAAAAATTGTAAAAAAACCTGATTCAAAACCGCCATAAAATTCCAAAAACAAGACATCAGAAATAAGTTTAGGACTGTTTTATTCTAAAGGAAAACTCCATTGATATCAGAAATGAAATGTGCAAACAGTACAACAACGAAGGACTTTGTTAGACTTTTCAAAAATTGAAAAATCCACTGGAAGCAAAAAGGTTTGACTAGGCTTATCCCTGATCAAAGAAATGACAAACATCTCTATCACGAGAAAGAAATTACTGTCAACTTCAAAGGAATCCCCGTTGGTTTACGTCGATTCTTTTGTCGTCCGATAAATATGGCCTTCCATCCACATGAAGTGATGATAGGCAAAGTGAGGAATTTGAAATTACCCAGATACCGATTCATATGAGTACGGCAAAAAACTTTTCCCAATTCTTATTGTAGAAGACAATATCAAGTGCGGAATTTATCGTAGAGAATTGATCCTTATTTCCAACGCTGTAAAGCGACAAAATGGCAAAGAGGGGCTTTTTGTTGCTTTGAAAGAAAATTCAGACTGATTCATTCTGATGTCATGATGCCGGAATAAATGCGATGGCTTTGAATTCTGCAAAAAAGTAAAGACGACGAATGATGCTTCCCATACCCAGTAATCTTGCGACTGCAAAAGCTGATGAAGAAAGCCAATTGCGAAGGAATTCCGGCTGGCGCTGCGACTTTATTCTTAAGCCATTTAAAACCAATTCAATTCGATAGTAAGGTTGAAAAAAGTTGATCGATCTCAGGCTCAGTGAGCATTAACGATTCCAACAGAAAATTTCTATTTCCCCAAAAACATACTTATACAATCGATCCAGACGAACTGTTGTTGAAAAGATCAGGGATCGTGATAACGACCTATTCGACCACACTTTTACGTGATTGAATTCAGCAAAAAAACTAGAATGAGCATGGATGCAGCCTGCATTCGCGAAAATGACCGCATTGACAGACTTTCGCGAAGCCTACATAAGAGACCAAAGGCTGAAAATGGCTCTCAACGATAGAAAAATCCGGAGAAAACATTTCTGAAATGCATACGCGTTGATTCAGCTCGCCTTCCTACTTTATCAAAAACGTTTCAAAAAAAAATCTTACTCAATGACGCTCTGCAGAATACCACGGAAAACAAGTCAAAAAAAAATAAACCATGAAAATATTCATGTTACTTTAATGATTTTGCGGACCTTAAATGCTTTTAGCGTTTCCGTTATAATTCTGATAATACTCTTGATAACGCACCAAGTTGACATGATCCAAAGCCAATCTTGGATTTTTCCAATACCAATTCAATGGTAAGCTTCAAATTCCTCTTCGAAATTGAAGACTTTTCCCACCCCAATTCTATTCTGATATTTTGTAGCATCAATTGCAATAACGATGGTCTGTCCAGCTCATCAGTCACATAGTAATTAGCTTCTCAGAAGCCTGCTGCTCTACCCAGTTTCTGATCCATTTTCTGACAAAGCCAAGCCGACAACGATATCAAATATTCTCCATTCGTTGAAAGCCACCATATTGTAATGTTTCGCCAGATTCCCGTATGAAAAAACATTTCAATTGCCCGACGTGGATCTTTTGACAAAAAGCCAATCCCGAACTTTTCACCCTTTCCATAAACTGAAAAGTGGTCGGTATTTTGATATTAGGATCAACCGGTATCAATTTTTCGAGAAAATATTGTCCATAAATTATTTGGAACAGTTAGAAACCCCACAGTCGCATTTATAGGTATTTGTATTATTGCTCTACAAAGTGAATCTGAAAAGCTTTCCGATGCTGCATAAGGAGACTGTGATCATACGAATTGGTTTCTAAAAAAGAAACTATCGTCATAAGTGATCCATATACCTCGCCGTAGATACATATAAAATAAAGCTGATCCAATTCACCTTTCCAAGTTCCTTAGCCACATTACCAAGAGATTACGTTCCAATCACATTAGTCATCACAAATGCCAAAGATCAGAAAATAGAAACGATCCACATGTATTCTGCTAGCCAAAAGGATCACAGCGGTATTTGATAAGATGTCAAAAATTGAGGCCAAAGAATCAGCATCTTTAATATCAGCTTTACGAAAGTATAATTTGGAAAGTCCTTCGATTCTTTAAGATTTTTAAAGATTTCCAGGCATAAGTCCAACGCATCGAGATTTACGATTTGATAATCTGGATACTTGGAGACAAAAAGTTTTACCACATTGACTTCCAATAAGCCCGCCCCTTCCGGTTAAATTAAGATCGACTTTATCATTTGTGAATAGTAAGATACCAATCAGTAAATGCTTCGACTCCATCTTCAATTTTAGTTCGGTTTGTAAACCAGTGTCCCGGACCAAAATCATTCATATCTGCATGTGAAGCAGGCACATCACCTGCCTAAGTGGTAATAGCTCCATATTGCTTTTTTTCCTAAACCCTTTCAGATAAATGTAACCATAAGCAATACCCGGCTTGAATTCAAATTATAATTCTTAAAGGTGCCTTGCACTTCCTGGTCATGATTTAGTTGTATCGAAATCAGGATTAGGCTTGCTGGCCGATCAGCGACTTTAATCCACTCCTTTCACAATAATCATCCACATAAGTAAAAGTCACGTTTCATTCTTACCATAGTTAAACACTGGATAGGTTTCCTTTCCAAAATCGCTTCAGGTAAATAAAAAAATAAAGGGCCATCCATCTGTCTTCCCCCAAGGTCCGATAAACCGTGAAAAATCTAAGCCCAGTGTGCATCCAAAAAAGATGACTGTAGGTATGTGCCATCATTTCATTTGCTTTGGATGGCGTGCATACAGACTTTTGATGATCATACTGTATCGGAAAGTCGAGAAAGCATTTTTCATTTTGCTCTCATAGACATGAACTCGTATGATGCATAACTAGTGTGATGGAATAGAATCTACAGCCCCTTCCCAAAATATTCCAAGGGAAAGCGGAAATATTACTTTCAATATTACACCGCAGGAATGGCTTCAAGGAGTACCTCAACCCCTGCCTGTGCAGCTAAGTGGATGACAACATCAATTCTCGTTCCTCAAAGAGATCCATCAAAACAGCTTTTTCCTGTCAAAATCCAAATTGATAATTCAAATTCGGACTGCTCGCCGAAATTATTTTTTTACCCAATGCTGGATATCCTCAGGAAATTCCCAAGTCAGCTATCGGGCATATTTATATTGACATCATAGTAGGAATTCACGATATCCAATCCGATAACTTCATCCCCTCTTGCGATTAGGCTTTTGAACCATGGTACCATAAACCGCGGCTCCGAACCAGGTTTTCATAGGTGATAATTAATAATACTGATGATTTATAGTTTGATTGAGACTCCAAAAGTCGATTGAATTGCTAATAAAGCTGATGAATTGACTCGATCGTAATTTTCTTGTACTTCATTATTGAGATTCCTGCCAATTGAACATTTATCTCGCTTCACAATGCGGAATTCTAAGCTTCTTAAGTACAGCTTTCTCTTTCACAGAAAATTCACCCCTGTTTTGCTGCGAAATAAAATCACATCCCCTAAAATATCAGAGCCAAATCACTGGCAATTCCAATCGCTTCCTTTGCTCCAGAAGGACATTTGGGAAGCCCTCCACGATGTGATGAATGAACAAACATCACAGCCATGTAATGTCGACATTGATCCGACCATCAATCTGAACGTTCTCGGATTTTCTCTGATTGTCTTCATCAAATCATTGAACCATCGGATCAAAGCTCCGCTCAAAACTTCCAAGCAAAACGAGTTTCGACATAGAAAAATTTTCGATCTAAAAAAGCATTTACTAGTTCCTCAATTCCTTTGTCCTGAACAAATCGACCACGGAAAGAATTGATGAAATCATCTTCTCCAAGGTGTAGATTCTCATCGTAGCAGCAACTTAGATGATTTTCTTTCAAAAAATCGTTTCGATGAATTTCTCCAGACACGCCATTAGAAGATCCTTTTCCGATCACTATTAGCTTCTCTGCCTCGCAAACTTTTCTTTCTATAACAAAAAGATTTAACCCTTCAGAATTGGCCAAACTTTCAGTAGCACTTGAATAAGCCATTCAGCTTGAACCCAAAAAGCCCCTTTTTTGACCCTCAAGCTACCATATATGAAATACCCGCTAGGTATAATCCGTATTTTTCTGTCCAGAAAAGTTTTGCGCAATCATACCTAAAATTCCTGCTTCGGCGTCAAGGTTTGAACTATGTCAGGTTTTTCCCGTTTGAAAAAAGTGATTAAAGCTTCCTAATAACAGTTTCAAATCCTGGAAGGAGTAATTTCTTGTTGTGGTAAAAGGAATTACCTCATGTGAATCCCTTCATCCTATTACTTGCTGAACTTCTCTACAGTGCCCGAACTCACCATGATCACATCCCAACCATTGGCTTTCATTAAATTTCATCTGACCAGCAAAAGAACTTAAGTGAAAGTGGCACAAGTCGTATTCAATTAATTCGGCATTAAATAGGTTTTCTAAAAAGCTCAACAGATACTTCTTAAATACGTTTTGCTTTAGAATCTATATTAAACTCATCGCAAAAAATATTCATTTTCAGCACCAAAAAAAAATTAATCCCCGTCCTCAATTCGAAAATATCCTCCTGGCTGGTTTTAAACACTCTGCCCGCGATTTTCAGAGCTAAAACTGTATCTGATGGGACATATTTTGCCGCTTCGATCTATTGATCGTTTTGCCGAGATTACCGAAATCAAATCTCGCGAACTTGCTAGTCATTTAACCTTTGCCCGCCCCTGTAATGGCTTTTTTCATATAGAGAGGCCTTAAAATGATAAAATAGATTACGCTGGTTGGTATAGACCCACTTAAATCGAGTAATAAAAAATAGTTGGATAGTAAAACATTTGTACCCATAAACTCAAGATATCCGAAACCATAAAAAGCAGCTCCTAGAAATTAGGATAAATGTGTCACGTAGAAAGCAACAAAAGTGAGTCCAAACGATAGTTTTTGAATTGTATTCATCTTCTTGTCTTTTTTGAAAAGCTATAAGAAATAAGAATAAGGGAATACTCCAATCAAAGCAAACTCTAGAGAATAATTCGATTTATCGGGATCAATAATCTAGAAAGCCCTTCTTCGTCAGAAGAAAATTAGTTACAGAAAGCCAAGAAAGTTTAAAAACTAAGGTATTAACTCCAAAAAGTAAAAACGAAAAGAAGCAACCCATATCCACCGATTCTGAAAGTGTGAGTAAAAGGATTATGGTCAGCATATTATTTTCAAAGTCTTTGATGCCATGTATTTGATATTTAAAAGGCACCGTAGACGTAGGCTTCAATAGGAAAAGACGAGATAGCCAGTAAAAATCTCGAACTGATATTCCAAACGCGACATAATTTATCCATTATTGCCCCAAGTCCCCAAAATCAACCAATAAAAATTCCTTTGGAAAGCGTGAAGCGAAGATGATCCATTCTCATTTCTTCTTCTTTTCCTTGAGTTCAGATTAGCATCGCAAAAAACCAATCGCCCAAAAACCATAAATAAGTTTCACAGATCATCTGGAAGTAATTGTCCACTGAACTAATGCCATTTCCCCATCACTAGAATACTGGTAAAGCGGAAAAAACACAAAGCAACCTTCTCCATGCTGTGAGAAAAGTACTCGGTTACAGTTAAAATTGAAATTAGCTTTCATAAGTCAATTATTTTTACTAAATGTAAAACAAACACGACATAAATCAAAAAATTAACATTTTATTTTCATTATTAAGAATACAAAAATGGATATTGCATTAAATCTGATTAGTCCGATAGGCAAAACCTAATTTTATTTCCATTAACTGGTGAGGCAAGGCCTGCCAAGCCGATGACGTTCCGATAGCCAGCAGAAGTACCAGCTCAAACTGGCGTTGCCATATATTACTTTATTTTTGCCTTTAGCTAGTGCAGCTTCGGATATCCCAATGTTTAAATTGGAAACTTGGCAATAAAATGCACTATTTTATCTTTAGTTATAAATCGAATCAAAAATCTATTTTTTCTATTGATTACCAACATGAAAATCCCATCATCGTGTTGCACATCTTGCAGCATTCGATCGCGAATGGTTGCTTTCTATTCTCAGGATTTAGATCCAAAAAATTTAACTCTGACCAAAAGAAATAGGCCAGTCTTTCGAATTCCATGATAAAGGAAGAGCGCTAGTTACCTCAATTAATTTGGAGCTGCAAAAGTGCCCAGGCTTATCATCTTAGGAGTTAAACCCTTATAATGTAACTCCTATCTGAAAGAAAATCCTACCAGAATATCTAGTCCTAATCAAGTTTTCATTTCTCTAGCCACAGGATCGCCCTTTCAAATGTACCAAGTTTTGCTCCAGAGACGGTGGCTTTTAGGACAATGCCAAATATTGCAGCCGAATCCAGGAATCAGTAACGTTTATTTGCAGTCAGATATCGCCAATGAAGAGCAAATCAAGGTTGGTTCTCCGAATATTTGATTCGATAGGGTTCACATATCATAGATGAAAGTTTGATGGAAGCAGCTACGTATCGGTTCATGCGGAATTGCTTAGTATTGCGATTATGCGACGCATGATTCAACGGTGGGAAGTACATAATAGGTTTTGATTCGGTCACTGCCAGCAAAAAATTCGTGAATCAAACCGTAAAAGAGCAGCAGAATTAATGATTCAAAAAAATATTCCACCAGAGTGCAGCCATAGACAAAGTCACAACTCCAAAAGGATGCACGATCGTAGGACTCAATGAAATGAGCATCAGGTTTCCAGTTCTGCGATGAAGAGAGTGATTGCCAAGCTATGATAAAATCGCCAAATAAGTCGTTTCAACTTATTAAATATTCGCTCATTTAGTGATATTTTAATGTTAAGTTTCTATTAATTTAAAAAATTAGTATCGCGTGTTTTCTTTTAATAAATTTTAGTAAATTTATCCGGTGAATAAAACAACTTTATTTCTTTTTTTTTAAAAAACAATTTACTAGAAGATTGTTGTATTTTTTCTTCCTCCTTTTTATTTTTAACTGAATGCATAAAAAAAGCCTTCCGAATTGATTCTGAAGGCTTTTTTTATGTTTTAACTGATGGTTTTATGTGAAGATCTCTGCAAGCTTGTTTTCAGGCTTGGACCTCTTCAAATCTTACCGATTAACTTTCCTTCCGGGTCCAGTAGGTAGTACTGGGTGTGAATGTAGCTCCAATTGATACAAAGTAGCTGCCTGCAGAATTAAATAACCAAAATCCGGAGAAACTTGTCCAGGCAATCCATCTTGTTCTATCTCCCACTCGCTACCCAAGCCCTTCGTACATCAATGATACCCCCAAATAATATCGAAGCCTTTATCCTATATATTCCTCATAGGTCTCACCAAATTGGATTCTCCTCTCTTGCATGGTTTTACACCAAGCAGCCCAAAAGTCCACCATCATCACTATATTTTCCCTCAAATCGAAAACTTGACCATTTTCCTCTGGAGTGGCATTCAAATCAGGGCAATCTGTCCCAAAGAAATGCTCGCATCATCCAATTGCTGTCTCAGTTGAATAATCATCTATTATCCGAATAGTTTTGATCCAGCTTACAGTCAAATCATCAATAAACTGAATCATTTTTGTGTTAGCAAGCAAACAGCTGCAAGCGTAGCAAAAACTATCCCCATACTACGCGATCGTTTCCTGACAGCTATCGACTTGATCACTCTCCAAATCATCGCGTCGCGACTGATCGTGTGATCGCATCTGATTGTTGCGCTCATCGCCCATAATAGGCTTTCATGAGTTGTTCACCTTTGCTGATAGTCAGTCACAGTTTATCACCTTTTACCATCTCTTGGTTCTGAGAAAAACCTGTGATCTCAAGACTCTCTGTATTGGGAAATCGTTAAACCACTTTCACATCTTCCTTATCAAGAGCAAGTCGACGGACTTCTCACCAAATAACATTCAAATCATAGAATGTTGGGAACATCTACAGTCACCCATACTAAATTCCCCATTCTGGATAGCTTCAAGGTATCCAAAACACATAGGCCGAGTGTCTGTAAACTGGAAAGAACGACATATCCCTCAGGTGCATTTCGATTTTTCCAATACCCGGCTATGTTCCGTCAGCTTGTTCCGCCCTCCCCTCACAGAAAATATCCAATGAGGGAAAACTAGTGTAATTCGATGCACTAGACTTTTTCATGATGAACCTTCTAAAATCTCTATTATATAGTTTTGTTCCACTTTGGATCTGCTTTGCCGTTATTTGATTTCGCATCACTTTGATCCATAAACATACCCATCAGACCCTTTCTACCGATCTGATTCTTTTACTTTGCTTGGTTTTCTGCGAGAGTACAGCTCCCACAACCAGACAGGAATCTCCATTTCAGATTCCTTGAATTCAAATTTAGTCTTTGCGCAATTAAATTGGGTTTTCATCCAGCAAGCGGATTTGAGTAGCTCTGGATAAAATCCCGCTGAGCACCACCGTGAAACTCACCTGCTTCATTCATTAAGTCCATCAATGAGCCATAGCATCTGTACGGATTGGCAAATCGACAATATTTAGGTTTTTCTCATTAAATAGAACTAATGGCCCATCATCCAGTTTGGATTGCCAGCTTATATTAATTTGTGGTCTTTCACTAAATCCACAAAACCAAAGCCCATTTCTTTAGCTCTTCCAGCACGCCAGCATTCGTATGCAGGCAATCCAAATTCCGATACTATCGCAAGTAATTCACGGGAAGTTGGCATATCGACTTTACTGAATTGAGCCATTCGTCAGAAATAAAAACGACTTTTAGATCAGGTCTCAGGGATCCATAATCATTCAAATCCTCTTTGGTTTCGCATTACTGGAAGTAAGTTCCCAGAAATGCATCGAATTCCCTAGTTCGAAATTATAACTCTCCACCTCTAGCAAATGAATCAATCGCCGTGTCAATTCTGCAATCGCACGAAACACATCCGAAAGAATTCATATTCTACTCCTTTTACCAATTTGTTGCTCCTTTGAGCATTACAGACACGTTGGACATCACACGAAGGGAACCCTCTCCATGTTTGCATCGATATTCAAGTATTTGACGAGCCTTTATGATTCGCCAAAAATGCGTAGCTCTTCCGGCTTTGCATATCAGGTCGGTGACGATCTCCAATCAATGGAGTGCCCGCACGAATAAGTCTATCAAAATGTGTCCGTCCTCTCACCGGCTATGAATTGATTTTCCTGCGTCTTCCTCAAGATGGAATCGTTGAGTTTAACACTCTTCCTCCCAACCTGCGCCAATATGATGAACTAAGCCTTCCACACAAATTGGGAGCCTTATCTTTGCGGATTGAAAGCCTTCGGCCAAATCAGGAATAAAAATAATTTTTACGGCTCAAAAACTGGATTTCTATTAATCTCACAGTCACAGGCAATGCCCATTTTAAATGGCAAAATTCAATTGCCTTTTTTATTTCACTTTATTGAAGTGATTCCGGTGACCAAAGATATTGCCAAGAAACCCTGTTTTTGGGAATTACCATAGGGCAGTTGAACCGAAGCAAATATTTGTACTCTCAGTCTGAATTGCGCATGCACTCAAGGCCAATGATCAACTAATTTATTCTTTAACTCTCGATTAACCATTCAAGTTTTATTCTGGATATCTTTAAAGTTACATTTCTCGGGCTTTCGATACGACTTTCCGTCAAGCCATCCAATGTCCTTTCCCCCCCTGCTGTGCAAAGAAAGCCTGACCTCCTCCCCACCTGTATTTCTTTGCTATTTCCACGATTTAAATCCAGCATTTAGATTTTTTGAACGAAATCAATGGACTCCTCAAGGATACTATCGATTGAGCTCCCTTCAAATGGACCCGCTAAAATCACAAAAAGCATTTCTACCTCATTTTCAACTCGTAAGCAAGTTATTTAAAAGTGAATCTGCAATTTGGCAATTCGACCTTAGCAATGAGCTATTAATGCCTTCGCCTAAATTGGAATTGATTCAAAAGTCAGTTTTAATTCCCAGGACTTTTCAAATAAAGCTTTCAATTCTTTTTTAAAGCTATTCCGCTCTTCAATTAAGCTTCAATCGCCTTCATTTACATCTTTGGATTTTTAGAAGCTCTTGAATATCTTTTAGTACCATCTCTCTTGCTCGCGCCAATAAAGATGCTGCTACTTGAAGTAATCGCTTCAATTCGGGCGAACTCTGCGAGATGGATCCCTCAGAACGATCTTCACCAAACCAAATCTGACTGGTAGAAGCACAGGTTCCTCCGGCAAAGCTCCACTGGAATACGTAGGATCAAAGTAATCACTCGGTTTACAATCACCATTATTTTTCACCGAAAAGGCGGCTTCGCACCATGGCCTTAGCTCTTTCGATCGGAACATTTTCTTTTCGGGCTCTATTCAAGTTGAATTTATCCTTGTCCGAACAGTTTTCGCATTTACCAAGTTCAACCTGTCGTATTCTCATTCGATTCTCCATGTGCGAGAGTAGTATATTAATAATAGAAAAAACCGAACTAACTGTCATAGAATGTGTCTCCCATTATTTTACGCAGTGGAAAGGACGACACAAAATATTACCGTTTATGGTTTAAAGAGTGTTGAGTCCCACGGATTATTGCCAACTATACAGATTCAATATATGGTTCCATGATTTATTGCCTCGCGTTGATTATGCTGATCTCAAAAAAAATCTAATACTCTTATAAAGGATTAGTGTATCTAGTATTTAAGGCGATGGTAAATATGGATATGACCGGAATTTCCTGACAATATTGTAGGGGATATAAAGTTTCCAAAACCAATTACCAGAACAAAAACGACACCTACTACTGTGGTATGATTTTAAAGTTTCATCCACCTTTGGAGAAATTGAAGTACCCGAATTATGATATTTAACTCCGCCGGATATCATTTACGGGATATTTAAAGGCTTAATTTTAAGGTAAGGAACTCGGCAGGTTGCCTCCAGAATTCTTTGGGGCAGTTATTTACACGATTATAGGCCTTTC
>Ga0163217_1107349_pt1 | contig 13610 bp, 6 predicted proteins | sample SynspAceP_FD_185933 | JGI IMG/M metagenome (GOLD analysis project Ga0163217, IMG submission 185933) | Saline lake microbial communities from Ace Lake in Antarctica - Synechococcus sp. Ace-P (PacBio error correction) | ecosystem: Environmental > Aquatic > Non-marine Saline and Alkaline > Saline ... | reverse complement strand
TAAACGAAACATCAAATCTATCGAGCAAAAGACTAATAACAGTTTCGAGAGATGAGGTTGTCCGCGATAAACCTATAAAAACCTTACAGCTACTGCTCCACGGCGGTGCCCAAAAAACTAAAGCTGTGATGTATCTCTCTAAGTTTAATATTCAACTACAACTTTAAAAATTCCACTTATACTTTTATATCCCACTATCTTTGGCACCGAAACAATAGTTTTAATAGCACTTTAATCCGAAGGCAAGCTCCTTTTCCTAACCCACAAATTAATATCAGGCCGCCTGGGAATGCTTAAAGCGGCATTATTACCAACTATATGAAAATGAGTATCTTTAGTACAATTACAAAACAATTTTCGCCATTCAATACTTACGTAGGTCTAAAATTGCCACAAGGACTATAAGACCACAGGCAGTTGCTCACAGGATGAACCCAAATTTAAGTGTGGTAACGTAGATGAATTGGCAATCCAAACCCCCAAAAATCTAAAAGCCATTTATTAACATTAACTGGATTGTGTGGAGACTCTAGACAATCTTTTCCAAGTACCACAGAATATCAGAAATGGTATGAGAAAACATAATACAATTCCAAGTTAAGCATCATTAATTTGCAACTAAAATACTCCGATGCCAATCTTGTTAGATTAAGATCCATAAGCGACATGCTACAGTAAAAACCCATTTAGTGATTCCGGGGTAGGGCGAAATAAAATCAATCAAAATATGACCCTCAGCACTACAATTTGATGTTTCAACTCATAAGATTTAAAAGTGGAAAAGCATTACCTTTCCAGTCTCAACGCGTAGGCATGCACCATGAAAACGAACATAGATATTGCATTCGCTCTGTGAATCGAAAAAAGGAAAAACAAATTTGAATCCCTAACTAAATCTACACTGCCCAATGAATATACTAATATATTCAAGAGTATTTATATTGCAGCCACCATGCCCCCGATAATCTATTCCCTCTATATCCGTCGAATTTTTATGGGAATGGGTTCCCATATTAGTAGGAGATCCAGATACCAAATACTAACCAGAAAGTCCATGGCGCAATGTGTTTACGCCGGCAAGAAAGCATCACTCAAGGAAAACGAGTAAAAGCAGTCTATACCATATTATTCTATAGGATGAAATTACTTATAACGCGCTTAAAAACCCCCAAATCCTTGAATTCTTTTTCATGGCATAAGAAGCTTGGAGTTAGATGGATGTTTCTTACTATGATTTATAGAGCCACGGGTGGGGAAAAAATAATCATGTTCTATCGAGATACTGTTGCAATATGGAACAGTCAGCAAAATTAAAAAAGCTTAATCCTTTGAAGCGTACTTAGGTTAAAATTTATTCTCTGAGAATCATTCCTTGAAGTAAGGGAAACACAATCAACATAAATAGACATACTCCTAAATACTATGGGTCCGTACGTACGCATGCCATAGTCCTGATGTAATTTTCATCAAGCAAGTCCTCTGGTAAAATCTGAGTCGCGCAAAAAAACCTAGAAGCTACCGTCCGAAAACCCCTTATGGTAGCTCCTTACCAAGCGAAACCATCCAACGTGAGAGACAGATATACGCTTCCTTGACCCTTTTTCCGCATCATAAGAACTAGTATATAAAGGATACCAAATCTTAACCGATTAGAACCGAACCCTTCCTTTACATTCAAATGCAAATCTCATACAAAATCGTTTCTTCCCCACCAGAGAGAAAATGGCTTATTTTCAATTGAAATAGCCATCTATAACTCTATTGTAGTAAGATAGGAACTTCGGGAATGGTAAATAGCATAACATTGAAAGATGCCATAGAATGTAACCCCAAACCCATTACCACCATTACGAGAATGTTAGAGCCAATATGAACAACATGAACTACTTAACTTAGGATTCAGAAGACAAGGCAGAAGTGATTCGAGAGAATTTCGTACACTTAGCCCCAGCTATCTAAACTCTGGGTAAATGCAATATCGATTCCAATATCAAATGGTGTGGAAGCAGACTACCGGCTAGAGTCTGATTTCCTGCCCATTATCTCGTGCAATTATCTTTGATAATAATTCTACAAAAAATAAAGCTCATCAGTGAGATCATGGTGCAGTGCCATTAAAAAGAATAGGCGGTCTATCAAATGCGAATGGTGTTCTCCTTATACGTCCAGAACAAAATTTATGCTATGACCTCAGAGTCCTTCTACTTGGTCACTTTTAATCGAAGACTGTAGAATAATCGATCATATATCCTCTGGCTCAAGAAATTATATAAGTTCTCACCTGAGTTACGTTCAGCAAATATCTAAAGACACTATAGAACTCAGCCTATCCTTTTCAATTTACCGCAGCATACCGTATTGTATACCCTGTGCTCCTTTCTCTAAAACGACAGCTGCTTCGATGACAGACTAAGGAAACGACCATGATTCTGTTCCAAACAGTGATAGAAATACCGTAGCTTAATCCAGCCTAGGCCTTACCACTTGAATGGTCAATGACCCAATTAGTCGCTGCCAAACAGCTGAAAAAATCACAAATCTGTATTTTCCCGTATACATAAAAATTTATTTCACCATTTTATGTCCCTGAACGTAACACGATTCGTAATGTCTTTAAAAGACAAAATAACACCGCAAAAAAATGGCCAAGACCTTTGCCAACTTTAATAACGATCAATGATCGAGGTACGCCAAATACAGCTTATTGTCTTTAGCACTCGCAAATTGCGAATCATCATAGGAGTAAAGACATTTCTAAAACGCTGCTAGTAACGTAAATGCAAACACCATCTATTGAACGGCCAAAAAATACCATCTTCACCATAATTCTCCGTCTTAATTAAAACGAGCCACCGCAACCCAATTCTTTCCAATATATAAAAAAGATTTCATCTCCTCCTATTTTTATTATCGTGGACTGATATATCATTAAATCCTCCAATAATCTCTATACTACGAAGTAATCCTTGGCGAAGAAACAACTAATGTTTCAGCGAAATAAGTTATCTCACAATTATGTTCAAAGGAGGGAATTCCAATTGTAGACCAAACTACACCAGTCATTCCATATTTCAGGAGCATTGAACTAGCCGACAGCATCGAACGACCAGAAGACTAACCAAGGACATATAGGGATGCAAGAATGCATTTCCGAAATTTGCCTATGAGGCGCATAGGCAGAATAAAATAGTTAATACCCTACGAGATCACAGATTTTAGAGCATTATATGCTAAAATATGCACTCGTAACCTGTATAACACTTTTAAGAGATAATTAGCGCCTAACTATTATCTATTAACCTGAGTAAACTCGACGTAAAATAATTAGGATTGCTGGACTTCTTATTGGGTAAATTATTATCCGCATCGATATAAAACTACATCTCTCCCACATACAACATACCAATAGACGCCGTCACACTAAGCCAATGGCTGATTGTCTCCACCAAGTGTCGTTAATCCATACTGCTACACCAAAATTGACTAATACAATATCATTATTCTCTGGCGCTATAAACCCATTTACTCCATTCTTACAATAAAAATAGAAAATGGAAAAAATTTTCTGCTCAATTGGACCATGTTAGAAATGGCAGGTATCATTAGCTTCACTAGAAGGAAAGACAATCTCGCGCTCTAATGTCCTGCATTTAAGTGATCACTCACAAGCAAAACACGCTTAATCGTACTTAATTAACGCGATACTTCGAAAAAGAAGAATAACCAATACAACGGATAAAATGCAAGAATATATCCTTCTTCTATATGTCGGATCTGCGATAAGAGAAGGCATTCGATTAGGTCTATACCTGCCAGGCCGCGGCTTATGAAATTTCAAAGTAAATCACATTCAGTAATAAGATTAAACTACTGACTTGGAAACTCAGCTGATACTCCACGCTCCGCTTGTGAATCTGCCAGTCTTCCCAATAATAGAACTTCCGGCGCTAGCAATCCTGACAAATGATCAGCACTATATCTCTAAGCTGTCCAATAAATTGTTCAATATTACAATTTAAGGGCGTTCTCCCCCTAACGTCAATGTACAGCACTGATTCATAACCTTTTTTCTAGCCTTATACAGGAGTAGTAAACCCCATATTCATTGATAATACTAAAGAACATAGATCATCCCTATATAAAATTACTTTTTATATCTACGAGTATACTCTAGAATGACATGTATTACCCCAATTCGTGTATTAAAGGCCTTGTCCATGCTTCATGCGGTCAACTCCAAGCGTTTTTTCCTTAAAGACCTTACTAAACAAACAAAGCTCCATCCTTATCTGATTGGCGTAGAAGCTTTTCGATTTCGCAATAATTCTTGGTTTTTCGAATCCTATTGTGCCCAGTGTTTTTCTGTCATCAAAAATATTTGAAAATCATCTAATACACTCAGCTTAGTCACCCCTTACGTTAGATCTCCAAATATACCTCCCCTATTTTTTCTCATAATTCCCAGCCATGCGAAATCGCCATTTACCGTCATACAATTTCCCAGCCATCCGTCACAACTTAGGAAACACAATCTCTTTATATACTGACTCAAACTACAAGACGCATCCGATGCATATTCATATATCTTCATTCACCCTATTTTGGAAAATATATCCCTACAAATAGAAAATGAATACGCCGTATAACCCACCAAGGACTAGTACCATTCCCAATAAGGCCATTCTAATTCCTTGTATACCGTTAAATATATTAGGCCTATTATAATATCAAACAACCCATACTAAATCTTTGAAAATATAAAACTTATTTACCTCTGAATATTCTATACACTTGGGAGTACTTAGTATAACATTAGGCACTAAGCAAAAATTACTATTCGAGAGATACACAAAATTAAAAATATGTGGAGTTTGGTAAAAATTATCAATCCCAATCGCAATAACTCCCATGAATTGCTATCATATTTATTTTAGTTCATGAATGGACAGATTCATAATACCTACAAAAATAAAATTTAAACTAATGCATATTGCTATATTATTGAACCATAGTACTATGGTTTGATTTTATGGAAGAGCTTGGCCCACACTATACGAATCAAGAAAACCCCGTTAAAGTCAGGACCAATCCCGATTAATGAAAATCCTTGTTACCTACTTTTTTGAAAAGATTATATTTTATAAATATGATCTCATAAACCCTATATCCACCGTAATTTTACTTCCATCGATGAAAACGAAGAACTCACTCAGCCTCTATAATACACTAGAACCAACAGATAGAATTAAATGGGCCTAAATGTAGCAGATAGGATTCTAAGGCTAATCCTTGCCATATTGTATGACATAAGGAAGGATCAGTGTTAAGTTATGATGATTGGCGTCCAGAGCGGATGAAAGACAACGACCAGATGGTCCTCAAGAAAAATAGCGAGGGAATTGTATAAATGTTAATTCCGATTGATAAATGTCATATAAGTTTGAGTAATATTTCTCCACGGAATTTAGAAAATAAGGGACCACAACTTATAAAAGGAAGCGTATAGGAAACATCTAAAGGTTACTTTTCTTGTACTTGAATGGTACTCTTATTATTCATTTGACCTATACTATCATGAACGGTATTAATACCCCAATGCCACATTTTCAAGTAGTCATAGGAATACTCTTAAGAGCGCATATTGCGACGAAAGATAAGTGCCATAAACTCCGATGTGTACTTTGATAGCGTGCCCCGCAGACATTTGAGACATTGTTAATTTATCTTGAAAGAAGCGCCCCCAAAATTTCTTTTTGACTCATCCGTCTTATATATCCAATTTCAATAACAAGCTTTTTTGCAAGCACCTAGTGAAAACGGTACACCAAGGGAGGATGTAATAAGAGTTACCTCTGAACGCAAACAATGATAAGTACCTAATCCAAAAAAAACCCATGACTTTGGAAAAAGTCAAGAATGGTTTGCCCACTAATTTGGAATTTAATATTCCACAGGACATTTAAAAACTATATGCCATCATGCCCACTTGAGGAAATGTTGGTCTAGATGCCTGGGCATATATTTTGAAAATACTATAAACAATTCTCCATAATATCGCTCCGAGCCAGCTAACTCTTGGCTCGTTGCCAAATATGCACCAAGTTCAGTTAACCCTGGAAAAAAATCAAAACAAGTTGCTTAACAAAGAAATACTACTTCAAAATTATCAAAAACGCCATTATATGTAAGCACCACTTACCAACTATCGCTACTGAAGAATACCTAAAAAAAACCATCCATACGATACAGCACCTCATTAGTACATTTGGCAAAAAAAATGTCAAAGAAAAAATGTTTTTCCCATTAAGATGTACAAACTATACAGTCACAATACGAATAATATTAGATTATAAGCATTATGTACGTTTACATAATCAAGGATTTTGTCAATCCCCCATTCTGGTCCAGAGGATTAACCCTAATAATTCAATTTGTAACACACCAACGATAAGGAACATAAATAGATGAACATGTGGCAACCAATCGCATACAGAATGTTTTAAAAAGCCTGCTGTATACGCTAGATGGATGCGGACTGAGAATTTGTGCCCGTCTATTATGCCATATTCCAACCCCAATACGGTTACCACCCGAGAATTTCGCGAAATACATGGCCATGAGCAAGACACGTGCATAAGACGCGCCCAAGAATTCCAGCAGTTCGATTCTTCATCTCTATGCTGGAAAAATTCATCATGACCAATTGACTTTATTCAATTAAGGGGATGCACATAGTCTGTTTCTTCCACGTATCATTATGACTCACATGAGAATCAACTTAGGAAACGCGGTACGAATCCACAATTCTCTTCATTGGGCAAGGACTTATCCCCTCCTTGCTTCAACTTAAAATCATTAAATATAACCTTCACTGAATATATCACTCATGAATCTTTTCGAGCTCTTTTAACATGTGTACTCCACACGTATTCCTTGCTGCCAAATCTAGGCGCAAACTATTTTTGAGCCCAGTATTACCTCACTTTTGAGCTATAAAAACTAACCGACCTGGAGGACGAATCCTGAATTTTTAGTTCTCCAAAGCAGATTGCATGAAAACGCATCATTTGAATAAGAGCCTCCATTGGTTACAAAAGACATTGTAGAATAGGTAGGCAATCAGATGGCGAAGGGACCAAACTAACGGTCTCACCAGGCGCACTCGAATTTTTAGTTGAGCTATTTTTTGATTCGTATTCCCAAGTCCTCTTCCTGTCTCTAAAACTAGGATGAGAAGTTCCGGAAATGTAAAGGACCAGACAAGCGGGTTTACTTGCTCAAGACATTATGTCTTTTGATGTCCGCTTGGTTATGTCTGACCGCCAACTCAACAGTAAATTGTTATACCTGCCCTTATCACAAACCTCCTGCATTAAATCGGTAGCACCCGGAATGCTGTGAGCCGTTTAGAGATGATAGTTCATTCCTTGCATAGAAATTCGTCCAAGCGCAAGAAACCATTTTTGTGTCAAAGGAATCAATCATTGCGTTCTGCCTCCGTTAAGAAGAGAATGCTAAAAAAGGGCACTTCAACGGGCTTGATGCCTTATTATAGACTGCCCCTTTTTTATATAATTGCCGGCCCAAGCGCCACACATCTCTTGTAATGGAGTTTATATACAAGGATAGTGAGGTAATAGAATACCCACAAATGTATAATCAATAAATACACTAATAGTAAATTGCCAATTTGCAATTATCGACACAACCGGTCCCTTTGTTCTGTATGGAAATATATTCACACGGTAAAAAACCTTGACCTCTCGGAAAAATTATGCTGATAACGAAGGCATAGTTACGCAGTTAAGATTGGCCTTGCATGTAGAAACCTCATTATAGCCATAGCCCTAGGTTAAGAAGAGAGAACTAATTCTCTGTCTCATTTGGGATAAATCACTACCTAATGCATAGGGGTGAAAAATAATAATTTGACTCGTCGGCGCATTAAACTTTAAATATAAAGATACAAAAATATATTCGATTTTCTAATTTTGGATAGATAAAACCTGCCAACTTACAGAAGAACATTTACTGTATAATATTGCCGGAATTACAGTGTGGGAACTTGCTCTGAACGACTGCCATAGGAGGCTTTAAAAGTGCCTTGGTCGGAAAAAAATGATGGCATCTGGAACCTATAGTCACAAAATATAACCGCTTACTTATCTAAAACAATTATTCTGGCTATAAAGGATGTTCTGAAAACTATCGTTATAATTCTGGCCACCACTTTGGTGTTGCGGAGAAAATCTTGTCCATTGATAGAAAATGCATAGAAATGCTTACCCCATGTTTAAAAATCTATGATATTTACAGACAGAGAGACAACGTAAAATTTGAGAAAAAAGAATCTGAATGACCCATTGTTGCCAAAAAAGATATGGGAAAGGGCGGATTATTGCGAATATAACAGAGATGCGCGGCTAAACCATGGAAGACCATAAGACGATTGCACCATGTGCTAGGCCCTAAATATCTGAGTGAAATTTTATTTATAGGAGACATGTGCAGGGATAAAGAGATACAGTCTCGAACTGAATTCTCATTTAATCTAAAATTAATAAGTCTGCTGGTCCATGGGGTAAGAGACCTAGGTAATTAATAATTCCAAAAAGGAACCCTACATCTTACCAAAGTTACAATGTGTTCCTAGAAAAATTGCAATAAGCAATCGGGTGTTTGATGTTCCAGATGCGAATGATGTTTGCAATCCAAGGAAAATACTTTATTGGAACAACAGATACCAATTTTAATCGAACAAGATATGTTAAAAACATTGGCTATGCGCATTTACTAATCTCACCTAAATAAATATGTTCCCAAATAAATTTGGAAAGAAGATTATTATCTCTGCGTATACGCCATTAAACATGGAGAAGAAAGCGCCTCGACATGACGAAAAATAAATTTCACTCTGATACGGCGCTTATAAGCATTGCGGAGAAAAACTAATACAGTCTCTCGTAAAAGCGGAGCGTTGACAGTAGCCAAAAAATTGAGAAATTTGAATACATAAAAACCTCAAGATACCGAGCATTATTCCATTATGTAGTAATGAATTTAAAAAGGTATTAAATCATATGTTAAGAAATATATTGCCGAAATCCATGAAATTAATTCCTGAGGGATCTCAACAATACGATGCTTATCTTGTCACCCAATATGGGGGATAACAACGGAAACAATTTTACATACTATGCAAAACAGGAAAGTAAGATGACATATGGATGGAATGCAAAACCAATTAAAGGGTTTGTTATTTAGTATAAAAGTTGCAAACTCCTATGGATTTCTTATACGAAACTGGCCTTGACTTGATATCAGTTAGAAAATCCTAGACCGATATGATAAATTTCAAAACCATTTAAACTGGAAGATGAGTTATTAACTCCTTATAGGCAACCTTGAGAAGAAAAGACACTCCATTTTCACTGAAATTAGAATGATCTTACTCTAAGTGAATTGTGAAATAGTCCACGCTTCCTGCCATTTTTCTGCAGCGTTGAATAATTAATAGTTCCTTCGATGCTCATAGCTTGCCTGAGAGAATTCGAGCATTTTTTTGATCTACGAAACTATTTTCTATAAATAATCTAACTTTCAGTCAGTTCTACATTACTTTTCGGACTTTAATTTCATAAAAGATCTAAAAGGCATTATAAAATAGTAATTTCGATTTTTATGGGTGGTTTAACTATAAAAGCACTAAGTTTTGACATAGAGATAAAACCTTGCTCCACCTTCTACAATCTTCCTATCATGCACTTTTCGGTGGCAATACTCTTGTGGCCGATCATATTGCCACAAGTATCTCGAAAAACTTGAATGATCCCTTACCAAAAGTCTCCTTAAATAGCCGAGTCTTTAGTTGCGTTCATTGTATGACTCTTTATAACCCTTCATCTTTATGGAGGGCTCCATGGAGTAACTTAGAAGATCTCGTAGGCCAATTCCGGGAGCAATACCGGCAGCAATGGCGCGAATATCTTTACATGCTGCTATTCTCAATAAATCTCGATATTTTATTTTTATATAATCACTGCTCAATGGGTTTAGCCCAAATTGGCTTTTCGTATCTCAACAGGCTAATGGTAAATTAGACTAAACGCTCAATCAACTTCCTCCGCATTGCATGCCCGGTATACCCCAATTTTCGAAAAAATGTATAGTATATGAAAATTTCTCGATATAAACTGGTTTCCAGACAATGCCCTTAATGGCAGAAAAATATTTTCCTAAGACCAACTTGTTAAAAGCTCCAAGGTCGTTATTCGAAGCCAGCGCAGTGCAAAATCAGAACTGATCGCAGCACGCTTCGGTTAATGTTGGGGTCCGTTAATGTTATTGTTCCGTATTAAATTCTACCGAACTCAAATAATTGGATTATACGCTTGTAATCGTATAGATTGACCCAATAGCATCCTATGGACGTACAATTCTAGACCACATCGTATTCTCTTTCAACATTTTTAACTATACCTAACCAGCCCCCATCCGCCCAAACCTGCAATTATTCTATTCTAGCAAAAAATTTTTATTGATCTACAATGATCTTTAATAAAAATTTCTGGCGACAATCAATCCATTGTGTTGACTGGGCTCAAAAAATTATATTCTTCTGAGCAAAAATATAATTTGTTTATGCTCATTTATTCTTTAAAAAAAATCGCTGACTCTTAGCCAATAATACTGCTTCAGTCAATTGAAAAAAACTACAAACGGACTTATAATTCCAGACTACAATATGAACACATTCGGTGAAATTAATCCATTGCAATTAGACTTTTTTTGAGATCAAAACAAGATCAATCTAGGGATAAGTTTGGCCCTTCCGAAGTATTTTTTCTGCTTAACTGTCTCTATCTGTGGTCTCTGCTAATATGTCTATAGGTGACCAAAAAAAAATGGCATAAAATGTTTTACCCCAATATAATAATCAATCGAAAATATGATGGACTATAAAAACTACTATTCAACTCTTAACAATTTTATTGTAAGCATTTATACAAACTTATTTGAGAAATAACTTTATAGACCACGCCTTTTGAATCAACTACAGTTTTAAAATCCTATAACTGGTATGTATATATTAAAGCAACTATGAATGAGTGGGCCCTTTTTTTGCAACGTTGGTTTTTACCATTTCTTTAAGGAAAATCCTTTATCTGCTAACAACAATTTATGAATAGGTAAACCGGGAACGGAAATTGATAATCTATTTCAATGCAGATAATGAGTTGCGCAAATTAGATCCTCATATATCATGATATCTCTAGAGGTATTAGGTTAAAATACTAATGAATTATTATGTATACAACCAGAGCCGACATCCCGTATTTTCAAAGAATAGAAGCACCTATAAATAAACTATTGATACGATGTATTTGTATATCTACAAGTCGTGCCAATACTTTTCAGGAATGTGGGAATATACTTGGAAAAATCAAACCAGCGAGAATTCAGAAGCCAACCTTTGAGTTAAAATATCTTACAGTCTAATATCGTCAACACTAAACATGTTTAATCCTCTTATTACTCCCTCGTATCATAACGTCACACGATATGTGATATACTTCTGCTTATAGAGGATATTCCTATTCATGTATCCGCCAAACGGATAAACGCTCAACTTAATCAGTCCAACGAAACAGGGCATTGGCAATATTACGTTGGTTCTACTTATAATATAGTACAATACAGCTATCATTCCTCTAGTAAATACGTATATTAGTAGTATTGGAAAGAAAGATTATTTACCATTTTGAGTGTTCTTCCAGAATCCAATTTGATAAGGAAAAGGACAAAAACCAACATTAGCCAGAAAGGCCAAGAAAAAGGAAATTGATAACTTATTACGTAGTAATTTGCGAATTTCAATGTTCAGATCTATTAATAAGAGGGTCTATGTGTTATTTTTAAAACCGCCTTGGAGTAAGACCAGCGGTTTTATATCATAATTCTTACAGTATCCAAAGACTTATTCAATTTACGTATTTAACGTATACGATATGTTTCATTAAATTTTCTTAATTATGTCTTCTCCGTGACCTAAAATATCCCAGCAGATAAATCCAAGTTTTACAGGTAACAAAGAATCCTACATGATGAGATCCGGATCCTTCCACATCCATCAGCAAAATAATTGATAACGACCTATAACGAATCCTTAAGGGTCTTGGGGAGATGAGATTGAAATTGGTTGTTACACGGTGTATAGTTGTCAAGGGATGCGATTCAAGACCACCAGAACAGCCCGAATTTTATCGGAATAAGAAAAAGACCCTAAAACCGACACTTGTATATTCTCCAAAGGCGGAAATAAATGAAGGAATAAACGGTACTAGGAATGTAAAGAATAACCATCAGTATCTTTGCAAACAATAGGCAACAAAAGAAATACATTGCTTTCTAAGATATCCTGGGGAACGAAAAAACTTGTAACATAAGTAGGCTATCTAAACTCCCAATTCGACCAATTGACCAAAGTATTTTATAATGGATCTCACCAACCAGACCCCAAATGGGTCAGGGAGTATTACTTTGCAAACCAGCCATAAAATATGGCTCAAGTTTCCTCATATTACGAAATTAATAACATGGAAACTAGCTCCAACATGCACGATCGGGGACCACTTAAGCCAGATGTAGCGATCTACAACGGAAAATCGTAAAGGTTACAGATGGGAGGCTGTATCTCTAATAGTAATTACCAACCCATGGATAAGCCAATCTTCTAAGCTTAAAGTACGATGCCCAGTTAATCTCTATGGCCCGCAAAGATATACTGAGTCTCTTAGGCTTGCGGACAATCATGAAAAACATAGATGCCACCAAAGAATGCATTCCGTGACCCTAAAATGGAACAGACCAAGTACAATACGCTGAATAAATGATTTCGCAGAAATTATTAGCCTTGTCAATTCTTGTAATCTGTTAAATGTCACATAGGCATTATCTGGGCCGTTCTAAAACACAGAAAACCACTACTTTTTGCGCCCCCTTAAAAACAAATACGTAAAATATTTAATCTATCGATTTTAAAACAGAAATAATTATGAAGAATTGAAGTTTAGCTGTGCTACCGATACGTAGACAATCTTGCACTCCTGATCTCTGCTCATTCTATTTGCTATATCCCCCTACTGCTTTATGCCTTAGCCTCTACCTTAATGGTTCGTCCCCCATTTGGGAGGAGACCAGGATGGTCTGAGGGCACGGTCTACCGTATTTTTTAATGCATTGCTCTTCTCACTCGTGGAATATCTTTTGCACCGTTCTTTAGCCGGAGTGTTGCAATATAGTAGCCATTATCTATGATTGTTCCCTAATTCCGCAAACCTGATGTGACGGTGTTTACAATGGTCTATAAGCTCGCAACTGGATTATTTATGCCCAGAGGTAGCTTCTGCTCAAAATTATCAGAATCAGTAGACCGAGAACATAACAGTGTAAGTTGATCTGCGAGAGCAATCTCATTTACATTATGCAGCTTACCTCTTGACATGACATCGTAGCTTACTTACCAAGATTACTAATCTGGCCTTTCTTCATATAGCCATATGATTGATGGTCTATTTATTTCTGACTAGTACAAAAAGTATATATATCTC